>OCZT010004059.1_pt1 | contig 14845 bp, 7 predicted proteins | sample 1539031 | NCBI WGS metagenome assembly OCZT01 (sample SAMEA3539308, study PRJEB22396) | soil metagenome | biome: tundra; feature: field; material: soil | place: USA | collected 2010-05 | depth 0.15 m
GCGAGCACCCCGTCGCTGAACGCCTCAAGCCGGTTCTTTTCCATGCGGGACCATAGCGGAGCCCGGGCGGCGGCGCAAATGCCTCGGCCCGCGTCAACGGGTACTGACCCCCACTTGCGCCTGGCGCTCCTCGGCCGCGAAGAAGTCATCCACGGGCTTGAGCATCGGCGCGGTAACCGCCAAACGCAGATCCAGGCGATAATGCCGGCTGCTGACCAACCGTGCGGTGGCCACAAAGTTGTCGAATAGAGCGCGTGCCGGCTTCTCGAGGTTGATTATTCCCGCCTCGGCCCGGCGCCGGGCTTTTGGATACCGGAGATTGGCTTGCCAAAAGGGATTACTTCAACGAGAGATTACAGCCATGAGGCATTTGAACATGGATGTGTTTCCGGGCTGGGCCTCGCGATTGACCGCGGTGGCTTTGCCGTTACTCCTGGCGATTCCTGCCGGGGCGTGCGCCAGCAGCTACGATCCGCTGGAAGTTCAGGCTGCGGCGCGACCATCGCACTTGGATGTGACCATGCACGATGCGGCGCGCGACCGTGACATACCGTTGCGGGTTTATCTGCCCGCGAATACCGCGCCTGCCCCGGTAATTCTATTCAGCCACGGTCTGGGCGGTTCGCGCGCGGGCAGCGCGTTTCTCGGCGAGCATTGGGCGGCGTGCGGTTATGTGGCCCTGTTCCTTCAACATCCCGGCAGCGACGAGTCGGTGTGGAAGGACAAACCGACGCGAGACCGGATGCGGGCAATGAAGAAGGCGGCTTCGCTGGAGAACTTTCTCCTACGCGCGCAGGACGTTCCTGCCGTGCTGAACCAGCTCGAAGTGTGGAACGCTGACAAGACTAATCAGCTCGCCGGCCGGCTGGATTTAAAGAAGGTCGGGATGTCCGGCCATTCCTTCGGCGCGGTGACGACGGAGGCGGTGAGCGGCCAAAGGCTGCCGGTCGGCGGGCAGAAGTTCACCGACCCGCGCATCAAAGCGGCGCTTGTGCTTAGCCCGAGCACGCCGCACGTTGGCAGTGCCGCAAAAGTATTCGGCGCGGTGAAGATTCCCTGGCTGCTCATGACCGGCACAAAGGACCTGGCTCCCGTCGGCAATGCGGACCTGAAATCGCGCCTGTCCGTGTATCCGGCGCTCCACGGCGCGCCGAAATATGAACTGGTGCTGCACAACGCGGAACATTCGGTCTTCACCGACCGCGCGTTGCCGGGCGACCACGAGCCGCGCAATCCGAATCATCATCGCGTGATCCTGGCGCTGTCCACGGCGTTTTGGGACGCCTACCTGCGCGGCGATGCCGAAGCCCTCGGCTGGCTGAATGGCTCCGGCCCGCGCTCAGTGATGGAATCAAACGACCAGTGGCAATCTTCGGAGCACTAGCGGCTATGCCTGACTCCGGGATGCAGAGCTTTGGTTAGTCTTACGGATGATAGTTATCCACTAGAGCCTTGCGCACGTGCTGCACGGCGGTATTGACGCGCCAGCGGAACTGATTGGCATAGGCCTGCCGGTCTGCGGGACTGGTCGCAGTGGTGCGGTAAAGCCTATGGCGCTTGCCCATAGCCTGGTCATCGACCGCGATCTCATCGTGATGCGGCAGCGAACCACGCGTGGGGAAATCCGGCGCCTGCGCCAGGGCTGTCGGGATACCGGTGAACCCCTCCCAGAAGGTCGCCATGGGATCGTATTTCTGCGCGTAACGGCCCGAGAGCAACTTGCCCGCCCACTGCTGGGCCGCCTGGGCTTTGGTCCCCGTCCAGAGATTCGTATTCATGGAGAAAGTGTTCGAGGTCAGATCGAATGGCGGCAGAGAAGGGTCAGCACCCGCTGAGGTATAGTCCGGCGCGGCGACGAGGCCGGCGCCCGGGGTGTAAATGACGGCCTGGCCCTGCGCGGTGCCCGCGTTTTGGAGCGCGGCGAAGTGCAAGTAAGAGGAATGCGCGTAGAAGTCGCCAATCGCATGCGCCGCCGCGCCGAAGCTGCCCCAGTCGGTGTTGTCGTGCCGGAACTGCGCCAGGCGGGAGTTCGCCACATCCCAACCCGCGTCTATGTAACCGTTATCGAAGTGGTCGCGCGGGTCGTAGGTGAGGATATTCGCATCGAGCCAGAGGCTCTTGCGCTTGATCGCGCTCAGAGCGCTGGCCGGAACCAGGTCGGCCAGCGCCTGATCGAAGATCGTGTTATGGACACCCGCGGCAAAGCTCGGGTCGAACTTGTTCCAGAAGCTTCGCTGCTGGCAATACTGCTGGAAGCTCCGCCCGCGGGAGATCTCTCGCGATTGGATGATCCACAGGTGGTCGGCGTTGAAGACGTAGTGGGGAACGTATTCGACGCTTTGGGCCAGGCGCCGCGACGGTCGGCTGCTGGCTTTGGCCGGCCCTGTCGCTATGGCGCGCAGCGGCTCCAGGATTTCCCACACGCCGGATTCGTTCTGATACATCACCCAGCAATGGTCGTGCTTTTGGCGCTGGCCATCCGGCAAGACGATGTGCAGCGCGCCCAGGGCGACGCGGATGCAATAGCCGCTCACGCCCGCGGCCAGCAGCAAGGCCGCCAGCAGTAAGGCCAGGTCTTCGCAATCGCCGCCGCCTTGCGCGAGCGTCTCATCGGGGTAAAGCCATGCGTCCGGGCAACGGTCGGTTTTATTGGCCTCACGCAGATAGCGGAGTGTCCCGATGTAGCCCAGCACCGTATCAACCCGGAAATCGAAACTGCCCCGACCGTGGGAACGAAAGTGCGCCTGTTCCGCTGCCGGCAGCCGGCCAATCAGCAGGCCCAACTTCTGGTTGACCACGGCATTATTCGTCGTAGTCAGGAATTCGCGGATATCAATGGGATAGCGCTTCTTGGTCCCAGGGATAGTTCGCGATGCCGGGATGATCGGGTCATAGACAATCTCGTCGCCGCTCCAGTTCCAATCATGCCAGGGCGTCACGGCTGAAGTTTGAAGGCACATAGGTTTTGTTGCTTCGGATAGTTCCGGTTGAATCTGGCACAGTCTAGCGTGATGACAACTGGTAAAGCGTACTGGCGAACCAATCATCGCCCTGCTCGATACTTGCGGTAGTTCTTTCGATTACTCTCTCCGGGAAGCGCGGCTTACAATCCGGGCGTGAAAAAGAACTCTTGCACGACCACGATGGGGCGTCGGCGTTGGCGCAGGGCACCCCTGGCGTTGAGGGCAATGCTCTTGTTTCCGCTCGTGGGCTGCGCCGCGCTCTTTCGTCGGCCGAGCCGACCACCCGAGCCGTTGCCAGTCGCACCGTTCGTGGACCTGCACTGCCACGTTGCCGGGCTGGGCACAGGCGGCAGCGGGTGCTTCGTCTCCGAACGACTGCGCAGGAGCTGGAAGGTGGGGTTCTATTTCCGCGGTTTTGGTGTCTCCCGCAGAGAGTTGGAGCAGCAGGGCGATGCCCTGTGCGCCGATCGGCTTTCCGCGATGCTCGGTCAGAGTCAGCACGTCGGCCGCGCGGTGGTCCTGGCGATGGACGGTGCGGTGGACTACCGCGGCAACCTGGACGCGGCGCGCACCGAGTTCTACTTGCCGAACGAGTTTGTCGCCGCGCTAGCCGCGCGCCACACCAACCTGCTCTTCGGCACCAGCATCAATCCCTACCGCCCCGATGCCCTGGCTCGCCTGGACCAGGCGGCGGCTGACCACGCGGTCTTGGTCAAATGGCTGCCCTCGATCCAGCTCATCGACCCGGCTGACGAACGCCTCGCCCCGTTCTACCGCCGAATGGCTGAGCTGCGTCTGCCCTTGCTCGTCCACACCGGGGCCGAGCATTCCTTCACCTGGTCCAAAGACGAGTTTGCCGATCCGGCGCGCCTGCGCCTGCCGCTGAGCCTCGGCGTGACGGTCATCGCCGCCCATGCTGCCTGGCCCGGAAGGCACGACGGCCAGCGCGACGTGGACCGGCTGGCGTCCCTCATGCAGGAGTATCCAAGCCTCTACGCGGACATCTCCTCGCTTACCCAGATGAACAAGCTCGGCGCCCTGCGCGAGGTCCTGCGCCGCCCCGAGTTTCGCGGCCGCCTTGTCTATGGCACCGACTTTCCCCTGATCAACATGCCCATCGTCTCCCCATGGTTCTTCCCCTTGGACCTGACTCTGCGCCAGCGCTGGCAAATCAGCCGCATCAAGAATCCCTGGGACCGCGACGTCGCCCTCAAGCAGGCCCTCGGCGTGTCGGCGGATGTCTTCACCCGAGCGGAAACATTGCTGCGACTCTAAGTGTGGCAAGGGCTGCGAGTAAGCCTAGCACACTGGACACGACAAGATAGGCATGGACAGGACCTGCTCGGGGTGGTTTGATCTAGAGGACCTTAAATCAGACCATGAAGATCCTCTGTCGGCTCTGGCACAGCCTCATCTGCGGGTGTCACCGCGAAGAACATAAGCAGTTGTGGTCAGGCTGGGCCCGGCTTCTCTTTCCGTTTCTCACAGCGATGTCCGTAGCGTGGTTCCTGGTGCGGGTCATTCCCAAACCGATTCGAGCCACCTACCCTTGCCAGCAGGCGGCGTTTCCGTTGCTGTCGTGTTTTGTGATCTGGCTGCTGGGGCTCAAGAGCGCGCTGCTGGCCTGGCTGAGCGTGAAGTGGCGAATCAGGAACTTCCGGTCCCTTACCCTTATCGCGGGCGGGCTGCTGGTCTTGGGCTTAGTCGCGAGGGCGGCGGAGAAATCGGCCAACCCGCCTCCACTCCGGCCTCAGGGGATTACTTACGGCAGTCCTTCCGGCGATTTACCCAATTCACCGATCGGCGCGGCCAAAGGCATTTTTCCCGGGCGCGTGACCTGGATGCGCGATACCAATGCCACCCCGTGGGATGGTACAACCGGGTATTGGTGGCAGGATACGAGCGGCATCAACCAGGCAGCCGTGGACCGGATGATCTCGCTAAGCTTGCGGGCGCTCACCGGCGCGGCTTCCGATGCCGAGGCCTGGAGCAAAGTATTCCTGTCTTACAATTCCAATCATGGCCGGGGCAAGGTCGGCTATGCCACAAACGAGCTGATTGCCCTGAAGATCAACCTCAACAACAATTACCCAGAGTCCGTCGGCATCAATAACTATGCGGATGCCTCGAAGCAAACGGTGCTGGCCCTGTTGCGGCAGTTGGTCAACAAGGCGGGCGTTCCCCAGACCAACATCGCTGTGTACGACGGGGTGCGGGCGATTCCTGCGTGGCTGCAGCAGCCCTGCCACCTCGAATTCCCGTCGGTGCAATGGTTCGACAGCGACGGAACCACCGGACAGCCCACGAACTGGGTGACTAACAACTCCAGCTACTCGGTGGCGAATGGCTATGGCGGACCGCTGGTGATTGCAGGCTGTGCCAGCCGGGCCACTTATCTTATCAACCTGCCCCTGTTGAAAGGCCACGGCTATTCCGGGGTCACCCTGGCGGGGAAAAACCATTACGGCTCGATTCCCTTGAGGGATCACAGCAATTATCTGATCGCCTCGCAAGCGAACCAACCGCTGTATTCGATGCTGGTGGACCTCATGGGCAGCCGTCAACTGGGAGACAAGACCATCCTCTACGTCAATGATGGTTTGTTCGGCAACAGCGCCGCCCATGTTTTTAACAACCGTGCCCAATCTGCATTTAGCAACCTCTTCAACGGCCAATGGTCGGCCAGCATCTTCATGTCGTTCGATCCGGTGGCAATTGACTCGGTGGGCGTTGACTTCCTGTATGGCGAGTTCGGTTTGAACCTGGGTTACGCTGATGACTGCTGCTGGCAGCCAGCCCGCAACTGCGACCGCTATCTCCATGAAACGGCTTTGGCCGACAATCCGCCCTCCGGAACCGTCTATAAGCCAGACGGGGTTCGACTCAGCAGCCTCGGCGTGCATGAGCATTGGAACAATTCCATCGCCAAGCAGTATTCCCGCAACCTCAGCACCAATGGCACTGGGATCGAGCTCGTAGCCGTGCATGACCTCGCCGGCCAACTCAACCTGGTCAGCCCCACCAACGGCGCCGTGTTTCCTCCGGGAACCGATATTCTGCTCCAGGCAACGCCCAACGCTTATACATCGTTGGGGCGCGTGGATTACTTCGCCAACGGCCTGCTGCTGGGCACTTCTACCAACGCACCATTTGGCTTCACTTGGACAAATCCGCCGACAGGCAACTGGGCCCTCAGCGCTAGCGGGACCGATCCGGATAGATATGGCTGCACTTCGGCGGTTGTGAACGTGGAGGTCCTTGGCATTGCGGTGGCGATAACCAATCCATGCGATGGTGCGGTGTTCCAAGAGGGAACAAACCTGGCCGTTCAGGCCATGGCGCATTTCGATTTCGGGACCATTACCCAAGTGGATTTCTATACCAACGGCTCGCTGCTTGGCTCCAGTTCCAGTTCCCACTACAGCGTCGCTTGGAGCAATGTCCGGGCGGGAAGCTGGAACTTGAGCGCGACGGCAAGGACCTCCACTGGTCTGAGCGGCAGTTCGGCCGTCGTCAATGTCATGGTGCTAAGGGACATCCGAGTCGCCCTGACTGAGCCTTCACCGGGGACGGTATTCCCCGAAGGAACGAACTTTACATTGTGTGCCACTGCCGCCTGCCCATTAACCGTCATCAGCCGCGTGGACTTTTATGATGGCGGCACTTGGGTTGGCTCGGCGGACAGCAGCCCTTACTGCATCGTGCGAAGCAATTCTCCGCCCGGCTTTCGCTCGTTATTCGCCGTGGCGACTGAGACCGAAGGCCTTAGCGCCACCTCCGCCGTGGTGAATGTAGCTGTAGTGCCTAAGCAACCGATCGTTGCCGGAACGCTCTACGTTGATTTGCGCGCCACCAACCTTTTGCCTCAAGGTAGCTGGGTGAACCAAGGGGCGCTCGGCGACTTCAGTGCCCAATGGCCGTACCCAGGGCTGGAGACCAATGCCGCTGGCACGGCCTTTCCGGGAGTAAGTTTCAACGGCAATCAATGGTTTGTCGGACCCGACACCCTGCCGGATATTGAGGGGGCCAGCGATCGCTCAATCGAAGTGTGGGCACTTGAAGCAGCGCCTCTAGGGACTTCAGAGATCCTGGTTTCATCGGGTGCCTTGTTATATGACTCGAGTTTCGCGGCCAGTTACGGGACAGACCTGGCCAAAGGAGCATTTATGCAAGCGTGGGGTGCGAACCCCGGCAATGCAGGCTGGATTACGATGTTCAACGTCCCCGTGCCGGGAGTCTGGCATCATTTGGTGTATGTCTATGACGGAGCCGCCCAGTTGATCATCTATGTGGATGGACTACCGAGTGTAGCCAAGACGCTGCCTTACGAACTCTCGACCTGGCAAACCACACCCATTGTGATTGGCGCCGCGACCTACTCGCCGGCTGAAAGCTATTGGGGCCAATTCAATGGTTACATCAACTCGGTCCGGGTCCACGGCGGGGTTCTCTCTCCCGGTGATGTCTGGGTCAATTACTTGATGGGTCCGGTTCAGTGGCAACCAATGCCGGTGACCCTTCTCACGCAGCCATCGGATCTTGTGGTTCCCGAACAAGGCGGCGGGATTCTCAGCGTAATGCCGCACGGCCTCGGGCCCTTCAGCTTCCAATGGTATCGCGCCGGTACGCCGCTGGCTGGGGCAACCGACTCGACCTATGCCCTTTCAAACGCGCAGTGGGCTGACAACGGTGCACAGTTCTTCTGCGTGGTTTCCCCGCCCTACGATTGCCCTTCCTGCACGGCGACCAGCCGGACCGCCATTATCACCGTCCTGCCGGTCCTGCCGGTCGTGCAAGACTGCGCCGCGGTGGCGGAAAAGGAAATGTTCGGACTCCTCTTCAGCACCGTCCCGGGCGGCAATTATCAGGTGGAGTACAAGGACAGTCTCGCGGCACCCACGTGGACGCCGCTGGGCCCTGCTCAAACCGCCGCAAGCACATCCCTGACAGTGGCTGATGACTGCAACTTCTTCACCAACCAACACCGCTTCTACAGAGTGGTTCGCCTCCCCTGAGACCTAGTTGGCAAACCAAGTCACGGACGCGGCGGGACGCGTCCCTACCAGGCTCACGGGTAGAGCCGGTTCAAAGTAAGGACGGCCAGTATGCCGAGCAGGACGCACAAGAGCACGCCGTGAACGGTGTTAGAGGAAGGAGCGGTGGGCCGAGGGAAATCAGGTTGGACGCCGACGGCGAGCAGCCGGTCGTAAAGGTCTGGGTGCGTGCGCCCGCGACTGGGCAGGACGGCTGGGATCAGGTTGTCTTCATAAAGCCGGGCCAGCGCGCGTGCGTAGGTCCCTGCCTCCCCTCCGCTAGTGTGAGCGGCACGGTCGGCGCGTCTTTCGAGATGTCGGCTGAACCAGCGGGCGCCGAATAGCGTAAAGAGGCTCCCGAGAGCAATTGCCCCGATGCCAACCGCGTCAAAAGCATGGCTGGCTGGCTTGAGGAATAACCACGGCACCAGCCAGGCCAGATCGGCGAATACTCGGGTGCCGACGATGAGTTTGGATTCGGCCAAATGCCCCAGTTCATGGGCGCAAATGGCGGCGACTTCGTCGTCCGGCAGACGCTCGAGCAAGCGCCCTGAGAAGACGAGGTCGCCGGTGTAAGGCAGGGCAAAGGCGAAGCTGCGCGGATATTCCAACAACCACACGCCGCGAACGGGGATACCCATCCGGCCCGCAACGTCAGCCACAATGCGGCGCAGGCGTTCGGGCGCAGCCCGCAGCAGGCCCAATTGCCGACCGACCCACAGAAACCCGCCCCAGCACCACGCCACAAACAGCCCGACAAACAGCGCCGCCAGCAGCCCGCCACGCCAGTCCAATTCAGCGGGCATCAGGACGATGACGCCGACCAGCACAAACCAGAGCGCGAAGCGGATGAGCCAGCTCGTGAGGACATTGCGCAGCCAGACCCTTGGTGCCAGTCACGGGAGCACTTCCCGGTCGAAAGGATACGTCCCTGCGACGGCGCCGACCCACGCGGTCAGCCCCGCCAGCACCCAGTGCGGCGCCAATCCGGGCGAAGCCAACTGCTGTGCCAGCGCGAGGTCCACGGGGAGAATCCAAATGGAGAGGGTGGCAACAACGCGTGCCGGGTAAAGCGCGCGAGCCCGTTCGGTCCAATGCGCTCCCTTTGCGCGGCGAAACTGGATGAGCGCCACCGTGTTCAACAACCAAACCAGGGCGGCGGCACCTGCGCAGTCGCAGACAAGGATCAGGGCTTTCAAGCTCGACCCGATAGTAGCAACGAAGGCGCGAAGACGCGAAGGCTTTTAATCGTGTTGAGCGCGCCAGTAAGCCTGTCAGACTCAGAAGCGCCGTCCGAGGATGAGCTTCACCATCAGACTAATTCACCGGCGAGCTTCATGGGTTATTCGGGGGAATGTTGCACCCCGCCCCATGAAAGCAAGCTGCACCCCGCGTCTGTCCTCAACTATAGCGGCGTGGTGAAGTGATAGCTGCCGGAGCCAACTTCAAACAGCGTGCGGCCGTCTTCCATGCGAAGGAACCTGACGCCTACCGCATCCGCCACCGGTTTGCCGGCTTCCTTAATCGCGGCATAGTCTGACGTGGGCACATATACAGTGGCGGTGGTGTTGGCCGGAATCGTCACCTTCAGGTCCAGGCGGCCGTCTGCAATCCGCCAATCGCTCACGATGCGCCCGCGGACGGAGTCGTAGGAGGCTTCGGCCGAGGTCAGGCCGCCCACTGGGTTTGGCTTGATGATGAAGTGCTTGAAGGCCGGAGCCATGGGGTCAAGGTTGATGCCCGCGAGCGCTTTGTAGAACCACGCGCTGATATCGCCGAACATGATGTGGTTGCGGGATTCAGTGCCGTTCCATTGCTCCCACAGGGTAGTGGCGCCCTGCTCGATCCACCAACCCCAGCTTGGCAGGTCCTTCTGGCTGACAATGCGATAGGCCACATCGGCCCGCCCGTTCTCGAGCAGAGCGTTCAGCAGGTATTTTGCGCCGAGGATGCCGGTGTCAATGTGGCCGTTCGTCTTCTCCACGGCGGTCACTAGGTTACTAAGCACGCGCCCCTTGTTCGCCGGATCGACCAGGCCCTGGTAGAGGGCGCAACTTAGCGAGGTCTGGCTACCATTGCCGTAGAGTCCGGTATCGGGATGGTAGAACTTCTCATTGAAAGCCTGCTTAATGCTGGCAGCGAGGTCGGAGTACTTGCGCGCGTCGGCGTCATTGCCCGTTAAATCGGCTGCGAGCGCTACGATCTGCGCATCGCGATAATAATAGGCCGTTGAGGTAATGTCCGTGGGCGTGCTGGTCTTGTAGGGTGCCCAATCATTCAAGCCGATGTCCACAATGCCACCCTTGGCTTTGCTGGTAAGGTAATCCTCGTAGCGCTTCAGCCCGTCGTAGTGGTCGCAGAGGACCTTCGTATCCCCGCAATACTCGTACAGGTAGAACGGGATCAGCAGGAATGCGCTGTCCCAGGCGGGGCCGTTGCCCCATTTGTAGCCCCAGCCGCTGGTGGGGACGATGCCGGGCAGCTCGCCGCTACGGCGTTGCTCATCGCCCAGGTCGTTGATCCACTTGGTATAGACGGTGGCAGGCTCGTAGTTCAGCAGCCCCTGCTCTGCGGCGAGGTGGGCGTCGCCCGTCCACCCGTTCTTCTCGCGGTGCGGGCAATCCGTCGGGATGCCTTGCAGGTTGCTCAGGTAAGCCCAGCGCCCGGCACCCCAGATCTTGTTCAGCAGCGGATTCGAGCATTCAAACTCGCCGGCCACGGGAATGGCCGAGTGGATGAAAACGCCGCGCAGTGCGTCGAGCGTCGGCTTGCCGGGGAAACCGGTCACCTCAACATACTGGAAGCCGTGATACGTGAAACGTGAAACGGGAGACGTAAGGCGGGAGGTGCCATCAAGAATGTAAGTATCGGTTTGATACTGCTGGCTGGGATCGACCCGGACGATGTGTTGTTGGATGTCGGCGCGGTCCACCGTGCCGTCTTTGGCCAGGCGCTCGCCATATTTCAGCACGACCGTAGTGCCCGCAGGGCCACGCGCGCTCAACTCGGCGAAGCCGGCGAAGCTCTGGCCCATGTCGAATACATATACCCCAGGCTTGGGTTCGGTGAGCTTGACCGGTTTGATAATCCGATCGGCTTTGATGGGCGGCATCATCTGCGCCGCGAGCTTTCCACCGGGAGGGGAAACCACCTGCGCCATGGCCCACGCGGAATCGTCGTAATCCGCGGTGTCCCAGCCGGGCTTCTCCGCGCGAGCGTCATAGGTTTCCCCGCCGTAGATGCTATCGAAGGTGATCGGGCCCGTGCTGGTCGTCCAGCGGCTGTCGGTGCCAATGGTTTCAACACGGCCGTCGGCATATTCCACGCGTAACTGCATGAGCAGCTTGGGCGCGGCGCGCCACGGAGCTTTGTGAAAGTCCCACACCGCCTTAGTCTGGACATTATACCAGCCGTTGCCGAGGATCACGCCGACGGCGTTCTTGCCCCGGCCCAGGGCGTCGGTGACATCGTAGGTGACGTAGAGCGCGCGTTTGTCATAGCGGGTATAGCCGGGGTCGAGCAGATCGTCGCCGATCTTCTTGCCGTTCAGGTGCAGCTCATAATAACCAAGACCGCAAACGTAAGCGCGGGCTTGCTTGATCTTGCCCTCCAGCGTGAACGCGCGGCGGAGCATCGGCGCCGGCAGGGAATTGGTGTCGGTGGTGCGGCCAATCCACTGGCCCTGCCAATCCTGCTGGGTGAGCAAACCCATTTCCCAACGAGCCGGCCGGCTGTAGGCGGAGGCCTTGCCGTCCTTATCCCACACACGCACCTTCCAATAGCAGCGCTGGCAGGAGCCGAGCGCTTTGCCGGCATAGGCGACGTGCAGGGTCTGGTCGGACGCCACTTTCCCGCTGTCCCATAGATCGCCGCTATCCGACTTTAGCTGCGCTTCGCTGCTGGCGGCGAGAATCTGATACGCGGTTTGCTTCTCCGCCCGCTGCTTGGATTCGACCACCCAGCTCAATCGCGGTTGTAGGGTGTCGATGCCCAGAGGATTGTCCAGGTACTCGCAGCGGAGCCGGTCGGGGGCGAGGTTGGCCAGCGCGGGGAGAGTCAGGCCGACGAGTAGGCAAAGGCAGAGGAAGGGGCGGAGGGGAGTTAAATGAGTTAAATGGGTTACATGAGGGATGTTCGGTTTCATTGGATTCAGGCGGTAGGTCATACTCGTGGACTGTCTGGTGTGAATCATCGCGTTGCATTCATGGCCCTCCGGGCTCGGACATTCAAGATAATTTCGGAATGCGGCCTGGGCGGGGGGCGAGGGCGGGCACTTCCGCCGGACCGCGAGCCGTCCCCGGCCCGCAGCGGCCGCCAACGGCGTGCTAACTCTTGCCAAAACCCTCGCCACCCGGTCTCATACTCTGGTGAGCGCCATCCAGGTCAGTTGCCGCCAACACGGCCCGCTCTCGCGCCGGGTTCCGGTGCGTGGTATTGGCGTTCCTGAGTTTTCCCTTGCGCGGTGCCCACTCAGGTGCTTTCACGCTTGTCAGAGCCGGCACAGCGAGCCAGAGACACATGAGAAGGCACGTTTCATTGGCTACAGGACGATGCGGTTGGACACGTTGGCGTCCATGGTGGCCGCTATCCGGCTTTACGAGGCGCTGGGATTCGTGCGTTGCGCTCCCTATTATGACACGCCGTTGCGAGACACGGTCTTTATGGAGTTACGATTAACTTGAATGTATGTATTCGTTATGAAATCCAACTCTGTGCGTTGTCTGGCAGTCTGGCTGGCGCTCTCGCTCGCTGGTGTGGCGCGCGCAGATTGGCATGTGTGGACTCTGACGGAAACCCGGCACGTTCTGCGCAGTGACCCGCCCGCAGACGGCCGGACGGTCAATCTCGGCGCGGCCCGGAACGAGTGGGTGAGTTTCCAGATCCTCCTCCGCGCGGAAGCGCCGGTGAAGAGTGTTAGCCTGGAAGCCGGCGATCTCACGGGGCCAGGCGGCACGGCGCTGCGCCGGGCCGACGCTCGACTCTACCGCCAGCACCAGCTTCACCTGGAAGTGGGCACTTACCGAAATGACGGCTTCAAACCGGACTGGTATCCCGATCCGCTCATTCCGTTCCGGCATCCGATGACCGGCCAGAAGCTCGCAGGGGGGCGCATCGCGGCGGTGCCGTTCGATTTGCCTGCCAACGAAACGCATGGTTTTTGGGTGGACCTTTACGTTCCCACCAACGCGGCGCCGGGTGAATATCGCGGCGTCTATCACGTCACCGCGGCGGGAGGCGGCGCCAGCGCAACCGAGATTCCGGTTTCGCTGACGGTATGGGATTTCACCCTGCCGCAAACCCCGACATTGGTGACGGAGTTCGGCTCACCGCGCTTGCGCGACTTCTATCGTGAGCGAGCCCAAGCGGACAAAGAGCCGGAGCCGGCGGATTGGGCGGCCGTCGAGACCCAGTGCGAGCAATTGCTGAGCGAGCACCGCATCAACGCCACGCCGCCGAGCGAAATGCTTACGCCCAAGGCGCAGGCTGGTGGTTCGTTTGAAATCCCTGCCCGGCAGGTGCAGGCGCTGCGAGAGTTCGTGGACCGCTATCATGTCAACGCGCTCCAGACCCCACATCCTTCCAGCGTCGTCAAAGATCCCGAAGCCCAGCGCGACACACTGCGGGCCTGGCTCGCGGCCTTCGACGGCGCGGCCAGGGAGTTGGACCGGCCCAACCTTGTTTTCTACACCTATTTGAAGGACGAGCCGAACACGTTGGAGGATTACCGCTACGTGCAGAAGTGGGGCCGCGCGGTCCGCGACGCGAAGTCAGTCGTCAAAGTGCTCGTCGTGGAGCAGCCCTGGACCGAACCGGGCCGGGAAGGCGCTGACAGCGCGTGGGGCGACCTCTATGGCGCAGTGGATATATGGTGCCCGCTCTTTTCGCTGCATCGTCCGGAGAGCGCCGCCAAGCGGCAAGCCCTCGGTGAAAGCATCTGGACCTACACCGCGCTCTGCCAGGGGCCGCCCACACCCTGGTGGCACATTGATTTCCCGCTGCTGAACTATCGCATACCGGCCTGGATGGCGTGGCGCGATGGCATGAAGGGCCTGCTCTATTGGGGCGGCATGTCCTACTGGCGCCAGACCGCTGATCCGTGGACCCAGGCGCCCTTTTACACGGGCAACGGCAAACCACAGCAAGGCCGGCAAGGCATCCTCTTCAACGGCGAAGGTTCGCTGGTGTACCCGGCGCACGCCGTGGGCTATGATGGGATTGTGCCGACGGTGCGTCTCAAAGCCCTGCGCGACGCCATCCAGGATTACGAGTATTTGGCAATCGTCCAACGGTTGGGCAAGGCCGCGGAAGCGCAGAAGGTCGTCCGTGCCCTGACCGAGACATTCTTCCAGTGGGACAAAGACCCCGTGGCCTATGAGAAAGCGCGGGCTAAGTTGGCGACGATGATCGCCGGCCCCACCCCGGGTCGGGAATAACAAACAAGGGTGAAGAGAGGTCTTCGCGTTTAACCAGGGTTGGTGGCGAAGGGGTGCAGGCGGTCTTTCTCACGCGAGAAAACTGTTGTATTTCGGCATCACCGGTTTAGCCTGCGGGCGTAGTTAATGAAAACATTCGCCGAACTCGGTTTCCCCGGCCGCCTCATCGCAGTGGAAGGCCTGGATGGCTCGGGAAAATCGACGCAGATTTACCTCCTCAAACGCTGGCTCGAACTGCAGGAGCTGAAAGTCTATTTCAGTGAGTGGAATTCCTCCGAGCTGGTCAAGGCCGCCACGAGCAAGGGCAAGAAACGCGAGCTGCTGACGCCGACCACTTTCAGCCTCATCCACGCGACGGATTTCGCGGACCGCTACGAACGGCACCTGGTGCCGCTGTTGCGGGCCGGCTACATCG
>OCZT010004060.1_pt1 | contig 14844 bp, 13 predicted proteins | sample 1539031 | NCBI WGS metagenome assembly OCZT01 (sample SAMEA3539308, study PRJEB22396) | soil metagenome | biome: tundra; feature: field; material: soil | place: USA | collected 2010-05 | depth 0.15 m
TGGATCAGCACACCCTCCGCGACCTGCCTCAGCACGGGTGCAAGGCTACCGTGCCAGCGCCCGCCAACAACGATTCGCGCAACGCGCGTCGCGACGGTGCAGATCGGTGTGCCTGGCGGCCCGCCAGTTGATCACCGTCACACCGTTTGACGCGGCGCCCGCAGAGGATCCACAACGGAACGGCTGCTCAGACGACGCAGAACTTATTGCCCTCGGGCTCGAGAAGCACAACGTGGTCCCAAACGATGGTTGATCTCGTGCCTGGCATGAATGGTGGCACCTGGCGCGACCAGTTCAGTCACCTTCGCCTCGATTCTGCGGGACCGCTCGCCAGCGTCCACCCGTCTACCGCCCGACACCTTCAAGTCTAAGTGAAGGCGGTTCTTGGCGACTTTGGCTCGGGCACTTTGAGAAGCGAAATCGTTGGCCGTCGGCCGTGAGGGTCGGCGATCACCGCGCCGTCGTTCCATTCGTCAGGCGGCACGCCCTGATCGGCGAGGAAGTCCTCCCATCTCTCCCATCCCTGGGGCGGCGGCGACTGCACATAGCCGAGCGCCGCGATCCAGAAGCGTGCCTGCGCCGCTGGATCGCCGCAATCCAGGGTCATGCCGATGTCCGACCGTGCTTCGTCGTTTGACACGCAGCGCTTTTTCCAAGCGGGAATTGAGCTTCCACCGGGCAAGGTATCCGTCAGCGCTGACACTGTTCCGTGAGCCGATCCTCTATCGAGACGGCCAGCGCTTGACTGGTCCTTGACAGTGATCGGCCTGGTGGCATGCTATGGCGATGGACAGATCATCAGGGTCTCGTCTGGTGGCCGCCGCTGGCGAGTTCGGCCCGTTCGATGGCCGGTCGTGGTTCAACACGGCCCATCAGGGGCCGCTGCCGCACGCGGCGGTAGAGGCGACCAAGCAGGCGGCCGCGCTGAAGGCCGCGCCCCACCGGATCAGCGACGACGACTTCAGCGACGTGCCCGAGCGGCTCCGCGGGCTGCTGGCGAAGTTGGTCGGCGGCGCCCCGGAGCAGATCGTGCTCGGTAACAGCACCTCTTACGGGCTGCACCTGATCGCTAATGGGCTGGCGTGGACAGACGGGGACGAGGTCTTGACCGTCGACGGTGACTACCCGGCCACGGTACTGCCGTGGCAGCGGCTGGCAAACGCCGGCGTGCAGGTGCGGTCGTTGCGTCCAGCCGAGGGGCTGCTGTCGGCGGCCGAGTTGGCCGCGGCGATCGGTCTTCGCACCCGCCTGGTCGCAGTGACCTGGGTGGACTCGTTCGCAGGCCGCGCGCTGGACCTGCACGCCTTGGGCGCCGTGTGCCGTCAGGCCGACGTGCTGCTGGTTGTCAACGCCTCCCAGGCGATTGGTGCCCGCCCGATCAATGTGATGGCCACACCGGTCGCCGCGGTCGTGTCGTGCGGCTACAAGTGGCTGTGCGGACCGTACGGCACCGGCTTCACCTGGCTGCACCCGGACCTGCTCCCCCGGTTGCGGCCGCAGCAGGCGTATTGGCTGGCCATGCAGGCCGGGCGCGGGCTGGACCAGATGCGCGAGACCGCCGTGCGCGGCGACCTCGGTGTCCGAGCCTTCGACGTGTTCTGCCCCGCGGCGTTCGCGACGACCCTGCCGTGGATCGCCTCGCTCGAGCTGTTCCTCGCAACCGGTATTGATGCCATCGCCGGATGGGACCAGCAGCTCGTCGACCAGCTTGTCAGCGGGCTCGATCCTGAGCAGTACGAGTTCATCAGTCCTACGAGCGGACCGGCCCGATCGACTCTGGTCGTCGTGTCCCGCCGCGATGGCAGGACCGAGCAGCGCCATCAGCAGCTCACCAAGGCCGGGATAGACACCGCCTACCGCGAAGGAAATCTGCGCCTGTCGGCCCACCTGTTCAACACCGCAGAGCAAGTCGACCAAGCCCTCGACGCACTACACACCCGCTGACAACTCAACGGACTCCACTGGCTGCCGTATGGCGATCGCCCTACGAGACGGTCACGGAGTTCGACGCGGCGCTGTCGGAGCAGGAAGCGAGAATCGACGGGACCAGTCGAATCAACGTCGGAAGGTGACGTCATGGATGTGCAGTTCATCACCAGCGTCGCAGTCATCACCCCTGACCCGAGCGACAGCCGAAGGTTGTACGTGGATGCGCTTGGCCTGGCGCTGACCGCAGAAGGTGACGGCTACCTGCACAGTGAAGACATCGACGGTTGCAAGTCCTTCGGGGTCTGGCCCCTGACTCAGGCTGCGCAGGCGTGCTTCGGCACGCCTGACTGGCCAGTGGAGCGGCCGGTGCCACAGGCGAGCATCGAGTTCGAGGTCGCGGACGCTGAGACCGTCCAGGTCGCAGCGGGCGAGTTGAAGGAGAAGGGCTTCACGCTGCTCCACGACGCACGTACCGAGCCGTGGGGACAGACCGTCGCTCGACTGCAGTCCAGCGAGGGTGCGATCATCGGCATCTCCTACGCGCCCTCGATGCATTAGCAGCGAGAAGGAACGTTGCCCGAGACCGGATCCCGCTGCGGGAACCGCTTGAGGGCCGGCCCTCGACGGATTCTCTGGGGTCGCTTGGTGTGGTCTCCGTGGTGTCGTTATGGACGAAGAACCTTCTCCGGCAGGCGTCGGAGTTGTGCCAGCTCGGTTGCGTTAAGCGGATCGGCGAAGTGGCGGCACACGGCGTCAGCGAAGGCGGGCTGCGCGGCGGCGAAGACCTTGGCCCCCTCTTCGGTCACCGCTGCATACACGGTGCGCCGGTCGGCCGGGTCGCGTTGACGGGCAAGCAGCCCGCGCTCTTCTAGCCGGTCGACGGTCTTGGTCACCGCGCTCTTGGCGACGCTGAGCAGCCTGGCGATGTCGACCATCCGCAACCGCCGCTGGGGGGCCATGGCGACCTGGCAGAGCACGAGGTTCTCGGCCAAGGTCAGCCCCACGTGGTGTTCCAGCTCCCGGTTGAGCGTCACCCGCACCTTGTCGACGACCTCGCATAGGCCCATCCACGCCTGGAGGCCCTCCGGTCTCGTCTCGTGATCCACAAGCCTCAGCCTAACAGGTAGTTGACGTCAGTATCGTCCTCCAAGTAACGTTCTCTGAATAACGGTCATCTAGAGAACGGACTAGATACGATGCAAGACCCCAACAGTTCACCGGAACGCTGGCGCCCGGGCGAAGCGGCCACCCGGCTCGGTGCCAGCTACAAGGCGAACAGGGAGGTCCTCGAGCCGATCCTCCGCCTCCTCGCCGACGCGCTGGCACTTGCCGCTCTGCTCCGGCATCAGCCGGCGTCACCACCGAGGACCGCCGAGTCGGTGAAACTCCCATGAGCGCCTTCTCCGAGGCCGAGCTCGCCTACCTCGCCGAGGGGAAGCTCGGCCGGCTAGGGAGCATCGACCCGGCTGGCATGCCCCATGTCGTCCCGCTCGGATGGCGCTACAACCCGGCGCTCGACGCGATCGACGCCGGCGGCCGCGACTTCTCCCGTACCGCCAAGTTCCGCAACGTCCGGGCCAACCCGCACGTCGCCCTGGTCATCGACGACGTCCTCCCCCCGTGGCGTCCGCGCTGCGTGCTGATCCGCGGGCACGGCGACGCCCTCGACGACGCCGTCGGGCCCGACGGCCAGGCGACCGGGCCGATCATCCGCATCACTCCCACCGAGGTCATCAGCTGGGGCCTGGACGCCCCCGCCCCCACTTGACCGGACCGGCCGCCAGCATGGCCGGCCGGCCAGCGCAAACACACAGGAAGGGACCACCCATGTCTCCCACAACCACTCACCAGCCCCCGGCTACCCAGACCGCCCGGCGCCTGCGGCGACTCGCCGCTGTCCTCACCGCCGTCATCGCGGCCGTGGTCCTATGGGCCATCGCTGTCCACGCCGCCGGCATAGACCTGCGATCCCCCGGGTTCGGGCACTCCCAGAAGCCCGCCGCGCTCAATCCCGGGACTGTTGCTGTCGTCAGCGGACTGGCCGGACTGGCCGCCTGGGGCCTGCTCGCGCTTCTCGAACGCAGCACGCAACGACCCCGCCAGATCTGGACAGCGGCCGCTCTCATAGCGCTGGTGGTGTCCCTCGGCGCTCCACTGTCCGGGCCAGCTGCTGCTGATGCCACACCCGAGCCAACCAGCCAACGTTCATAGCGCCGTCCCGGACGCCCCCCACCTGCGGCGCCGACGTGAGAGCGCAGCGCCAGCGCCATCACCGTTCCCACAAGCCGAACCCCCAGCGGGAGGCCGGCGCTCGATCAGCACCTGCCCCGGGCTGGCCGGGCATGATGTAGTCCCGTAAGAGCCTGTTGAATTGTCCGGTCAAGGGAGGCTAACCGGTACGGTCGGTAAGTGCAGGAAATGCTGATCGGGTACGCCCGCTGCTCGACCGACGCTCAAGACCTCACCGCGCAACGTGACGGGCTGATCGCGCTCGGGGTGACGCCGGAACGGATCTACGTCGACCACGGGCTGACCGGCACCAACCGGGACCGTCCTGGCTCGCGCGAAGCGCTCGCGGCCTGCCGGGCTGGCGACACTCTCGTGGTCGCCAAGCTGGACCGGCTGGCCCGGTCGCTACCCGATGCCCGGGACATCGTCGACGAACTCACCAGCCGCGAGGTAAGGCTCAGCCTCGGCGGTTCAGTCCACGACCCGGCCGATCCGGTCGGACGGCTTCTGTTCAACGTTCTCGCGATGGTTGCAGAGTTTGAGTCCGACCTGATCCGTATGCGCACCCGCGAGGGGATGAAGGTCGCGAAGGCCCGCGGCCGGCTCCGGGGGAAGCAGCCCAAACTCACGCTCAACAGGAGGCCCACCTCGTCGCTCTGCACAAAGCCGGTGAGCACACCACCGCCGAGCTGGCCGAACTCTTCTCCATCGGCCGGTCCACCGTCTACCGCGCGCTCGGACGAGCTCAGGCCCGAACGACAGCCTGATCCGAGGCCCTGGGTTGACCAGCCGTTCCGGCAGCCGACAGCATTGGGGCTGGTGACAGCACCGTTACCAGCACCCCTTGTTCCCGGACTAGGCCCCTCCCGGCGGCAGCACGGCGGCGAACCGCTCCTCGGCCCGGTCGAGCTGGGTCAGGATGTGCTGCTTGGCCTCGGGGCTGAGGGGGGTATCGGGGAGGCTGATGAGCTCCCGCAGGATCGGGACCAGCGGCGCGTACTTCGCGGCCAGCTTGCTGTGCCGCGGGCCGCTGGTATGGATCAGGCCGGCGCCGTTGTCGGTGAAGTCGGAGGCCTTGATGACCCGCGCCCAGGGGTGGCGCCGCAGGCTTTCCGCGACGTGCTCCCGGTACTGCTCGTGAGCGTCGCGGTCGGGCGCGTACTGCGGGTTGCTCACCGCGCCGACCAGTTCGGCGACTCGCGGCCCGAACTGGCCGGCCAGCACCGCCAGCGCGGCCGGCTGGTCATCGAGGCTGCCGGCCAGCTCGGCGGCGTGATCTTCCACCGCGTCGTGCAGCAGGGCGGCGCAGATGACGTCGGTGTCGTGCACGCCGTAGTGGGACATGATCCGGATCGCCACCCGGAGCAGGTGGTTGAGGTACGGTTCGCGTTCCCTGCGGTCGGCGGCGTGCAGCCGGGCCGCCAGGTCCAGGGCCTGGTTCAGGCGCTGCTTGTCCTGCTCGGAGAACGAGGCGATCTCCATCGCGAACCGCTCCCGCAGTCCTTGCTCGCCGTAGGTCGAGGTAATCGCGTGCAGTGGCATCATCGCCATGAGCCGTCGCTGGCCGGTGTCCATGCCCTAGAACTAGCACACTCAGACGGGTGAGGCCTGCGGCTGACCGGCGGGCTCGGGCAGCAGGGGGAGGGTAATGGCGAAGCGCGTCTTCCCCGGCTGGCTGGTTACGGTGATGCAGCCGCGGTGCGCGACGACCACGGCGTCGACGATGGCCAGGCCGAGACCGGTGCTCTTCCCGGCGGCGTGCGCGTCTCGCGCCCGCGAGGTGTCGGCCCGGGTGAACCGCTCGAACAGCTCAGGCAGCAGCTCGGGCGGAATCCCGGGACCGTCATCGGTCACGCTCAGCTCGACCCGCGGCCCCTGCGGCGGGGCACCGCGCTGCAGCGCGGCCGGTCCCTGCGAATACGCCGTCTCCCGTGATGTCCGCGGATCGACGCTGAGCGCGACGCTGACCGTCGAGCCGGGCGGGGTGTGCTTGCCCGCGTTGCTCAGCAGGTTGGCCATGACCTGGTGCAGCCGGTGCTGGTCGCCCTGCACCAGGACCGGCTCGTCCGGCAGGTCTAGCCGCCAGCGGTGGTCGACGCGCGCGACCCGCGCGTCGCTGGTCGTCTCGATGACCAGCCGGGACAGGTCCACCGGCTCTTGTTCCAGCGGGCGCCCGGCGTCCAGCCGGGCCAGCAGCAGCAGGTCATCGACCAGGACGCTCATCCGCGCCGACTCGGACTGCACCCGGGTCAGCGCGTGCGTCACGTCCTCCGGCACCGGCCCCGGGTGCCGCAGGGCCAGCTCGGCGTAGCCGCGGATGGCGGACAGGGGAGTGCGCAGCTCGTGGCTGGCGTCGGCCGCGAACCGGCGCAGCCTGGCCTCGCTCTCCGCCCGGCGGCCCAGCGCCCGCTCGACGTGGAACAGCATCCGGTTGAACGCGGCGCCGACCCGCCCCACCTCGGTCCGGGGATCATTGTCGGGCACGCCGGCCGGCAGCGAGACCTCGCCGGAATCCAGCGGCAGCTCGGTCACCCTGGTGGCGGTGGCCGTGACCCGGCGCAGCGGCCGCAGTGAGAGCTCCACGATCCCGGTGCCCAAGACCAGCGCCAGCAGCAGGACGGCGGCGAAGACCACGTGCTCGGTGTCCTCGACGTGATGCAGCGTGGCGTCGACCATGGTCAGCGGGAGCCCCGTGATGAGGTCGGTGCCGTTCGGGCCAGCCACCTTGGTGAGCAGGAACTCATCACCGAGCGAATCCAGCGTCCGGATATAGGTCGGCGCGGGCGGCGCGGGCCCGGGAGCCGGGGCGGGCCCCGGGGGGCTCGCCCCCGTCGAAATCGCCGATGTGGTGGAGATGGACCGGGCCGACGGCAGCGTCGCGAGCATGGCCATTTCTGCGGCCGAGAGATGACACGACTTGCTCACCAGGCCCTTGTAGGTGACCGAGCTGCCTTTCAGCACGACTTCGAACGTGCCGGGGGCCTGGCCATTCTGGCTGCACACGCTGTAGTTCGGAGCATACTGATCGTTGTCAGCCTGCCCGGGCCCTTCGTTGCCGGCCGGACCGGAGTTGTCGCTGTCAGGCTTATCTTCGGAGGCTTGCCTGGCACACTGGAGCCAGGCGCCGGTAGCGGACTGCAGTTCCTGGTTCAGTGAGGACATCAGCGAACGATTGAGGGAGCTGTCGGTGACCACGCTGACCGCGACGCTGGCCACCGCGAGCAGCGCCACGAGTCCGATGATGAGCCTGCCGCTGATGGTGCGGAACGACAGCAATGACGCCAGCCGCGCCGCCTTGCTCGGCCCTGATCCGTTCGACATTAGCCAGCTGGTTTCAGCACGTAGCCGACGCCGCGGACGGTGTGAATCAGCGGCACCCGGCCCGCGTCGATCTTCTTGCGCAGGTAGCTGATGTAGAGCTCGACCACGTGCGCCTGACCGCCGAAGTCGTAGTTCCACACCCGGTCCAGGATCTGCGCCTTGGACAGCACCCGCCGGGGGTTGCGCATGAGGAACCTGAGCAACTCGAACTCGGTCGCGGTCAGGTCGATCAGCGCACCGTCCCGGCGGACCTCGCGCGCATCCTCGTCCATGGTCAGGTCACCGACCGCCAGCGATCCCTCGGTGTGCGCGCGGGTCAGGTTGGCCCGGCGCAGCAGCCCGCGCAGCCGGGCCAGCACCTCTTCCAGGCTGAACGGCTTGGTCACGTAGTCATCACCGCCCGCGGTGATGCCTGCCACCCGGTCCTCCACCGCGTCCCTGGCGGTCAGGAACAGCACGCAGACCTGCGGTATCTCGGCCCGCAGCCGGCGCATGACCTCGATGCCGCCCAAGTCGGGGAGCATGATGTCGAGCACCACCGCGTCGGGGCGGAACTCGCGCGCGGTCCGGACCGCGTCGGCACCACTGCCCGCGGTCTGGACATTCCAGCCCTCGTAACGCAGCACGCTCGCCAGCAGTTCGGCCAGGCTGGGCTCGTCGTCGACGACAAGCACGCGCACCGGCGTGCCGTCCGCCCGCTGAATGCCTGCGTTGCGAGCGCTCGCCGCCGCGCCGCCCGCCGCGCTGCTGGTCGCGCCGTCGGCCGGTGCCGTGGCCGGGCTGTTGTTCTCCATAGTCCTCAGGCTCGCTCGTTCTCGTTCCCAGGGCCGCCAGACCCTCGATCCTTCGATCAGGGAGCGTGTTCCCTCCTCGCGGGGAGCCATGCCACCTCTTGATCGAATCTGTGCCTAGTATGCCCACGCCGCGAGGAGTTTCTCCGTCCAGGTTCTCAGCTCACGCCCCCAATGTCTCTGGACGGTCAGATTCAGCTATGAATAAGCTCTGAAGCAGGCGGCTGAGCTTGGACTCGGCGGCTGACGGTTTCGCGCCGGCTTCGCGCAGCGCCTGGCCGACCGCCTCAAGCAGGCGGGTGGCCTCAGGCTGGTCGGACATCACCTCGACCTCGATCTCGCGCCACCTGACGGGCCCGTCGCCCGGTGCGCCGAACCGGGTGGCGGTCACCCGGTCATCGGCGATCTCCACCAGGGCCTCGCCCGTTTTCCCGGCCAGGGTCACCACGGTCCGTTCGGTATCAAGGATGGCGATGGGGCGCAGGCGCGCGCCCGCGGTGATGTCCTCAACCTGGGCCGCCAGCCGCGCCGGGATGGATCCGGCGGTGCCCTCATCGAGCGGCGCGTGCCGCTCCTGCCTGGTGTCCTTGCGCACCGGCAGCTTGAGGTGCCAGCCCTCGTCCGAACCGCCGACCCGGCGCCGGAGCGTGACCCGGTGGCGGTGCAGGTCGAGGTCCTCGGTATCGAAGTAGGTGGCGCTGAGGTAGAAGCGTTTCGGCTTCGCCCCCAGGATCGCCCGCCGCCCGCTCCGCCCGGTCAGGGGGCCGAGCTCGGGCAGCGCAAAGCCGTCGTCGGCGTCGTATTTCTGCTCAGTTTCCAGGTGGTCGCCAGTGCCGCTCGTCACGCGTCCCAGGCTACGCGTGATACACCACGAACCTCATGCTGGGCCGCTCAATCAGCAGCCCGTCGTGAGCCGGGGCGGGTCCGGCGCCCGAGGATCGCGGGTAGGCGTCGACGTGCAGTCCGCCGGCGCCGGGCTGGCCGGCCTGGTCCCAGGCCTGGACGTGCGCCACCAGCCCGGCCGCGAGCTCCGCGGCATGCGGGCCGTATCCGGTCACCTCCAGCGTGAGCAGCCCCGGCGCCTGCCCCGCCGCGGACCCCTGGGACGTTACCGGGGCCGTGGTCAGCACCGCGAAGCCGCCGGAGTCGACGATCCCGGCGGTGAACCGCAAGCCCCGGCTGCGGACCGGCGCCCGCACCAGCCGGAAGGCGCCGGGCTCACCGGGTCGACCCGCCCCGGAACCCCGCGCACGGGCGGGTCGTTCCTCGGCCACGGTGCACGACCGGGGGTCTCCGGCCGCCAGCCACAGCCCGAGCCCCCAGACGACCTGCTCCGATCCGGTCTGGACACCGGTCGGAAGCTGCACCGACGGGCCGGCCAGGTAGGCGGCGAGCGCCTCGGCGTCGACGTCCTTCCCGTCGGCCAGGGTGAGCCCGTCCGGCAGCATGACCGACAGCCCAGGCTGAAGCAAGACGGCACGTTCTGGGCCGGCCAGCGAGCCGCGCATCCGCATGAACCCGCACGGCACCAGCGACACGCTGATCCAGGGCCCGTCGCTCGCGCGCTCGAACGCCACCGCGAGCTGGGTCCCGCGCACGTCAAACGGCACCACGATCCGGCCGCCCGGCTCGGTCTGGGCCAGCCACGGCGGCGCCAGGTCACTCACGCCGACGGTGGCGATCACCCGGTCATACGGCGCGGCCGGCGGGTAGCCCTCCGCACCGTCCGCGGCCACGACGGTCACGTCCGGGTACCCGGCGCTGACGAGGTGGTCGCGGGCCTGGCCGGCCACGTCGGCGTCGATGTCGACGCTGACCACGGTGCCGGCCGGGCCCACGATGTGCTTCATCAGCGCGGCGTTGTAGCCGGTCCCGGCACCGATCTCGAGTACCCGCAGGCCGGGGGCCAGGGCCAGCTGGTCCAGCATGATCGCCATGATGGCGGGCTGGGACGACGAGCTGATCGGCTGCCCGTCGGCGTCGCGCTTGGTCACGATGGCGTCATCGCGGTACGCCGACTCCGGCGGCAGCTGCGGCAGGAACAGGTGCCGCGGAACCTCACGCAGCGCCTCGGCGATGCGGTCATCGCGGATGCGGGTGGCGCTGACCACCCGCGCGGCGAGGCGTTCCCGTATCCGCGTGAGGTTGACCTCATCGCTCACGGCTACCCCGCCGACGTTCCGGGGGCGGCCGGTTCGCTGGCCTGCCGGAACCGCAGCCGCAGCGCGGTCACGGCCAGGGCGGCCAGGCCAGCCAGGCCGGCCAGCACGAAGATGTTCCCGGCCAGCAGCTGCAAGCCATGCCAGTGGAACTCGTGGTACCAGGGCTTGTCGCCGGTCGCGAAGTAGGTGGCAGGCCCGTACCAGACCAGGCCGGCCGGGGTGAGCCCGGCCTGGGCGGCCCAGAACTGGGGCCACGCGCCGAACACCGCCACCAGGCCGGCCGCGGCCACCCACCACGCGGCCCGGACCAGGCCGCGGGCCTGCGCCCCCAGGTGAGCAAGCAGCGCGATCCCCAGGGCCACCCAGACCCAGTGGTGATCCCAGCTCAGCGGGGACACCAGCAGGCCGGTCAGCGCGCACGCCAGCATCGCGGGCACCGGCTGGCCGGCCCGGTACAGGACCGCGGCGGTGACCAGGCCGGCGATCACGACCAGGACCGCCGCCGCGATCCACGGGGTGGTGCCGGACGTCACGCTGCCGGCCAGCCGGGTCACGATGCCGCGCAGCGACTGATTGCCCCTGGTGCCCAGGAACACGATCCGGTTCGCGTTCAGGAACAGCCGGCCGGCCCAGTAGTCGCCGGAATCGCGCGGCAGCAGCGCGTAGCCGAGCCCCACCGTCGCCGCGAACACCGTGGTGGCCGTAGCGGCCTGCCGGAACTTGCGGATAAGCAGCAGATAGGGAATGAAGATCAGCGGGGTCAGCTTGATCCCGGCCGCGATCCCGATCCCGATGCCGTGCCACCACCGCGTCCTGGCGCCAGGAACCAGCGCCGTCCCGGTTAGCAGGTCCACCGCGACCAGGAGCATCAGCAGCAGGTTGACCTGCCCCAGGCTCAGCGTCTGCTGCACGGGCTCGGTGAGCAGGGCCAGCGCGCAGACGCCGAACGTCGCGCCGAGCCTGACACCGGCCCGGCCGCGGTAGCCGAGCGCGCCGAACGTCAGCCACGCCGACAGGCCCAGGGCGGCCAGGCTGGCCAGCGTCATCGCCCAGCGCAGCACCGTCCACGGCAGCACCGAGGCGACGGCGAACACCACCGCGGCGAAGGGCGGATAGGTGAACTGGACCCCGTTCTGCCCGATCCAGTCGTACAGCGGAGCGGCGCGGTGCCCGTTGTAGGCCGGGGCCACGTGCCGGACGATCAGCCCGCCGTCCCGGTACACCACCAGGTCGCGCATGGCCGCCATATACGACAGGTGGGTGACCAGGTCGGCGAGGTAGAGAGCCAGCACCGCGACCAGCAGCAGGGCCCCGGCAGGCAGCAGCCACCGGGTCCTCTCTCGCGAGGGGCCGGTGGCTGCTGTGGCCTTGGCCGCCGCCGCTGGCTCTGCCCGCACCGCGAACGTCCCTTCGTCAGGCACCGTCATCAGCTAGCACGCATGGTGTCGTGCCGATGATAGTGGCTCGGGTGCGGATCAGGCCCCGACAGCGCCTGTGCGGATAGGCGGATAGGCGGATAGGCGGCGGCTTACCCGATGGCCTGGGTGTCCCCGGCCCGGGGGGTGTCCGCGGTCCTGACGGTCTGCACCGGGACGGTCTCGGCGGGAACGCTCTCGGCCGGAACGGTCTCGGTGGCCGGCTCCACGGTCCTGATCCCGGCCGGCACGGACAGGATCCGGCCGAAGGCCGTGGCCGCGACGAACACGATGACGATGCCCAGGGCGTAGAAGAAGCCGAGCTCTTCCATGATCCGCATGTACACGGTCGTGGCGGACGGCGAGCCGCCCATGGTGACGTGGTTGTTGAACAGCGGGCTGAGCGTGGTGCCGAGGGTGAACCAGGCCCCGGCCGCCGCGGCCAGCAGCGCGCCGAACAGCGCGGTCTGCCTGGCGGTGGCGATCATGAGGAAGAAGCCGCCGAGGAACACCGCCGCGCCGGGCAGCAGCTCCAGCCACAGCCGGGCCGTGTTGTAGCTCCAGGCGGTGTCCGGCGTGTAGGCGTAGTGGAAATAAGGTCCGATGAAGGGTATGAGGGCCCCCCACAGTCCAAGCAAGATCAGCAGGAAACCGCTGAATGCCCCTCGACTGCGCCGCATCTGCAGCATCCCAGCCATGCGTATCACATCCCGGATAGTCACGTTTTTTGTTGGTACGGGGCTAACTACCCCCCGCCACTACCCGGATGGGGACGCTGTATTCCGCGACCGCGGGGGTATCGTTCGCGACGTGGATACCAGGCGGCTCGTGCCCCGGACCGACCTGCTGCTGGCCGATCCCCGGCTGGCGGCGGCCGAGCGCAGGCTGGGCCGCACGCTGGTCAAGGCGGCGGTCAGCCGCGCGCAGCAGCGGGCCAGGGACGGGCAGATCACGCCGGAGCAGGTCGCGGACGCGGCCGTCGCCGAACTGCCCGCCTACGCCGCCGCGCTGACCCCAGTGATCAACGCGACCGGCGTGCTCGTGCACACCAACCTGGGCCGGGCGCCGCTGTCCGCGGCGGCCGTGGACGCGATCGCCGCAGCCGCGGGCACCTGCGACGTCGAGTTCGACCTGGCCTCGGGCGCGCGGGCCCGCCGCGGGGCCGGCGCGCTCGACGCCCTGGCCCGTGCCGTTCCGGGGGCCGAAGCGGTGGCCGTGGTCAACAACAACGCCGCCGCCCTGGTGCTCGCGGCGACCGCCCTGACTCACCCGCAGGCTCCCGACATCGTGGTCAGCCGGGGCGAGCTCATCGAGATCGGCGACCGCTTCCGGCTGCCTGACCTGCTGGCCTGCACCGGCGCGAGGTTGCACGAGGTGGGCACGACCAACCGGACCACGGTCACCGATTACGCCGGCGCGATGGGACCGCGGACCGCGTTCATCCTCAAGGTGCACCCGTCCAACTTCCGGATCGAGGGCTTCACCGCCGCCGTGGCCGTGCCCGAGCTGGCCGAGCTGGGGGAGACCCACGGGGTTCCCGTGGTGTTCGACATCGGTTCGGGGTTGCTCACCCCGCACCCCCAGCTGCCCGATGAGCCCAGCGCCGCCACCGCGCTGCGGGACGGCGCGGCCCTGGTCACCGCGAGTGGCGACAAACTGCTCGGCGGCCCGCAGGCCGGGCTGCTGCTCGGCCGGGCCGACCTGGTGCGGCGGCTCACCCGGCACCCGCTGGCCCGCGCGCTGCGGGTCGGCAAGCTGACCCTGGCCGGGCTCGAGGCCACCCTGACCGGACCGGTACCGCCGGTGGCCAGCGCGCTGGCCACCGACCCGGCTTCCCTCTTTCACCGGGCCGAACGGGCCGTGGTGCTGCTGACCGAGGCAGGCCTCGACGCCCGGGTGGTGGCCGCCCGGGCCGCGGTCGGCGGCGGCGGAGCGCCGGGTGTGGAGCTGGCCAGCGCCGCGCTGAGCCTGCCCGAGGGGCTGGCCGTCCCGCTGCGGGCCGGCCCGCAGGTATCGCGCGGTGAGTTTCCCGCCGTGGTCGGGCGCCTGGAGGGAGGGCGGCTGCTGCTTGACCTGCGTTCGGTGGCGCCGGACGACGACCGTGCCCTGATCGGCGCCATCCTCGCCGCTTCGGCCGCCATCTCCGAGTCCCGGTAGCTCGCCGTCATGCAGGTCATCGCCACCGCCGGCCATGTGGACCACGGAAAATCAGCCCTGGTCCGGGCGCTCACCGGGATGGAGCCCGACCGGTGGACCGAAGAAAGGCGCCGGGGCCTGACGCTGGATCTCGGCTTCGCCTGGATGACGCTGCCTGGCGGGGAGCCGCTGGCCTTCGTCGACGTGCCCGGCCACGAAAGGTTCGTGCCGAACATGCTGGCCGGCGTCGGCCCGGTGCCTGCCGTGCTGTTCGTGGTGGCGGCGGACGGCGGCTGGATGCCCCAGTCCGACGAACACCTGGCCGCCATCGACGCGGTGGGCATCCGGCACGGCCTGCTCGCCGTCACGCGCGCTGACCTGGCCGATCCCGGCCCGGCTCGGCGGCAGGCGCTGGACCGCCTGGCCGGCTCTCACCTGGGTCAGGTGGAGGCCGTGGCGGTCAGCTCGGTGACCGGCGCCGGCCTGCCCGAGCTGCGGGCGGCGCTGGCGCGGCTGATGGCCTCGCTACCCGCCCCCGATGCCGCGGCTCCGGTGCGGCTGTGGATCGACCGGTCGTTCAGCATCAGGGGGAGCGGCACCGTCGTCACCGGCACGCTGCCGGCCGGCACCGTCGCGGTCGGCCAGGAGCTGCTGCTCACCCCGTCCCTGCGGGCCGCCAGGATCCGGGGCCTGGAATCGCTGAACGAGCCCGCAGCCGCGGTCACCGGCGTTGCGCGGGTCGCCGTGAACCTGCGCGGTATCCCGGCCGGCGTCCCGGCCCGGGGGATGGCCCTGGTCGACCCGGGCCGCTGGACCCTGACCAAGCTGATCGACGTCCGGCTGTCGCCTGCGCGTCCGTCG
>OCZT010004061.1_pt1 | contig 14844 bp, 12 predicted proteins | sample 1539031 | NCBI WGS metagenome assembly OCZT01 (sample SAMEA3539308, study PRJEB22396) | soil metagenome | biome: tundra; feature: field; material: soil | place: USA | collected 2010-05 | depth 0.15 m
CCATCTCCCAGTCGATCACGGCGGCCACCTCGTCCTTGTCGTCGACGAGCAGGTTGTCGAGCCGGAAGGCGCCGTGCACGACCGCGGGCGCGGACTCGACGGGCAGGTTGGCCTCCAGCAGCGCGTGCAGCTCCTCGGCGCCGGTCAGGTCCCGGCTGCGGTGGCCAATGAGCGGCACAATGGTGAATTCTTTCACTATCGTGACCTAGACATTCCAGAGCCATACAATCCGGGCATGACTGCAACCTCGGGGCTGAGAGTCGGGGCGACCACCGATGCTGCTGGTCCGACGCCGGGAGACCGTCGCCTCAGCACCGACGGGGAGGGGCGCCTGTATGATGCCGCCCTGCGGGAGATGCTCTCCCGGACCTCCCGCATGGACGAGGACCTCCTCTGCAGCGTCGAAACCCTGAACGCGGTGGCGAGTGCCGGCAAGGTCCTGAAGGACCGGTTCGACGAACACCTGGCCCAGTTCGGCATCACGCACCAGCAGTTCAGGGCGATGATGTGGCTGCGAGGATGCCCGGGTTGTGGCAGCCAGCTGCACCATGTAGCGGGCTGGCTGGGGGTCACACCCCGCACCGTCACCGGCATGATCGACGCGCTGGAGGCGGCGGGGCTTGTCGAGCGCGTCGCAGACCCGGCAGACCGGCGGGCAGTCATCGCTCGCCTCACGACCGCCGGCAAGGATAGGGTCAACTCCGCCCGGCGTGTGCACCACCGGTACGTACGACATCTGGTCAAACGGCTCGGGGAAGGCGAGGCGGCCACTCTGCGCCACCTTTCACTGAAGTTGATCGAGGCCGTCGAGGAGTCCTTCCCCGGCAAATCCCCAGCGACACTATGGAAGTGACCCCCGAAGTTCGGAACGCCGTGGCCCGCGCTGAAGCACCGGTCGCCATCGACCATCGGGCCCGTATGGCGGTGTTCGGCGCCGTGCTCATGGCCATGTTTCTCGCCGCCTTGGACCAGACAGTGGTCGGCACCGCCCTGCCCCGGATCGTCACCGACCTGAATGGCGCCTCGCTCTACGTGTGGGTGGTGACCGCCTACCTCGTATCCTCCAGCATCACCATTCCGATCTACGGCAAGTTCTCCGACGTCTACGGGCGCAAACCGATGCTCATCGGAGGCGTCTGCCTCTTCCTGGCCGGCTCCTGGCTTTCCGGTCTCTCGCAGACGATGAACGAGTTGATCGCGTTCCGCGCCCTCCAGGGTCTTGGCGCCGGGGCCATCATGCCGGTGGCGATGGCGGTTATTGGTGACCTCTTCACACCGCGAGAGCGGGGCCGGTACCAGGGGCTCTTCGGGGCCGTGTTCGGCCTCAGCTTCCTCGTCGGACCCTTCGCCGGCGGCTGGATCACGGATAACATCAGCTGGCACTGGGTGTTCTACGTGAACGTGCCCTTCGGTGTTGCCGCGCTTGTCGCCCTGGCCTTGCTGCTTCCCAACGTGCGGCGCCAGAACGCTCGCGTCCAGGACCTCGACTACATCGGAATCGTGGTCTTCGCCGCCGGGGTGGTGCCGCTGCTGGTGGGTCTGACCAACAAGGGCGTGCTCAACAGCGCCACCGGCCAGCTCTACAACTGGAGCGACCCCAACGTGGGCGGACTGCTCCTGGTGGGAACTCTGTTGCTGGCGATCTTCTTCTTCTTGGAGTCAAAGGCGAAGGAGCCGATCATCCCGCTCGACCTGTTCCGCAACCGCGATTACTCGGTGAGCATGGTCGCGGTGTTCCTCTTCGGCATCGCCATGTTCACGGCCGTGATCTTCATGCCCCGCTTCTACCAGACGGTTCGCGGCATCAGTGCCACCGCCTCTGGTTACTACATCTGGCCCCTCCTGGTCGGCCTCATGGGCGGCAGCATCGGCACCGGCCAGCTCATCAGCCGCTTCGGTCGCTACAAGTGGCTGATGTCGGGGAGCTCGGTGCTGCTGCTGGTCGGGGCCTTCCTTGCCACCCACCTCACCGCCAGCACTGGCAACTGGACCCTGTGGCTGTGGCTGCTCATCCTCGGGGCCGGCCTGGGTCCGTCCATGGCTGGGTTCACGGTCCTGGTCCAGAGCTTCGTGCCTCTCAGCCGAATGGGAGCCGCCACCAGCACCCTTACCTTCCTGCGCCAGATCGGCGCCTCGATCGGCCTCGCCATCGCTGGCACCGTCTTCTCGTCCGAGTTCCAGAGCCAGCTGCCGACCACGCTCTCCCAGCAGGGGGTGCCGAATCCGCTCATCAGCCAGCTGCTCAAACTCTCAGGCGTGCTCCAGGGTGTCGGCAACGGCGCCGGACTCCTGAACCAGACGCTGCCGGCTCAGGTCCAGCCACTGATCCCGCACATCATCTCCGGCGTCAACAACGCCTTCGCTACGGCGGTGGGCTCGCTCTTCTGGATCACGCTGGTCGCGGGCTCGCTGGCCTTCTTCTGCACCCTCTTGCTGCGGGACCGCGAACTCCGCCACGGCCGCGTCGCAGAGACGGTGGTCGACAGGGCGGCCGTGCCTGCAGTGACCTGACGTGGAGGGTTCCCATCAAGCGGGGACCCACGCGGCGCGACCGAGGTCAGGGGATGGCGGTGGTGTTCACTCTGATATCCGCGCGGACAGGGCGCCGTCTAAGTGGTCCCCAGCATTGAAACGTGACGGGTCATGCGGCGAGTTCCTGGAGGCGGCGCTCGAAGTCAGCGCGGGTGAAGCGCCAGCAGAAGGGGCGAGGGTGGAGGCGGTACTCAGCTCCGAAGCCGAGGATGCGAGCGGCCAGCTCGCCCAGGCTGGGGGCGGCGGCCGGGGTCAGCACCTTGCGCTGGAGGATGCTGAAGAAGATCTCGACCTGGGAGAGCCAGGAGGCATGGACGGGAGTGTGGACTAGGATCAGGTTGGAATAGCGCTGGCGGAGGCGCTGAGCTGCCTTCCGGCCCCGGTGAGCGGAACCGTTGTCGACGATTCAGAAGACGCGCGGAGCGGAGCGGTAGGGCTCCTGAGCCATCACCTGGTCGACCAGTCTGGTGAAGGCGGCGATCCCGTTCTTGGCCTCGCACGACCCCAGGGCAGACCCCGGCGGACATCCCAGGCGGCCAGGTACTGGAGGGCACCTCGCCGCTTGTAATCGCTCTCCATCAGCCCCGGCCGGCCTGGCCGAGGAGCAGGACTGGGCATGGTGATGCAGGTTCTCGTGCTCGCCGTCCAGAACTCGGTGGAGTGGCGGCACATGGGTGTCGCCACCTCGTCCGCCAGCTTCTTCTGCTCCATGGGCAGCTCGTTTGGCGTCGCCATCTTCGGCGCCATCTTCAGCACGCAGCTGAGCAGGAACCTGCGCGCGGACCTCCCCTCCGCCGCCCTCCACGGCGGCTTGAACCCCGGATCGCTGCAGGCGAACCCTGCGATTCTGAGCGCGCTACCGCGGGCCCTTCACAGCGGGATCGTGCAGGCATTTGCCGACTCTCTCCACATCGTCTTCCTGGCCGCCGTCCCCTTCAGCGTCGGAAACCGTGGTCGCGACGTAGCAGCAACCGCAGAGCGAGCAGACGCGCGACGGTCAAGCGGCTCCGCGGCGAGACGGTGCCCACCGAACGGCCATCGTGATGGCGGCCATCTGCCCCACCTCCTAGCGCAAGCTCCGGCCGACCCACCCGCACTCGATGGCTCCGGGACTCTCTGACAGCTACGGCTCGGAGCGGTTGGCGATCGAGAACAGCCACTCACGCTCGCAAGGTGCGCTCGAGGAAGGCGAGCGCCCGTCTCCAGGCGTCCGCCGCCGCCTCTGGACGATAGGTGGGCCGAGTGCCATTGAAGAAGGCGTGCGGAGCTCCCTCGTAGATGTGGTGCTCAAAGCTCTTCACGGCCGCCTCCATCTGCCCCACCAGGTCCGGCAGGGTGTCGGTGATGCGCGTGTCCTCAGCTCCGTAGAGGCCCAGTACCGGAGCCTGGATCGCGGCGATCCCGTCTGCGGGTGGGTTCTCCCCATAGAAGACGACACAGGCGCGCAGGCGCGGCTTCAGAGTGGCGAGGCGAAAAGACAGCCCTCCGCCCATGCAGAAGCCCAGGCTGCCGATCCGGTCCGGATCGACTTCCGGCCGTGAGGCCAGGTAGCCGAAGGCGCCGACCAGATCACGGGCAAAGCTGGTGCGCCGCTCGGGGCTCATCACAGCGATGAGGGTGGTGAGCGCCCGGCGCTCCTCCGGACTGCGCTCGGCAAGCACCGCACCGAGACGGCTGGGATCACGCTGCACCTCGGGTGGAGCCTGGCGCATGAACGCCATCCCGGCCGTGATGTTCTCCGGCCGCATCGCCTCCTTGAGCTCGCCGGTGTAGAGATCGGGCGCCAGCGCTGCGTAGCCGAGCTGCGCTAGGCGGTGGCACACGTCGCGGATGTGGTCGTCCACCCCCCAGATCTCTTGGATCACGATCAGGGCCGGATGGGACCCCTGCCCATCGGGCAAGATCAGGTACCCATCGAGATCGCGTTGATCGCCGGCGAACCTAACCTCTTCTTCTGTCACCTCTCTGCAACCTCCGTGCTCAACCCCGCTGTCTCGTCATCCTGGGAAGCACAACTAGCGGACCAGGCCCACAAAGGTCGCTGGAGGGCTAGGCCTGTGACGATGATCCACGCAGGATCCTGAACGAATTGGTGGTTGGCCCCTGCCCGGTGGGCTCGGGATTGAGCCGAGAGTAGTTGAAGAACATGCGGGTGCGTCTCGTTAACGGTCGTATTTGAGACGTCGTGCGGGAGCGGCTCAAGAAAGGCCCGAAATGCGTTCCACTCAACACTTCACCTCGAGGGCTTCGCCCCACGGTTTCCCATTTGGAGACGCCCCGGTAGAACCACAGGTCAGAGCCGCAGATCGCGGCGCGCGAGACCCGGACCAGCGCATCGGTGGGCTCGCGAAGCCCCGCGTCGGGGACCTCCTCAACCCGGATGTCGCGGGTCCCGTGGAAGATGCTTGCCCTCACACCTGCAAGTCTAGGGGGTAGGCGCGGCCCCTAAGAATTGCGGACCATCGCCATCCACGCGCTCCCCGACGAAGTAGTTGGTGACGGTTTTGGGGGCGGAGCTCCCCACCGGATTCACCCCCCCCCCTCCAACTTAGAATCAGCCGATTATCGTCAACGGCCTTTTTCTTCAGCGGCTGTGTCAGCGCGCAGCAGGCGGTGAAGGACGTGGCGATAGGATTGTAGGGCCCGGCGGAGCCGCTCAGTATCATCTGCCCGGCCTTTGAGATCGACCTCGGCAGCCTCGAGTGAGCGACCTGCCTCGCGATTGTGCCCGGATAGATCCTTCACCCGCTGGTGGGCATCGAGGCGGTCGGGGAAGCCCATCCTCCTCATCACCTCCTCGACGACTCCGCGGGCTCGAGCCACTGCCTGCTCTGGCCGATCGACGAATTCGTTCTCGATTGCTTGGAACTCGTCCATGTAGCCCTGGCCTTTGGCGGCTTCGAGTTCACGGATATCCAGCCTAGGCGTAGCCCTGCGCCGCGAGGCCAGAGCAGCCACGACCAGAATCACGACCACAATCACCACAACTGCGGCGATGAGGAGGTCGCGGGTGCGAATCCCGGCAATCGCGAGCGGAACCACGGCCACAAGGTTTTGCATCACTCTCCCCACGGCCGCTGGCTAGGCGGCCTAAGCCATCATGGACTCTAATACTACCGCTCACACGGACTACCCGGCCAGTCGACTCCGCCTCCAGGACCGGGCCGTGAAGAGTCAGCGCGAGCGTTGTGGTCTGGGCGAAGGGACTGATGACCTATCTGACCCCGTTCTGCGTGTCGAACTACAGCATCCTGGTCGCAACGCGCGCGCGGCTGCGCGAGGGCCGCTGATCGGCCCGACCACTTAGACGATTTCCAACAGCGCTTCCACCGGGGGGCCGAAGACCAGGGCGCCGGCACCCCCCAGGAGCTTGTAGCCGGCCGGGTTGGTGGGCTCGGGGTCGACGACCCTTCGGGTCAGGGCGCAATACCCCGCTCGGAGGTACTTGACCTCGTCATAGCTGAGGCTGTCCCCCCCACGCCTCCCATAGCAGCAGCCCCGCCATCAGGGAAAGGAAACCCATGAGGGGGCCGCCTCCAGCCGCGCCCGGCGCCGAGGTTCCGGCTGTCGCTGTGTCATTCGGCGGCCCGGTAGACGCGGACCAGAACCGTGGTGGACTCGCGCGTGTCGAGCAAAGACGCCGGGTCCGCGGGCGGATTCCGCGAAGAGCAGGGTAGCGCCGTCCGGCGGCGGCGGGTCGCCCGCCGCAAGGGGCCTGCTCTGCTTCTGACCGACGTCATAGCGCTCGACATCGTCGAGGTGTCACCGCCGTACGACCACGCCGAGATCACCGCTCAGAACGCCAACCGCGTCATCCTCGAGATGATCTCCGCGCTCGCCGCGAAGCGCCGCCGAACCGGTCCCCGCTGACCGCGCTCCTGCCGCTCGGCGGCAACCACGTCAGGTCGTGAAAGCGGGCAGCACCTCCGTGCCGACCAGCTCAACCTGCTCGACGTCGTTGATGTCCATCAACTGCAGGTAGACCCGCACCACACCTTTCTCCGCCCAGCCCCTGAGCCGCGCGATCACCTCGGTCGGCGTGCCCCCGGCGTCGTTGGCCCGAATGTCATCCAGGGCACGACCGAGCTTCTCGGCTCGCGTCCGCGCGGCGCCCTCGTCGTGGCCGACCGCGAGGGCCTGCACCACCGAGAGCCGCAGGCTGTCCGGGTCGCGCCCGGCTTCCCGGCAGGCCGCGTGTACGGCGCCCACCCGCTCCTCGAACTGTTCCGGCCTGGGGGCGAACATGTTGAACTCAGACGCGAACCGCGCCGCCAGCTGAGGGGTGCGTCGGGGCCCCAGGCCGCCGATGATCAATGGCGGGTGGGGCCGCTGCACCGGCCGCGGCAGCGCCGGGTTGTCCCGCATCTGGTAGTGGCGCCCGGAGAAGTCGAAGGGTCCCTCGCTGGCCCACAGCCCGGTGATGACCTCGAGCTGCTCTTCCAGGCGGTCGAAGCGCTCTGGGGTGGGCGGGAACGGGAGCCCCCACGCGGTGTGCTCGTCCTCAAACCAGCCCGCGCCGAGTCCGAGCTCCACCCGGCCTCCGCTCATCTCGTCGACCTGGGCGACGCTGACTGCCAGGAGCGCCGGGTGGCGAAAGGTCGCCGAGGTCACCAGGGTGCCCAGCCGCACCCTGGATGTCTCCCGCGCCAGCGCGCCCAGCGTCAGCCAGGACTCTGTCGGCCCGGGCCGGCCATCACCCTCCCCGAAATGCAGCAGGTGGTCGGAGCGGAACAGGCCGTGGAACCCGAGCTCCTCTGCCCGCTGGGCCACCCGAAGTTGCTGCTCGTAGCTCGCGCCCTGCTGGGGCTCGATGAAGATGCACAGTTCCATGTCTGAGAGCCTAAGACATACGCCGCAGCAGCCAGATGATCACCACCAGCAGCACCAGTCACAAGTAATGCTGTCTAGTCGACAAATGTCGCCCATTCCGTATTTAAAATGCGGCGGCTTTCTTCCCAAGGTTGAAGTCGCTGGTACGAAACCCGTCTCACGCTCCAGTGACGGAGCGTGAATGGGTCGAGCCTCCGGGCGGTAAAATTGAAGTGCACACATCGACGGTTTTCGCAAACAAAAACCGTCGTACATATGGGCCTTTTGAGGGGGCTGTCTCACTCGGTCTGTCGAACGGCGGCCCTTCCCCCGCATAGTTAGCGGCCCTTCCCCCGCATAATTAAAGGAGTAAGAGATGGCGGATTCTGCCGTGTCGCGGCGCAGCCTCGGTCCCTCAGGTTTGACTGTCTCGGCGCTGGGCCTGGGGTGCATGGGCATGTCCCAGTCGTACGGGCCGGCCGACGAGGGGGAATCGATCGCTACGATCCACCGGGCCCTCGACCTCGGGATTTCCCTCCTGGACACCGCGGACGTCTATGGCGACGGGCACAACGAAGAGCTCGTTGGGCGCGCGATTGCGGGCCGCAGGGAGCAGGTCGTGCTGGCCACGAAGTTCTCGATGAGCAGGCGGCCCGACGGGGGCATGAAGATCAACGGCCACCCCGACTACGTCAGGTCGGCATGTGACGCCAGCCTTCGGCGCCTGGCGATCGAGCACATCGACCTGTACTACCAGCACAGGGTCGACCCCGGGGTCCCGATCGAGGAGACCGTTGGCGCAATGGGCGAACTGGTCCAGGCGGGCAAGGTGCGTTTCCTCGGCCTGTCTGAGGCCAGCGCAAGCACCATCCAGCGTGCCGTCGCGGTCCACCCGATAGCGGCGCTACAGAGCGAGTGGTCTCTTTGGACGCGCGACCTGGAGTCGGAGGTTCTCGGGGTTGCCCGAACCCTCGGGATTGGCATAGTCCCCTTCAGCCCGTTGGGCCGGGGATTCCTGACCGGCGCCATCAAGAGCCCTGCCGACTTTGGCGAAGATGACTTCCGACGCCACAACCCGCGGTTCCAGGTCGAGAATTTCACCCGGAACCTCACATTGGTCGAAGGCGTTCGCCAGCTCGCCGAGGAGAAGGGGTGCACGCCCGGTCAGCTTGCCCTCGCCTGGGTCATGGCGCAGGGTGATGACGTGGTTCCGATTCCGGGAACCAAGCGTCGCAGTTACCTTGAGGAGAACGTGGCGGCCTGCAATGTGGTCGTGGACGAATCTGATCTGCGCCGTCTCGAATCGGTGGTGCCGCCGGGAGTGACCGCGGGCGCCCGCTACCCAGAGCCGCATGCGTACGGAGACAGCCCGCCCCACCGGGCCGATTGAGCGGATGACTCAATGCTGCGGGTGCTTCTTCCGCGGAAACTCCTTGAACCTGATTTCGACCTTCTGACACAAAATGAAGCAGGTGGTCCTCAGCAGCGGTTTTGCTGAATTAGGTGCTGCTACTGAGATCGAAACGGCTCAAATAGATAGCGTACCTGCTTCGAGAGCAGGGGGTCGCCGGTTCAAATCCGGCCTCCCCGACCAATTGAAGAAGCGAGTGAGATGACGATTGCAGCAAGCGACATTGCTGTTCTGGCGCCGAGCGGGGCCTCGCTCGCAGCCATCGCAGCCAGCACAGTTGGGCCCCGCGGCTTCACTCAATTCGCCTCCCACTACACGATGCACAACTCGCCGGCGATGCAGCGGCTGCACGGCCCAGATGTCACCTCAGATGCACGCGGCCCACGACAGATGCACGACCAGATGGGGCAATACCTGAACGGATCTGCCTGCCCTGGAATGGGCGGCCACATGATGGGCTTCCGTAGGCACCGCTCGGTAATCCGGTAGTCGCTGGCAGGCGCTGAAGTGAGCTCTTGCCTGACTAGCCGGCTGCCGGGGGCCTGACCGCCGCGGGGAGGCGCAGGGCGAGGGCCAGTCCGACCAGGGCGACGGCGGCCAGCATCAGCAGCGGGGCCGAGGGGATGCCGATCACCAGCTGAGCCCCCAGCACCAGCACCAGGCCGCCGAGGTTACCCGCCATCAGCAGGAACCCGGTGGCGGCCCCCTGGCGGTCCGGCCCCGCATGTACCTCCGACCAGTCAAGCACGACCGGCAGGCTGGCCATGAGGATGAAGCCGTCGACGAAGAACCAGGCGCCGAGCCACAGGAGGTCGTGCCGCGCGCTGATGGCGAAAAACGCGGCCGCGGACACCGCCAGCGCAGCCATCAGCATCGCCCTGCGGCGATCCCGCGCTGCCACAAGGGGCGGCAGCACGCCAGCGCCGATGATTCCTGCGAACGTCATCACTGCGATCAGCCCACCCGCGGCTCCGCCCTGGCCGAACTTCTCCAGGATCGGCTGCAACCAGGTGGCCACCGCGTTGTAGGTCCCCATCCCGATGAAGACCAGTGCAGCGAGCAGCCACAGGAACCGGTCGCCAGCCAGCCAGCGCAGGCTCACCGCCGCTGAGGGGTTGTCGGGGAACGCCGGCGGCACCCTCAGCGCGAGCAGCATCAGGCCGGCGGCGACCGCGGCAGGGATCGCTTCCGCCGCTAATAGGAGTGGTAGCCCGCCGGCATCGAAAAGCGGTCCGCCCACGAGCACCGCTGCCAGGATGCCGACGAACAGCGCGACGCTCCCGATCGAAATCGCCGTCGCGCGCTTCTCCGGCGGGAAGTTGCGGGCGGCGATCTTTGTGATGCTGTTCAGGACCAACGGCTGGCCTGCCGAGATCACCAGCTGGCCGCTAAGCTGCCACACGAATGACGTCGGCGCGATGAGCCGGAGCAACGCGCCACCCCCGGTGAGCAGCGCCCCCAGGCCCAGGGCCTGACCGAAGCGCGCGTCGAGCCAGCGTCCAGTGGGGAGCGCGAGCACAATGTAGATGAGCGGGAAAACTGCGGCGAGGTCCCCGATCGAGCCGACGTCGGTATGCATCACGCGGGCCACTGAGGTGTCGATCGGCGCGAAAGTCAGCCACAGCAGCTGGGTGGACGCCACCAGCAGCGCGTAGCCGCCGAGCACCAGCCACCGGGTCGGGGAGACCCGCGCGGCCGGGCCGACGACGCCAGGGGCCGCGACCGTGGTCATCCGCGCCGCCCGTTCAGCCTTGCGTAGAAGCCGTCGAGCTTGCCGTACAGACGCACGAACTCACGGTACATCGGCTCGTAGACCGCGTGGGCATCCGGGTCGGGGTCGTAGGTGTCGGTCACCCGCACAAGGTCGGCGAGGTCCTGCAGGCTCAGCTTGCCGAGCGACATCGCAGCGAACAGGCCCGCGCCCCGCAGGTTGGCGTGCATGGGGTCGGCGACGCGCTCGATGCGCCGGTTGAGCACGTCGGCGTGGATCCGGCACCACAGGTCGGAGCTCGCGCCACCGCCGAGGATCCGTAGCGTTGGCAGCGGGCGCTTCACGAACTTCTCGACTGCGTCGAGTAGCCAGCGCGCATTGAAGGCGACCCCCTCGAGCACGGCGCGCACCAGGTGGGCACGTTCGCTGGTGATCGACAGGTTGAGGAAAGCGGCTCGCAGCGTCCTGTCTTCCACGGGGCTGCGCTCGCCGTTGAGCCAGGGCGTGAACATCACACCTCCGGAGCCCGGGGGAGCCTGGCCGGCGACCTCGGTCAGGGTTTCGTAGCTCGGCACGGTCCCGCCGAGCGCGTCGCCTGGCGCGATGACCGAGTCGCGCAGCCATTGCAGGCAGGCGCCCGCAGTCTCGTGGTTGTTGGCGACCACGTACGAGCCCGGCCGCAGTCCTGGAACAGAGGCCATCTGGTGCAGCACGTCGGTGCGTTTGAAGGGAACCTCGCACGCGATCCACGCCGTGGTGCTGATCGTGATGTGCCCCTGGTACGGCAAGCCCGCGCCCGAGCCGATCACCGCGGTGTGCAGGTCGGGCACCCCCGCGACGACCGGGACATCAGCGGGAAGCCCGAGTTCCGCCGCGATCCCGGGCAGTATCCCCCCGACGACGCTCCCGGTGGGGATCAGCTCGGGCAGTTTCTCCAGCTCGCGACCGGAGCGCCGCAGCAGCGCCGGCACGTAGCCGGGCTTGCCGCGCGGACGGTTGTCGGTGAGCCAGGAGAGGATCATCGACGCGGGGGTCGCGGCGCGGCGCCCGGTGAAGCGCATGGCAAGGTAGTCCAGCGGCTCAAGGAAGGTCGCGGTCCGCGCGTACACGTCGGGCTGCTCACTGCGCAGGTAGAGCGTGTGGCCCAACGGGTCCGCGCCGTGCGGCGAGGGCGCGCCGCCGGTGAGCTGCAGCCAGCGCAGCAAGTTGCCGGGTGAGTAGCCGACGATGTTGACCGGCCCCCCCAGCGTTCTGGCGGAGAAGCGTCCTCCGCGCGTGTCCGCCCAGAGCAGGCAGTCGCCCGCGAGGCTGCCGTCGGCGGCGACGGGCACCGTCGACCCCCACTGCCCGGTGATGCCGACGCCCACCAGGTCGGCCGGTCGCACCCCGGCGGCGAGGATGCCGGCGACGCCCGCCCGGATCCCGTCCCACCACCGCTCCGGGTCCTGCACCGCACCGCCGTCGGCGGTGAAGCGCGTCGGCACATGGTGCAGCTCAGTCGCCAGCAGGTCGCCCTGGAGTGACACGGCGCCTGTCTTAGGCCCTCCAGTCCCCAGGTCGATGGCGAGGACCCAGGCCTCTCCCAAGCTCAGCTGTCGCCCCCGCCGGGCGCGACCTCGTACATCGCGTCGAGCGCGGCGGTGAACAGCGTGTCCAGGACGTCGTTGCCGGCGGGCGTGCCGCCAAGCCCGTACAGCGCGCCGCTCTTCGGCGTCCCGATGTCGGGTCTCTTGGCGTACTCGACGCCCTCGCGCAGGTCATCCAGGAATGACTCCGCGATACCGGGAGCGGTGTTGGGCCGCGTCACGCAGAAGTGAAGCCCGGGCGGCAGCTGCAGGGCGTTGAGCCGCCACCCTTTGGCAATCAGGTGGTCGTTGACGTGGTAGATGTCGAGTCCCGGCGATCGGAATGCGATCAGGAAGGTGGGGTCACCGAAGACCTCCAGTTCCGGGATGGCCTCGATGCCTGCCCGAATCTGCGCCGCGGTGCGGAAGATCTTCTCCGCGCTCTCGAGGTAACCTTTCTCGCCAAGGCTCACCATCGCCGCCCAGGTCGCCGCCACCACGCCGCCCGACCGGCTGCCACTGAGCCCGGGCGAAAGGTAGATGCCTCCCGGCCAGTCCGGGTAGTTGAAGTACTGGTACTTGCGCAGGTGGCTGTTGCGGTAAAGCAGGACCGATGTGCCTTTCAGCGCGTAGCCGAACTTGTGCGTGTCGGCCGAGATCGAGGTCACCCCAGGCAGGCGGAAGTCGAACGTCGGGATGGGATAGCCGAGCCGCTCGCCCCAGGGGAGGATGAAGCCGCCGAGGCAACCGTCCACGTGGAGCCCCAGGTCGCGCTCCAGCGCGATCTCCGACAGGTCCGCGATCGGATCGATCAGGCCATACGGGTAGTTGCCAGCGGAGGCGACCAGCGCGACGGTGTTGTCGGTGACATGGTCGCGGATCCAGTCGACGTCGGCAAGCCAGTCATCGCGCACTGGCGCCTGCACCAGCTTGATGCCGAGCATGTGCGCGCCTTTCTGCACCGCGACGTGCGCAGTCACCGGCATGATCACCTCGGGCTCGGTGATTCCCTTCTCGACACGGCCGCGTTCGCGGTAGACCAGGAGCGGGTCGATAAGGCTCTCCGTCCCACCGAAGGTGATCACCCCGCACACCTCCTCGCCCGGGTGATGCTCCTTCACCGCGTCGCCGTGCATCATCGACGCGGTCATCGCCACGATCTCGGCTTCCAGCTTGGTGGCGCTGGGGTACATGTCCCGCTGCAGCACGTTGGCGTGGGCGAAGAGGCCGAAGCACTCGGTGAGAAAGCGGTAGTGGTCGTGGCCTCCGTGGTAGATCGAGCCCGACGCGTGGCCGGAGTCACCCAGCCGGTCTTCCTCCTTGGCCATGGCGCTGAGCTCGGCGAGGATGCTGTCGCGCGACCTTGGCTCGGGGTCAAGGCTCCGGTAGGCGCGGAAGCGGTCGCGGTAGGGATAGAAGTCGATCAGGCCGCCGGAGTCGTGGGAGTCGCTGTCCGTCACCTTCGTCCTCCTCCTCGGCTTGAACGTACCACGCCGCTGGAGCCCATCGGCCCGCCGCAAGGCTCCGTTACCGCGGGACCTGTGACCCTACCGGCCGAGACAGTCGCACCCGATGAACTGGTTAACGCCGTGCGTGTGGTTGCGGCTGGCGACGCCCTGCTGGCACCGTCGGTGACGCGCAGGCTGATCGAGGAGTTCGCCCGCCGTTCCCAGGACGCCGCCGCCAGCAGCCCTTCAGCAGCTGACGGAGAGGGAACTCGAGTCCTGAAACTGGTGGCGCGCGGCCTCTCCAACGCAGAAATTGCGGCGAAACTGTATGTGAGCGAGGCGACCGTCAAGACGCATGTCGGGCACCTGCTGGAGAAGCTTGAGCTCCGCGACCGTGTCCAAGCCGTCGTGTTCGCCTACGAAACGGGGGTCCTGCAGCCAGGCTCGTCGTGACCAACTGAAGCTGGGTGCCGGGTTGGTGTGCAGATGCCCATGCACGTTGAGGGCCTTCAACCAATCGCGCGGGTGTGGGCGCATAGCGCTCGCGGCATCGGCGCGTGTACGGCGAAGCCCATCAAGTGGAAGTACGTGGACGTCACGCGCAGAATCCATGCTCCACATTCAGCTGTTACGGTCCACTAGATCTGGCCCCAGCCTACCCCCAGGTATTCAGTTGCGGGCGGCGGATCACACCACAGAATGTTCGGCGGTCTAGCGGCCACCCTAGGCTTAACGACCAACACCGGTCCGCGGGCAAGGCACCCGGCCCGACTGTCCCCCGGTTATCATCGTCAGACAAGACGGGAGGCTAGATCGACATGTTCCAGCACATCCTGATCGCCGTCGATGGTTCGGACGACTCGCACCAGGCGGTGCGGGCTGCCATCGAGATCGCCAAGAAGTTCAACGGCGATGTCTTGGTCCTGCACGTTCACGAGCACGAGCTCGGGAAGCGAGCCGCCGGGTACCCGATGGAGACATCGGAGGACAACAACCGGATCGTGTCGGACGTGGTCAAGACGCTCCAGGACTCCGGCGTGACCGCCCGGGGTGAGGTCCAAGAGGCTGTCGCCGGGCGTGCCGCGAAACATATCGTCGATACAGCCAAATCTCAGAGTTCTGATCTCATCGTTATGGGGTCGCGCGGCCTGTCCGATCTCGCGGGTCTGCTGCTGGGAAGTGTCACCCACAAGGTCATGCAGCTTGCGCAGGAGTCGGTTCTGGTCGTCCGGGCGCCCGAGGGTGAAGGCGGGCAATAGCCTGTCTCACGCTGAGGGGCACGCTGGAGCAGGATCCGGCAGCCAATCGCCGTCATCTGAATCCGCCGCCGTGCCCTGACGCCTAGCGAAGGGCACCGCCGAATCCAGG
>OCZT010004062.1_pt1 | contig 14843 bp, 14 predicted proteins | sample 1539031 | NCBI WGS metagenome assembly OCZT01 (sample SAMEA3539308, study PRJEB22396) | soil metagenome | biome: tundra; feature: field; material: soil | place: USA | collected 2010-05 | depth 0.15 m
ATGGTCCAGCACTGGACGCAAACGGCAACTCGCTTTGCCCCAACTCACCGTATTACTTTTTTTGTCCAGACGGTAGCTACGAAATCTACGACTACCGCAGCCCCGGCGAACTGCGCATTGACGCATCGGGCGATGCCCTGTTGCAGGGCCACTTCACCACCGGCAAAGTCTTTCACGATTTTGTCGGCGGCGGATCGCTCTTTCACCGCTCCGTCGACCTGTCGCCGTCCGTCGTATACGTGCCTCTGGGCGCAGAAAGCATCTATCAGCCGAACATCTCGTATGTGCCTGAAAGCCCGTACCAGCAAGCTGGCCCCGCAGGACTTGCAGACTTCAATCATCAGGCGGCACTCATTCTTCAGGATCGCGCGCGTTTGCCTGGCGGCGTGATGCTGATGGCCGGCGGCCGATTTGCCAACGTAACCGACTTCAATTACGACAAGGCGCGCAAGTTATGGCTGCCCGAGTACGCTGCTACATACACAGCGAAGAAACTGGCAGACCTCATTGGCCCGCTAACCATCTATGCGAACTATGGCGTTGTCCTCTCGCTCGGCGACCAGGCGCCATGGTGGGTAGACAATGCGAATCTGTTTCTGGATCCGTACCTTACTCGGCAAACTGAGATTGGCGCCAAGTACGAAAGGCGAATCCTGCTGTCCGCGGCGCTTTTCCGCATGCGCCAGCCCTTCTTCTATCCGAGGGTGATTCAAAGCGCGGACAGTTTCTGCGCGTCGAATCTCAGTTCCGGAGGCAACGCGAGTCCCGGCGATCTCTGCTTTGAATCGGCAGGCCACGAAACGCACGATGGCATAGAATTAAGCGCGCAGGGCCGTGCTGCAAGTTGGCTGCAACTCTCCGCTTCCGCAACCGCCATCCGGGCGCAGTCAAGCCAGACCGGGACACCGTCCTTCGACGGCAAGCAAGTGATCAACGTGCCGCACCTGCACACCGCGCTTTTCGCGGATATCCTTGTGCCTCACGTTCGCGGGTTGCACCTGATGCCGGGATGGAGCTACACGGGCCGCAAAGAAGCCACCCGCGACGATCTGGTAAGTGTTCCCGCCTACAACATCTTTAACCTCGGCGCGCGCTATACGCCCGGCGGCGAAAGCGGACATGTAACGCTTCGCCTCTACGCCGATAACATCTTCGACAAACGCTACTGGAAAGATACCGGCGCCAGCTACGGCGACACATTCATTCACCTCGGCGCGCCAACCACAGTGCGGCTGTCGGCGCATTACACGTTCTAACTCGAGAAGGATGAACCACCATTGAGTACCACAGCAAAAGCGCACGGAATGGATGGCACACTCGTTGAGCCGGACTGGCCTCCGCTCACCTTTGAAGAAGTGCGCTCCCTTCTCGCCCAGTTTCCTGAGTGCGGCGAGCCAGTCGAGATACTCTCCGTCAGCCCACGCCCATTCTCGGCGGCAAGCGTAGTATCCACCCGCAGCGAACGAGTCTTCATCAAGCGCCATCACCGCTCTGTGCGCGACACAGAGGGATTGCTCGAAGAACATCGCTTCATGGCGTATCTCCATGCGCACGGCGCACCTGTGCCTCGCGTCTTTGCAGCGTCCGCGGGCAATACAGCGATCGAGAATGGCGAATGGACCTACGAAGTGCACGAGGCGTCCAAGGCAGTAGACCTCTACAAAGACGCCATCTCCTGGACGCCTTTCCAATGCGCCGCTCACGCGTACTCCACCGGGCAGACGATGGCGCGTCTCCATCTTGCCTCGCAAGGATTTGCCGCGCCGCTCCGCAAGCCCCGCCCGCTCGTTTCCGGTTTCACAATCTTCGCGGCTCACGACATTCACGCGGCGGCGTACCTCTATCTCGACGCACGGCCCGCTCTGCGTAATGACCCGGATGCACGCGACGGATTCCGGCAGGCCCTCGATCTTTTAGCGCCATTTCACGCCGAGTTGCTGCCGTTGCTGCCATCGATGCTGCCACTGTGGACACACAACGATCTTCATGCCTCCAATCTGCTGTGGAGTGGTTCCGGACCCGATGCCCAGGCCGCTGCTGTTATCGACTTCGGCCTCGCTGACCGCACCAACGCTGTTCACGATCTTGCCCAGGCTGTTGAACGCAACATTGTCGAGTGGCTTGTATTGGTGCAGGATCCTGCATGCGAAGACGTTCCCATCCACCTCGATCACCTAAATGCCCTGCTCGAAGGCTACGAGTCAGTGCACCCGCTCTCCAGTGAAGAGGCTGCAGCGCTTGCACCCATGACCGCACTCTGTCACGCCGAGTTCGCTCTCTCTGAAGCGGACTACTATCTCGGCGTTCTTCACTCGCCGGAGAAAGCCCGTCTGGCCAGCGTGGATTACCTGGTGGGACACGCAAATTGGTTCTTGAGCAATCGCGGGCAAACGCTGTTGGATGCACTACGTGTCTGGACTAAGAGTCACGAACACCATCATCACGAAGTTGGAAAGCAATGAACTGGACAACAATCGTCAATTATTTCGCCGCAAATTGGCTTGAGGCCGCGGGCTTCGCAACAACTCTCCTTGGCATCTGGCTCACCACGCGCCGTCTGCTCATCTGCTGGCCTGTCGTGTTGGTCGCGGACTTCATCTATCTCGACGTCTTCTATCGCACGCGCCTGTTTTCCGACGCCCTGCTGCAGATATTCTTCGTGGCCTTTACGCTCTACGGTTGGTGGCACTGGTGGCGCGGAGTGCGCGAGGAAGGCGAGGTCCGCGTTGAACCGCTCGGCCTGCGAGGCTGGCTGGGAGGCCTTGCTGCGGGCGCTGTGGGCTCTGTGTTGCTGGGAATGTTGATGGCCAAAGTTGGCGCCGCGTTGCCTCATCTGGACGCCGCACTCACCAGCTACAGCTTGGTTGCCAGTTGGTGGCAGGCGCGCAAGCATATTGCCAACTGGTGGCTATGGATCGCCGTCGACCTGATCTACATTGGCGAGTATATCTACAAGGGTCTTGGGCTCACGGCCGTGCTCTACCTCCTCCTCGTAGCGCTCGCTGTGCTGGGCCTGTGGGATTGGCGCCGCCCTGCGGCTACCCGTCAAACTGCGGTTTGAACGACGTTCTGCATTGGCTCCCCGTCAATGAATCGACGCAGTTCCGCTGCCGCGTTGCGCAGTGACCGAGGCGCAAACTGCGGGCTCGATCCCGCTACGTGCGGCGTAAGCAGCAGATTTGGACAGCTCCATAGCGGGTGGCCTTCCGGCAGTGGTTCCGGATCGGTCACGTCGAGTGCCGCGCGGATGCGGCCTGAGTTCAGTGCCTCAACCAGCGCGTCCGTATCCACTATCGGTCCGCGCGCGGCATTCACCAGCAGCGCGCCTTGCTGCATCAATCCCATCTGGCGGCTGCCCATCACGTGATGCGATTCCTTCGTAAGTGGCAGAATCAACACCACCACCTCGGCCGCCGGAAGCAGACAATCTAACTCGCTCACGGCGTGAACCTTGGGCTCAGCCCGCGTCCGTCTGGCCACGCGCACCATCTCCACATTGAATGGCGCCAGCATCCGCTCAATCTCTTTGCCAATGGCGCCATGACCCACCAGCAGGACCTTCTTCCCGGTAAGTTCCTCTAGCATCACGGGCGGATACAGTGGCCGCGTGTCTCCTGTGACGGTGGCATAGTTGGCGCTGGCCTCAAAGCGCCGCTTCCACACGCCTGAGCGCTGCACGTCCATAAAGAATGGAAAGTGCTTCAACACGGCAAGAATCGCGCTCACCGTCCACTCCGCGGTTGAAATGTTGTGTGCGCCGCGTCCGCTGCAGATCGTCACATCCGGGCCGACGGTGCCCGGTATCCACTCCGTGCCGGCCATCAGCGACAGAACCAGGCGCACCCCGCGCAGGTGCGGCCAGGTCTTCATCGCCCGAGTCGGATATGGATCGGGAATCCAGACATCAATGTTCACTTCTTTGTCCAGGGAATCGGACAACGGAATCAGTTCGACTTCCTTGGGAAAGCCGCTGAGCAACTCTGGAGGAAACACTGCCGGATATCCAACTCGTAGCATAGGTCGTCGCGCCCCGCCGCAGGCGGGCACCTCATCCTAATGCTATCGCAGCCATCTCGCCGTACACTCAGTACTTGTTGTGAAACAGCCTGTTATTGACGTCAGGCCAGAATTCCTTCACCAGGTCCGAGAATCCATCCAATCCAACTTGCGCAAACCAGCGCTGGCCAGTCTTGGTCCAGGTGCGCTCCCGGCTTGGATAGTAGAGCCCTGAGATCCCCGCGGCAGCGCCATTGCCCACGATCTCAGAGAAGTTGAAACTTGCCCCGTCGTGGTCAGTGCGCGTAACCAGGAGTCTGGTTATCGAGTATCCGGTCCGCTTGAAGATATTGCCGCGTTCGAGCGTGTAATAGCGGGGGTCTTCGTGCGTGGCCACGGGCATAAAGAATTCCGTCATCAGGTTTCCGTTCAGGTTATCTGCAAAGCTGTGCCAATAGTAGCGCGCATAGGCCGGGGCGCCGCTGTGAAACTCAGGATAAGAGCCTTCAGCCTGGGACACACCCGACAGAATGCCCACGTAGATAAAGCTCGAATAGTCGAAACTGTCTTCCAGGGTGAGCTTCAGCTTCGCGCCCGCCGAAAGCGCAGGCAATTTTTCGTCTACGCTCACTGAACGGAAATTAGGAATAATTCCCAAGATGCGCCGCGTCTGTTTCCCTTCCATATCTTGCGGCTTGGTACTCGCCCCCGGTGTTGGCGCATCGGGAATCGCGCTAGCGGCGGACGTAGGTTGCTGCTCGTCATGCCTGGTTGCAACCGCTTGTGCCAGGACGACCGGGCCGCAACCGCATAGCGCCAGTGTCAGGAGAATTGCTCGTCGAATCATTGGGAAGTTGCGCTCCTCGGTTTTGCATTTAGCCAGTGAATTCGAATTGCATCAAGGGCTGTCGGCTTTCATGTTGATAAGATGCTTGACCATGGGCAGGGGGTTCAGTCGACAGGCCACAAAGAGAATTTGCAGCATTATTGTGAAATTGACGCAGCAAGGCCCAAAAGGTGAGACTCGCTCTCGCTGGAAACGTTGACGCTCAGTCATGCTATATTCATGGGAATTCCTGCCCGTGGAACTCGTTCATGCGCCTGATGCCAAACAAGACGTGGTCGCAACAGCAGCTCGCGGTCAAACTCCGCGTGACTGCGCCAGAGCGCCCCGGCCTGCTCACATGGGAGCGTCGTCGCCTGCTGATCCATGCGGCAAAAACTGCATTGGCGGCTGCCCCTCTGCTGGTGGCTGGCGCTGCGTTTCGGTCTGCACGATGGTTACTGGGGAGCCATTAGCGCCGTCATCGTGCTTCAATCCAATTTTGGCGCAACCATCTCCGCTTCCCGCGACCGAATTCTCGGCACCATCATCGGCGCGCTTCTCGGATTCTCGTTCTCGCTCTTCGGCGTCCTGCCGTGGAATTACATTCTCGCTGTGCTGGTAGCAGTAATTCTCTGCGGGCTGCTGGGCTTGCGCAGCAGTTCGCGCCTCGCTTGCGTCACCATCACCATCGTCATGCTTGTTCAGAAGCCTGGCACACGTTGGAATCTGGCGCTGGACCGCGTGAGCGAGGTCTTCCTGGGCATCGTTGTTGCGATTGCCATTTCTACGCTTGTGTTCCCCGACCGTGCACGCCTGCGTTTACGTGACGGGTTGGCTCAGGAGTTCCTGGTGCTGAGCGCATTCTTCGAAGCCATCATCGAAGGATTCCGCGGCGCGCCGCCCGAAAACCTGGCCAACCTCCGCGACGATGCCTTGGCCATGCTGCGCAGCAATAATCAACCCCTCGAGGCCTCGCGAAACGAACCGGCCGGAGGCCCGGGCTGGCGCGAAGGCCTGGGCATGCTCGCGCAGTTCGGTCGTTCGCTATTCGACGCGCTGGTAGCGCTTGAGTTCTCAGTCAAAGATAGTCACGAGGACGGCTATGCGCAGCAACTGGAGCCGGCTCTTGGCCAACTGGCGCTCGATGTTCGTACCGGCTTTCATCACGTGGCCGCGTGCATTCACCGCTGGCGGTTTCATATTCCGCCGCCAGGAATGAATCTTGAAGAAGATATCTGTCGATTGGAGGCGCGCTTGACCGAAGTGCGTCCCACCGGTTTCCAGTTTTCCCAGGCTGAGATTCTGCGTGCTTACTCAGTGCAACTCCATCTCAAGCAAGTGGCCCGTCTGCTCCGCGCCTCACGCGTTGAAACCAGCCGCGCCGTGGGCGAGGCGCAGGAATAGGAGGTGCTCGAATGGCGGCGTCGAAGCTCCGCACGGGCCTCGACTAAGTCTCTCAAGGCAAGTTCTTTTACCAATGACGGGTACCCCAGGTTCGGCGCGTCTTTGCCTTTGCGCCTAACCTGGGATAGGACGAACTTCAATCTCAACGCGCAAAATCACACCTTCAGAGACTCAAACCGTAAGCAACTCCGTATAAACAGCCATGCCTACCACCGCATCGGCTCCCAGCGCATCCAGAGCATCAACCTCTTGCTGGCTGCGAATCCCGCCCGCCACGATGAGTTGCTTCCCGGTCAGCTTGCGAAGTCGCGCGGCCGTCTCGATGGGAAACCCCTGCATCATCCCTTCACCATCTACGTGTGTGTAGAGAAACGCGTCGGCGTATTGCTCAAGCTGCGGCATCGCCTCGTCGGGTGTAAGTTCCACTTGCGCCTTCCATCCTTTCACCGCAATGCGCCCATTCTTGGTGTCGATTCCGGCCACCACTCGCTCAGTTCCAACATTGGCAGCGAGTTCTGCGGCAAACTCCGAGTTCACCGAGCCCTGGTCTGAAAAGAGCGCGGACCCAATGATTACGCGTTTTGCGCCGGTATCGAGCACCTGCCTGGCGCGCTCAACGGAGTGAATGCCGCCGCCCGCCTGGCAGGGCAGCCGCTTGGCAATCTGCGCAACCAACGCGGAGTTATCGCCTTGGCGCATGGCTGCGTCCAAGTCGATCAATTGGACGAGCGGAAAGCGGGAAAACTTCTCGATCCAATATTCAAAGTCATCGAAGGCCAGTCGCAGTTTTTCGCCTTGCACGAGCTGAACGATGCGCCCGCCCAGCAGATCGATGGAAGGAATCAGCATGGCAACCTCACTGAGACGCCGGCCTTTGCAAGGTCCTCTTTTAGCGACCGCGCGCTCGAGACGCCGAAGTGAAAGATGCTTGCAGCCAGCGCCGCATCGGCCTTGCCGCGTCCGAAGACATCCACAAAATGTTCCACGGTTCCCGCGCCCCCTGAAGCGATTACAGGAATGCCGACCGCCTCGCTAACCGCGGCAGTCAGCTCGCAATCAAAGCCGGTTCGCATGCCGTCGGAGTTCATCGAGGTAAGTAGAATCTCGCCTGCGCCCCTTGCCTCGGCTTCGCACGCCCACTCAACAACGCGGCGGCCGGCCAACTTGCGCCCGCCCTGCACAAACACCTGCGCGCTCCGCACCGGATCGTCGGCATTTGGATCGCGCCGTGCGTCGATCGCGACTACCACCGCCTGCGCTCCAAAGCTGCGGCCAATTGCGTCAATCAACCCAGGGTCGGCCAACGCGGCCGAATTCACGCTCACCTTGTCCGCACCGGCCTCGAAAACCTGCGCAGCATCATCCGCAGTCCGAATCCCGCCGCCAACGCAAAATGGAACAAACAACTCCCGCGCCGTCCTGCGCACCGTGTCGAGCAGTGTCTGGCGGCCCTCATGAGTCGCTGTAATGTCCAGCAGCACAATCTCGTCCGCGCCTTCGCGTGCGTGTCGCGCAGCCTGCGTCGCCGGGTCACCGGCATCGATGAGGTCAACAAACTGCACACCCTTCACCACTCGCCCATCGTGCACATCGAGGCAGGCAATGATTCGCTTAGTCAGCATGCGTTTCCTCAGTCTTCCATTTCAGAAAATTCCGCAGAATCTTCAGTCCGGTGGCACCGGACTTTTCCGGATGAAACTGTACGCCCATCACATTACCGCGCTCCACTGCTGCAGAGAACGGCTCAATGTACCGCGTGACAGCTGCGGTGTCATCGGTAACAGGCGCCTTGTAGGAATGAGTGAAGTACACAAACTCGCCCGGCTCAACACCCGCAAGCAATCGCGAACTGTTGCGCACCTCAAGCGAGTTCCACCCCACATGCGGCACCTTCTCGTTGCTTTCCGCGAAGCGCGTACAAGATTGCGCAAAGTGTGCAAGCCCCGGTTGCTCCGGCGCTTCGCTTGACCCGGCGTACAACCATTGCATCCCCACGCAGATGCCGAGGAAAGGAACCCCGCGTGCGATAGCCGCACGAATCGCGGAGGTCAGGCCCGTAGCGTCCAATCGCTCAGTCGCCGCAAAATGTCCAACCCCCGGAAGCACCAGCCGTTTCGACGCTTCGATGAGCTTGAGATCGCCGTCAGTCACCACAGCCTCCGCGCCCAAGTGCCGCAACGCCTTCAGCACCGACGTCAAATTGCCCGCCTTGTAATCGATAACGGTTACAAGCATCAGAGCAATCCTTTGGTAGATGGCAGCATTTCGCCGAGTTGCTTGTCGCGCGAGCAGGCCACGCGCAGTGCCCGCGCAAAAGCCTTGAAAATTGCCTCAATCTTGTGATGGTTCGAGCGGCCGTACATCGTCTTAACGTGGACGTTAGCCCGAGCGCCGCGCGCAAAGCCCTCAAAGAAATCCGTGACCAACTCCGTTTGCAGATCGCCCACCAGCCGCGTGCGTACCTTGGTCTCGACGGCAAATGCCGCCCGTCCGCTCAAGTCCACGGCGGCAATAGCAAGCGTCTCATCCATCGGCATCAAAAAATATCCAGCTCGCAGAATGCCGCGCTTGTCGCCCAGGGCGCGGTCGAATGCCTCGCCCAGCGCAATACCCACGTCCTCAACTGTGTGATGCTGATCCACATCCAGGTCGCCATCGCATGTAAGTTCAAGATCGAACGCGCCGTGTCGTGTGAACAACTCCAGCATGTGGTCGAAGAAGCGAATCCCAGTCTTGATCTTGTACCTGCCTTCGCCCTCCACCGTCAGCTTGATGGCGATTCGTGTCTCCGTCGTGTTGCGTTCAAAACCCGCATTGCGCGTTCTAGTGCTCTTCACGTTCTTCTTACCCGTCGTCATTTCGCCTCGCTTTCGGCCCGCAGTACGGCCAATGTTTCATTGAGAACGGCGGTTGCTTGTCGCATCTGCTCACGCGTACCGATGGTAATGCGCACACGTCCGTCGCAGCCCGGATCGCTGGAGCGGTCGCGCACCAGTACGCCCGCTTTGCGCATTCGGCGCGTAAACTCTGCATGTCTTGCGCCAATTTCAACCAGAACAAAATTCGCCTGGCTAGGCCAGCGGCGTACGCCAGCGGTGTCAAGTACACCCTCAAACTCGCTGCGTGCCGCTATCACTTCACCAACATACCAGTCGAGGTAAACTGTGTCTTCAAGCGCCGGTGGCAAGCAGGCTAGCGCCAGCGAGTTCACGCTGTAAGGCGAAAGCACACGTCGCACCCAGCGCATCAGTTCCGCCGGTCCAGCTAGTAAACCGAGACGCAAACCGGCAAGCCCGTAAGCCTTTGAGAAAGTCCGCGCCACAATCAGGTTTGGAATCGTCCCTATCAGATCGGCGACCGTCTCGCCGTAGAAATGAAAGTACGCCTCATCCACGAGCACAAGCGCATGCGGCGCGCGGCGAGCAATCTCCAGAATCTGCGCGCGCGTAGCCACGGAGCCCGAAGGGCTGTTGGGATTGGCGATGGCGATGATCTTGGTATGCGGCGTGATTGCCGCCACTAGTCGCTCAAACGGGAACTGCAAATCGTCTGCCGCCTGCACCTTAACCACGTGCGCGTCCGTTGCCGAAGCGTAGACCTCATACATCGTATACGTCGGCACTGGCAGCAGAAGCTCGTCACACGCTTCAAGGAAAGTCTCGAACAGCACATGGATTGCTTCATCTACGCCGTTGGTAAGCGCCACCTGCGGAGCGGCAAGTCCAAGATGCGCGGCGACAATCGCCTCAATCGGTTCGCGTTCGGGATAGCGAGTAAGGTTGCCCGCGGAGATTCCGGCCAGCACTTCGCGCACCTTCGGCGAGCAAGCCAGCGTGTTCTCGTTGAAGTCCAGGCGGAGTGCATCGCGGCAACCCAGCGGAGGGTGATACTCCTTCATCGCTTGAACACGCGCACGCGGAACTGGATGAAGTGCTGTTTCAGGATCAGACAAGAGACCTCCTCGTGCGCGGGCTCCTGCGCAATCGTGTCCGGATGGCTTCGGCGTGGCCGGTGAGCCCCTCAGCCTCGGCCAGCAGCACGGCTTGTGGTCCCAACGTGCATATGCCTTGTGCCGTGTATTCCTGAACTGTGATGAGCTTAACGAAATCGTTCACGCTCAAACCTCCACGGACTCGCGCCATACCACCCGTTGGCAGCGTGTGATTCGGCCCGGAGATGTAATCGCCCATAGGTTGCGCGGACCACCGGCCCACAAACACCGAGCCCGCATTCTCCACCCAGTTCACATCACTTGCCGCATCCACTGTCAGGTGTTCCGGCGCAAGACGATTTGTGATTCTCCGCGCCTCTTCAACATCAGTCGCAACAATTACCATGCCGTTACGACCGAGAGCCTCACGGGCTACTGCATTATCCCGGCTGCGCACCTTTACTTCTGCAACCACGTCACGTGCAAGTTCGACCTGTGTGGTAACGAAAATGGCAAGGGCCTCAGGATCATGCTCGGCCTGGGCAACCAGGTCAGCGGCGATATCCGCCGCATTGCCCCGCTCGCTTGTGACAACAATTTCCGTAGGTCCGGCCAGCATATCGATAGCACAGTCGAATGCAACCAACCGCTTGGCTCCGGTGACATAGAGACTCCCGGGGCCTACGATCTTGTCTACGCGTGGAACGCTTGCGGTCCCATAAGCCAGCGCCGCCACAGCGTGCGCGCCGCCCAGTCGATAGAACTCCGTGATGCCCAGCATGTGCGCCGCGGCCAGCGTCTCAGGCGCTGGCCGAGGCGAGACTACCACGACGCGCTTGACGCCCGCGACCTGAGCCGGAATGGCCGTCATCAGCAACGTAGACGGCAACGGATGGCGGCCGCTGGGCACGTAGCAGCCCACCGAGCCGAGCGGCCGTACCAATTGGCTCGTAGTCAAACCATCAAGTGATGTGTCGCTCCAGGACTCCGGTAGCTGCCTGACGGCAAAGCAGCGAATCTGTTCGGTAGCCGTGGACAATGCCTCGCGCAGCGCGGGATCCACCGCCTCCCATGCCGCCGCCATCTCCTCAGTCGTCACGCGCAGCACAGCCTCGCCGGTAAGGCCGTCGAATTCCTCCGCGTAGCGCAGCAGGGCGCGATCACCGCGGCGGCGCACATCCGTCACGATGCGCTTCACCGCTGGTAGAACTGAGTCAAGCGCCGCGGCGCCGCGCCGTTCCAGTACGCCAACCAGTTCTGCCGCTTTTTGCGCGCCGCGGCCTTTGGTCCGGATCAGTTTCATTCTTGCCTCCGGTTCAAAGAACAACCTTGTTCAGCGGGTATTCAACGATGCCAGTCGCTCTTGCCGCCTTCAGTCGTGGAATCACATCGCGTGCCACGCGCTCCTCCACAATAGTGTTTACTGCGACCCATTCCGCGTTGCTCAGTTGCGAGATTGTGGGAGAGTTGAGAGCCGGCAACACTGCGAGTACCGCGTCAAGGTCTTCGCGCTTCACATTGAGCATCAATCCCACTTGCGACTGGGCATCGATGGCGCCGCGCAGCATCAGCGCGATCTGGTCGATCTTGCCTCGCTTCCATTCGTCTGCCAGCGCCGGTTTGCCCGCAATCAGGTGAGTCTCGCTCTCCATCACCGTATCGATAATCTTGAGGCGGTTGGCCTTGAGAGAACTTCCAGTTTCGGTAATCTCAATGATGGCGTCAGCAAGAGTGGGAGGCTTTACTTCGGTAGCTCCCCAACTGAACTCGACCTTCACGTTCACGCCCTTCGCGGCGAAGTAGCGCTTGCTCACTTCAACAAGTTCGGTGGCAACGATCTTGCCTTCAAGATCTTCGGCCTTCTCAAATCCGCTTCCCTCGGGCACGGCAAGCACCCAGCGAACCTTGCGGCGGCTCTGCTTGGCATAGGTGAGCGTCGTGACGCTTGTTGGTTCGAGGCCGCTCTCAACCACCCAATCGATGCCTGTCAATCCTGCATCGAGCACTCCGTGGTCCACGTAACGCGCCATCTCCTGCGCGCGGATCAGCATGCATTCAATCTCGGGGTCGTCGATGGATGGGAAGTAGGAACGCCCGTCTGCGTAAATATTCCATCCTGCACGTTTGAACAAAGCAATGGTTGCGTCCTGCAAACTGCCCTTGGGGATGCCAAGTCTGAGTTTGTTAGCCACGGTTGGCCTCTTTCTTGTCAGCTTCCTGGTTGTCCGTGCCCATCAGCAGCGGTTTGGTAAAACAACTGACGGTTCCCTCGTGGCACACAAGCCCGTCGCCCTCAACCACTACGCGAAACAGCAGCGTATCGTTGTCGCAATCTGTTGAAGCGGAAACCACGCGCAGGCGGTTGCCGCTGGTCTCGCCCTTCATCCACAACTTCTGGCGGGTGCGGCTCCAGAATGTCACGAAGCCAGTCTCCAGCGTCTTGGCATAGCTCAAGGGGTTGAGAAAGCCAAGCATCAGCACCTCGCCGGATTGCGCATCCTGCACAATGCCGGCGACGAGGCCGTCCATCTTGTCGAAATCGATTATCTCAGTCATTCTTCTCCGACCTTGGTTTGAATTTGTTATGGAAACACGAAAAAGCCCGCCGGCTTAAGTCGCCGGCGGGCTTGGGGTTCTTCAGATCTCTCTGGCCTTTTACTTCAGGCCATGGCAGTCCGCCGGCATGGAGGTTCCATGATGGTGGTGATGGCCGTGATGGCGGTGGCTCTGCATCTTCTTCTAATCTACGGACAAAGCTCCCCGGTGTCAAATCTTTTGCTTGCGACCGGTCAAGGACGAGGCAGAGAATAGTGCCGTGCGCTTGAACAGGCGATATACGGTTTTAGCGGTTGCGACTCTGGCTTTGTCTCTGGCCGGGCTAACGCAAAATAGGGACCAAGACCGATATGGATACTCCAAAACTTCGGCCAATGCCCCTCCACCTGAGGCGCGCATCGACATCAATCGCGCCACGGTTGAGGAATTGTTGAAGGTGCCCGGCATGACGCGCAGTTGGGCCGGACGCATCGTGCGCTTCCGGCCCTACCGCACCAAACTGGACCTGGTGGACAAAGGCATAATTACAGCCGTGGTCTATGACAGAATCAAGGACTCGATCATCGCTCACCGAGCCCCTGACTAGTCCTGAGCTACGCCTCGGCTGGAAGAGTCGGGTGAACATCGCCGCGCTTCAACAGCCTGCTCAGAATCACATAGAGCACCGGGATGAAGATCAGGTTGAGCACCGTGGAGAGCAACATGCCACCCACGACGGTTGTGCCCACGGACCGCCGTCCCAACGCGCCTGCGCCGGTCGCAAAAACCAGCGGCAGCACGCCGAGGATGAACGCGAATGAGGTCATGAGAATTGGCCGCAACCGCAACTCAGCCGCCTCGATGGCCGCCTCGGCGATGGAGCGGCCCTTGCGCCGCAACTGCTCTGCGAACTCGACAATCAAAATCGAGTTCTTTGCCGAGAGACCAATCAGCATCACCAGTCCGATCTGGCAATAGACGTCGTTGGAGAGGCCGCGCAACGAAACCAGGCCGAGCGCCCCAAGCACCGCCATTGGAACCGCCAGAAGAATAATGAACGGCAGAGCGAAGCTCTCGTACTGTGCTGAGAGCGTGAGGTAAACCACCAGGATGCCGAGCCCGAAGATGATCAGCGCCCTGCCGCTGGACTCGATTTCGTCCAGCGTCAATCCCGTCCACTGGAAGCCCATGCCCGGCATCATGTTCTGCTTTGCCAACTCTTCCATGGAGGCAAGTCCCTGCCCGGAACTGTAGCCGGGCGCCGGCGAGCCGTCGATCTCAACCGCCCGGAAGAGGTTGTAGTGCGTGATCACCGGCGGGCCCGCGCTCTCCGCCACTGTCACCAGGTTGTCCAGCGGGACCATCATTCCGGAGTCCGAGCGTACATAGAAGTTGTGTAGATCCATCGATGTCATGCGGAACTGCTGGTCGGCCTGCACAAACACGCGATAGGTGCGGTTGTTGAAGTCAAAGTCATTGATGTATTCCGAACCCATGAACACGCTCAGCGTGGTGGTGATCTGGGAGAGCGGAACGTTCATTGCCTTGGCCTTCTCGCGGTCAATCGTCACCAGCACCTGCGGATCGTTGGCCGAGAACGTCGTCAGCAGGCCGGTCAAATCCTTGCGCGCGCGGCTGGTGCCCACAATCTGGTGCGCTACCCGGTCCAGATCGGCCAGCGTGTTGTTCCCCTGGTCCTGGAGCATGAATTGGAAGCCGCCGTAGCTGCCCACGCCCTGCACCGCCGGGGGCTGGAAGATGGCCACCAGGCCGCCGTTAGGAGCGAACATCAGGCTGGAAAGCTTCGGAGACAGGTCGGCCACAATGTCCGCCGTGGAGTGGCCCTTGCCGCGGCGCTGATCGGAGGGCTTGGTGTTCACAAACATCATCCCCGCGTTGGACGAGCTGCCGGAGAGGCTGAAACCCATAACGGAAAAGGCTCCGCCAATATCGGGATTTGACTGGATGATGGCTTGAGCGCGGTCCGACAGGTTTGTGGTATATGCCAGCGAGGAACCCGGCGGCGCCTGCACAATCACCATCAGGAAGCTCTGGTCCTCCTGAGGTATGAACCCGGTGGGAACGTGCTGGTAAACCCACACCGTAGCGCCCAGCCCGGCAAAAAAGACCAGCAGCAAGAGGCATCGGAGG
>OCZT010004063.1_pt1 | contig 14842 bp, 12 predicted proteins | sample 1539031 | NCBI WGS metagenome assembly OCZT01 (sample SAMEA3539308, study PRJEB22396) | soil metagenome | biome: tundra; feature: field; material: soil | place: USA | collected 2010-05 | depth 0.15 m
TCCCGCGCCAGCGGCACACGATCCTCCGAATTGCTACGTGGTTATTCCAACTTCTTCTAATGCCTGGCGGATGGTAGCAGGCTTCGCGAGCCCGCGCCAGCGCAACGGCGCGGCAATCGCCTAGCCCTGTTCGACGACTCTATCCACGAAAACGACCCTGATGCGGTCGGCGGAGGCCGGCACGCCTCGGGCGGGCTCGAGCAGGACGCTCCCCTCCTCGACCGTGGCCAGCGTCGGCCGGCGCGCAGGCTCGGACGGTAGCGACTGGCCCCAGGCGGGCCCGACGAGGACGGAATAGCGGCCGGACGGCGGCAACGTCACGGGCAAGTCGAACTCGAGTCGGCGAGGGGCGTTTTGGCGGCCCGCGCCATCTCCGGCGCCTTCGCCCGCGCTCGCGCCGGTGCCCGCGGCGGTGCTGTCGCCTTCGGCCGTCAGCCGCCCTATGACCGAGAGCGGACGCCCCAGGAGGTGCCTCGCACCGGCAAGGTCGCCGTCGGCGACGCGGCGGCGTATCTCGGAGCTTCGCACCTGTTCCCCGTCGACGAGGAGCGACGGCACGACCGAGACCACGAAACCATCCCGCAAACCCAGTGCGGCGAGCGTCGTAGGTGTCCCGAGGCGGTCGTGGCCGAACGCGGCGTCGGGCGTCATGACGAAGCCGGCGAGCTCGACGCGGCTGCGGATCCGAGCCACGAACTCCTCGTAGCCGGTCATGCGCAAGGCATGGTCGAAGTGCTGCACGACGGTCACTTCGGCACCGGCGGCGGCCAGCCGAACGAGCCTTTCGTCGGGATCGCACAGGAGCGGCGGGGCGAGGCCGAGGACGACTTCCTCCGGATGGGCGTCGAACGTTATGACGGCTGCTTTTGCCCCGGCCCGCTCGGCCGCCTGGCGTAGCTCCCGAAGTAGGTAGAGGTGGCCGCGGTGGAGGCCGTCGAAGACGCCGACGGCGACGTACAGGCGGCCCAGCTCCGACGGCAGCTCGTCCACTCCACCGACGACGACGGGTGGCCCGGCCAGGGTGACCGTTCGAAGTCGAGGCTCGCGGATCTCCGGCGATTGCGGCGCTTTGGCAGCGGCCGCGACGTCGGCGGCCCTGGCATTGCCATCGCTCGCGGCGTCACCCTCCTTGGGGTCCGAAGGCGGCGGCGCCACGAAGATCTTCTCGGGCACGATTCGGCCGGCCTTCACCGTCCCGACCCCGACCAGCGCCCCGCGCTCGTCGAGCAGCCGGAGAGGCTTGTCAGCCTCGACATTGGGGTGATTGACGGGCTTGATCTGCTGGCCGCGCGACACCGCCGCCACCTCGGCGTCGGTGAGTTGGGTCGATGCCATGCCATCGAGGCCCGCGTCGATCGGCAGCAGCAGCCCCGCCAGGGCCGCGGGTCCGCCCAGCGCAGCCTCGCGCAGTTCGTCGAGATCGTGGGCCGCCTCTAGCCGGAACGGCCCGCTGGATGTGCGTGTCAGCGCGCCGAGATAGGCCCCGCAGCCGAGCAGCTCCCCGAGGTCGCGGGCAATGGCGCGGATATACGTTCCGGCGCCGCACTCGACGTCGAGCACCGCCGTGGGGCGCTCGGGATCGGTTTCGTCCCACTCCACGAGCTCGATCCGGTGGATCGTCACCGTCCGCATCGCGAGCTCTGTGGCAATCCCCTCGCGGGCGAGCTCGTAGGCCCGCCGCCCGGCGACTTTGAGCGCGCTGAAGGCCGGCGGCCGCTGCTCTACCTGCCCGCGGAACCTGGAGAGGGCAGCGACTACGGCCTCGCGCGTGGGAGCGGGGCCCGCGCCCTTGACCAGCTCGCCGTCCCGGTCGTCCGTGGCCGAGGAGGCGCCGAAGCAGACCGTCGCCCGATATGCCTTGTCGTCGCCCATGTGGTATTCGACCAGCCGCGTGGCGAGGCCCAGGAAGACCGGCAACACACCCGCCGCGAACGGATCCAGAGTTCCCCCGTGGCCGACGCGCTTCGTACCCGACAGTCGCCGAACCAACCCGACGAGGTCGTGGGAAGTGGGGCCCGGCGGTTTGCGCAGGATCAGAACCCCGTCCATGCCGCGCTCGGAACCTGGCATCCGGTTAGCGCTCAACGGCGGCAACGAGCTTTGCCGCCTGGGCCAGCACCGCCTGGCGGGCCTCCTCGGGCGGGAGCTTGACCGTCGCACCGGCTGCTCGGGCGTGCCCGCCGCCGCCGAACAGACCAGTCAGCTTCGTGGCGTCGACGCCGCCCTCACGCGTCCTGACGCTGACCCGCGTTTCGCCGTCAGCCTCCTTGAACAGGAGCGCGGCCTCCGCCGTTTCCGACTGGGCCAGCATGTCGACGAGGCCCTCCGACTGCTCCGGGCCCGCCGCAACTGCCGCGAGGTCGGACAGCTCGAGGGTCGACCAGACCAGCCGGCCGTCGAGGTCGGTCTCCATCCGCGCCAGGACGCGGCCGAAGAGCACCAGCTGGTTGTTCGGCTTGCTCCGGTACAGCCGGCGGGCGAGCTCGCTCAGGTTGGCGCCGGCTTCGCGCAGCGCCGCCGCGACCATCAGCGTCTGGGGAGTGGTGTTGGAGTGCTGGAAGTTGCCCGTGTCCATGACCACGCCGGCCGCCAGCGCCGACGCCAGCATGCCGTTCCCGGCAGTGAGAGGCACGCCGAGCCGCAACGCCAGCAGTGTCACCATCTCACACGTGGCGGAACTCTTCGGATCCACCCAATCGATCTCGCCGAAGCGCGGGTTGGAGACGTGGTGGTCGATGTCGAGGATCGGAACGCGCTCGAAAAGCGCCCGATGCGTCTCCAGCACGGGCCCGATCCGATCCAGTTCGCCGCAGTCCCCCACCACGATCAGGTCGTAGTCGAGCGAGGGGTCGGGCTCCTGCCGAAACCGCTCCATACCCGCCAGGAATGTGTACATCGGCGGCATCGGGTCCGCGCACACGGGCGTGGCGACGCCGCCGTGGGCCTCCACGAGCATCGCCACGGCCAGCGCGGATCCCAGCGCATCCGCCTCGGGGTTCTCGTGACAGATCGTCAGGACCCGCCGCGCAACCCGGAGGCGCTCCACGACTTCGTCGGGGACGGCGGCAGCGTACGCCGAGAGATCCACTCGAAGGTCCGCGCTCATCGCGGCTTCCGCCGTGTGGTGGGTTTGCTCGATTGCCTGCTCGATTGTTTGGTCGACTGCGGTTGGCCGAACCAGTCGGGCTCACCCTTCCGGTCGAGCCGTTCGGTCGGCTCCGCTCGTTCGTTCGAAACTGGTCGTGCCTTCCAGTCCGACCGGTCGTGCGAGCCGGGCCGCCCCTTCGGATCGTTTCGACCCTTCCGCCGCGGTTTCGCCGCCGCAGCGGCCAGAGAAGCGGCCAACGCATCGGCAGCGGCGCCGCCTAGAGCACTATCCCCAGGCTCCGCGTCGCCTTCGTGGCGCAGGCGCGGCACCGGCGTCGGCAGCGACTCGCCGACCGGGACGTCGTCGTCGGGGAGACGCCCGGCTTCGAGCTCGTTGATGATCTGGAGGACGCGGGATCCCCGCCTCACGGACTCGTCGAGGCGGACCTCGAGCTCGGGGATGCGGCGAAGCCGAATCTTTCCGCCGAGGCCGTGGCGGACGTACGGCATCGCCCGCCGAAGCGCGATCAGAGTCGCCTTCCGCTCTTCCTCGGAACCGATGATGCTCACCCAGACGCGCGCATGGGAGAGATCGGGGGTCGTCTTCACTTCGGTAACGGTGACGAAACCGATCCGGGGATCGGATACTTCGCGCTCCAGCGCCTGGCCGATCTCCTGGCGCAGAAGCGCGTCTATCTTGTCGGTTCGCTGGGTCATCGGAACAGGCTCATCGACAGATTCAACCGGCCGACCGACTCACCATCTGCTGAGTGAAGCACTCGATGATGTCGCCCTCGACGAGGTCGTTCGTGCCCGCGAGGCTGATGCCGCATTCGAAGTTCGTCGCGACTTCCCGAACGTCGTCCTTCAGTCGGCGGAGGCCTTCGATCCTGTCGGTTGCGATGATCTTGCCGCCGCGCCAGACGCGTGCCTTACCGCTGCGGACGATGCGGCCGTCGGTTACGTAGCAGCCGGCGATGACCGCCACCTTGCCGACCCTGAAGATCTTGCGTACTTCGGCTCGGCCTTCGACAGTCTCCACCTCGACTGGCTCGAGCAAGCCGCGAAGGGCAGCCTGGATGTCGTCGGTGAGCTTGTAGATGATGTCGTACTGCCGAACGTCGACCTTCTCCGTCTCGCCGGCTCGGCGGGCCGTGTCGGTCACCTTCGTGTTGAAGGCGACGACGATCGCGTTCGATGCCGCGGCGAGCATGATGTCGTTGTCCGTGACGTCGCCGGCGGCCTCGTGGAGGACGTTGATCCGGACTTCGTCTGTGGAGAGCTGCTGCAGGGCATGAGTGATCGCGCCCAGAGAGCCCGACACGTCGGTCTTGAGGATGATCCGCAATTCCTTGGCCTGACCGGCCTGGATCTGGGCGTACAGGTCTTCGAGCGTGGCCCGGCCACCGCCATCGGAGCGCGCCGCCGAAGCGTTCTTTCGCTCTTCGACCATGCTTCGGGCGATCTTCTCGTCGGCCACGACGCGCAGGATGTCGCCGGCCTTCGGAACGTCCGCCAGGCCTAGAACCACGGCGGCGCTCGAAGGCCCGGCCTTGGTGATGCGCTTGCCCTTGTCGTTCTCGAGAGCGCGGACCTTGCCGTAGGTCTCGCCGACGACGATCACGTCGCCGACACGGAGAGTGCCCGTCTGCACGAGCGCGGTCGCCACCGGTCCGCGGCCCTTGTCCAGCTCGGCCTCGACGATCGTACCGATCGCCGGTCGCTTGGGATTCGCCTTCAGCTCCTGGAGATCGGCCACGAGAATGATCATCTCGAGCAACTCGTCCAGGCCCAGGCGAGCCTTCGCCGAGACCGGCACCATCGGCACGTCGCCGCCGTACTCCTCGACGACGACGCCGGCTTCGGCCAGACCGTTCTTGACGCGGTCGGGGTTGGCGTCGGGCTTGTCGATCTTGTTGAGGGCGATGATGATCGGCACCTTGGCCGCTCGGGCGTGGTCGATAGCCTCGAGGGTCTGGGGCATGACGCCGTCGTCCGCCGCGACGACGACGATCGCGATGTCGGTGACCTTGGCGCCGCGGGCGCGCATGGCCGTGAAGGCTTCGTGGCCCGGGGTGTCGAGGAAGACGATGCGCCGGCCGTCCTTGGTGATCTCGCTCGCACCGATGTGCTGGGTGATGCCGCCCCGCTCGCCGGCCGCGACCTTCGTGGTGCGGATGGCGTCGAGCAGCGACGTCTTGCCGTGGTCGACGTGGCCCATGACCGTGACGATCGGGGCGCGCGGCTGCATCAGGGAGGGGTCGTCCTCCTCGAAGAGCTGCTCTTTCGTGGCGGCGCTGACGGGCGCGGCCTCCGCCTCGCCGTTGTCGCCGGCAGAAGGCGCGCCGACTTGGACCGTCTCCGCCACTTCGTAGCCGAGCTCCTCGGCGACGAGAGCCGCGGTCTCGCGGTCGATCCCCTGGTTGATGTTCGCGAAGATGCCGCTCTTGATCAGCTCGCGAATGATGTCCGCGGGGTTGACCGCGAGGAGGTCGGCGAGGTCCTTGACCGTGATGCTCGACGGCAGCTCGATCGCCGTGCGATCTTTCGGGTCTAGTGTCTGCACTGCGCCCGGCACACCGTTGTCGCGGCGCATGGGCTTGCGCGGACCTCGACGGCCCCGCGTGCCGCTCCTACTCCTGGCCACGACTACCTCCTTGTTCGATGTTTATCGCCTCCCCTGTCAGCTCGGTTCTGAGCTCCGATGGGATTGGCACTTCCAGCGCTCGCTGGAGAGACCCTTTGTCGAGCGCCGCCTTGCGGCACTCCAGTGATGCACAGAGATAGGCCCCTCGTCCGGGCAACTTGCCGGTCGGATCGAGTACGACCCGTCGGTCCGGCGTCCGGACTATGCGCGTCAACTCGCGTTTCTGCTGAGTGGTCCGGCAGACAACGCAAGACCGGATCGGAAAACGCCGTGGCGGCGCGCCCCGGGCTACGAGGATACCTCCTCGGACGCGCCGGGAGGCGCAACGGCGACCTCGGGCTCAGCTTTGGGCTTCGCCGCCGCCTTCTTGCGCTTCGGCTTGGCCGGCGCAGGGTCGTCGGCGGGCTCGGCGGCGACTTCGGGCTCGGGGGCGGGGGCAGCGTCCGGGGCGGCCTCGACGAGAGTGGCCTCTGCGGCAAGTGCCTCGGGCTCGGCTGCTGCGGTATCGGGCCCGGCGACAGCCTCCTCGGGCCTGGCTTCGGCTTCGGCTTCGGCCCTGGCCGCTTCTGCCACCGAGACGTCGCTTCTGATATCGATTCGCCAACCGGTCAGCTTGGCCGCGAGGCGGGCGTTCTGGCCCTCCCGGCCGATCGCGAGCGACAGCATGCGCTCGGGCACGACCACGTTGGCGATCCGATGTTCCTCGTCGATTCGAACCTCAATCACCTGCGCGGGGCTGAGAGCCTTGGCGACGAAGGTCGAGGCATCTTCGGACCACTCGATGACGTCGATCTTCTCGCCGGCGAGTTCCGCAACCACGGCCTGGACGCGTGCGCCGCGCTGTCCGACGGTCGCGCCGACGGGGTCGAGCCCGGGCTGGCGGGAACCGACAGCCACCTTGGAGCGGCTGCCAGCCTCACGGGCGATGGCCTTGATCTCGACCGTACCGGCGTGGATCTCGGGCACCTCGAGCTCGAACAGCCGTCGAAGGAAGCCCTTGTGCGTCCGGCTGATGTAGATCTGCGGGCCCTTCGCGCTGCGCCGGACTTCGAGGACGTAAGCCTTTACGTTCTGGCCGATGCGGTAATGCTCGAGAGGCGACTGCTCGGTGGTGGCGAGGATCGCCTCGGCCTTGCCGACGTCGAGCACGAGCGCGCGCGGCTCCACGCGGGAGACCGTGCCGGTGATGAGCTCGCCCTCGCGGCTGGCGTACTGGTCGAAGACGACGTTGCGCTCGGCCTCGTGCAACCGCTGGAGCACGACCTGCTTGGCAGTCTGAGCGTGGATCCTGCCGAATGCTTCCTGGTCGAGCTGCTCGGTCTCGACGAGATCGCCGACTTCGGCTCCGATTTGGTGAGCCTGAGCGTCGGCCACTGTTATTTGGGTCGTTTCGTCCTCGATCTCCTCGACGACCAGGCGGGCGCGGAAGACGCGGACCTTGCCCGACTCGGCATCGATGCGGACGTGGATGTCCTCGTCGCCGGCCACGCGGCGGTAGGCAGACTGAATCGCTTCTTCGACCGTTCGGACGAGTTGCTCGCGCGAGACGCCCTTCTCCGCGTTCAACTGCAGGAGGGCGCCGACGAAATCTCGACTCACCTAGCGCCTCCCGTTCTTGACCGGCTCTCGGCTTACTCAACAAAAGACGTGGGGGTCACCCACGTCACGAGCGGCCGGTACGATTGGACGGAAGTATACACGGACCCCTTTGGGCATCCAAACGAGGGCCGAGTCTGGCACGAGCCGGCGCCGAGGGCACGGCCAGGGGCGCTGCCGGGGCATGCTACCGACGCCGGCCGCGCCGCGAATTGGGTCAGTAGGCCCGGGCGAAGAGCACCCGCTGCCCCGACGGCGCCCCGCAAACGATGCAGCTGCCGGCCTCAGCCGGAGAGTCGAACGGGATGCACCGGATCGTGGCGCCTGTCTCCTCATTGACCTGCTTCTCGCATTTGGCTTTGCCGCACCATGGGGCCAGGAAGAAACCGCCCTCGCCGTCGAGCCCGTCCTTGAGCTGCTGGTACGTGTCGACGTGGTGCGTATTCGCGGCCTGGAAGTCGCGCGCTCGCTGCAGCAGCTCGGCCTGGTACGCGCGCAGGCGAGCCGGAAGTTCGGTCGCCAATCGATCGAGCGGAACGGCCTCCTTCGACCGGTCGACGCGCTTGACCAGCATCCCCTGCCCCGCCGCCACGTCCCTCGGCCCGATCTCGAGGCGGAACGGCACGCCGCGCAGCTCCCAGTGGTTGTACTTGAAGCCCGGCGATTCGTCGCGCCAGTCGACCTTGACCCGAACGGCTTTGCCTTCAAGCGTATCCGCCAGGGCGGCGAGCAGTCGATCGATCGCCTCGGCAACGGCCGCCTTTTCCTCGTCCTTGCGGAAGATCGGGACGATCACGACCTGGACCGGCGCCACGTTTGGTGGCAGCACGAGCCCCGAATCGTCGCCGTGGGTCATGATCGTGGCCCCGACCATGCGGGTCGAGAACCCCCAAGACGTCCCGTATGGGTTCTTGCGGACGTTGTCTCGGTCCAGGAATTCGATGCCGGCCGAGCGCGCGAAGTTCTGCCCGAGCATGTGGCTGGTGCCGGCCTGGAGCGCCTTCTTGTCGCGCATCATGGCTTCGACGCACCAGGTCCAGTCGGCCCCAGGGAACTTCTCGGCGTCGGTCTTGCGTCCTTTGATCACGGGGATCGCGAGCCAATCCTCGGAGACCAGGCGATAGCACTCGAGTCCCGTGGCGACCTCGTCGGCCGCCTCCTTCTCGGTGGCGTGGAAGGTGTGGGCTTCCTGCCACAGGAATTCGGTAGTTCGAAGGAAGAGGCGCGTCCGCAGTTCCCAGCGGACGACGTTGTTCCACAGGTTCATCAGCAGCGGCAGGTCGCGGTAGGACTGGATCCAGTCCTTCACGCTGTCGGCGATGATCGCCTCGCTCGTTGGCCGGATCGCCAGCCACTCGTCGAGCGCCTTGCCGCCGGCATGGGTAACCCACGCGACCTGCGGGTTGAAGCCCTCGACGTGGGCGGCTTCCTTTTCCAGCAGCGACTTGGGGACGAAGAGCGGGAAGTAGACGTTGCTGTGGCCGGTGCGCTTGATGTGGCCGTCCAGCTCGGCCTGCATCGATTCCCAGATAGCGTATCCATAGGGGCGGATGATCATGCAGCCGCGAACCGGGGAATAGTCGGCCAGCTCAGCCTTCAGAACGACGTCGTTGTACCAGCCCGGGAAATCCTCGGACTGGCGGGTGATGCTGGTGACGAAACCCTCTTTGGGCACGCTCTGCTCCTTCGGCGGTTCGACCTGCTGGCTTCGCGTAATCGTACCGCCTGGGCCGAAGTGGCGGCGCGAGGTGGGTCGCGTACACCGCAACTCGCCGCTCCGCCCGACGCCACTGTGCGTACTGAGAGGGAAACCCTTTGGAGACGCCCTCTCATGACTCCGATCAAGTTCAGGATCCTATCCGTGCGAACTCGCGGCTGGTGGCTCGCAATCGGGCTCGCCGCGCTGCCGCTCATCGTCGCCGCCTGCAATAGCGGCGGCGGCAACGGCTACTGAGCTCGGACGCCCGGGGACCTCAGCCACCGCGCCGCCCGACTACCCGGCCGCTACCGACCGACGGGCGCCGCCGGCGACGGGAAGCGCCGCTCTACGTACGATTCCAGCAGCGCCTTGAACTCGTCGGCGATGTGGTCGCCGCGGAGGGTGCGGTCCAGCGCGCCGTCTATGAATACCGGCGCCACGGGCTCTTCGAACGTGCCCGGCAGGCTGATGCCGATGTCGGCGTGCTTGGACTCGCCCGGGCCGTTTACCACGCAGCCCATCACGGCGACGCGCAACTCCTCGACTCCGGGATGCCGGTCGCGCCACGCAGGCATCTGGTCGCGAAGGTAGGTCTGGATGTTGCTGGCAAGCTCCTGGAAGTAGGTGCTCGTGGTGCGGCCACAGCCCGGGCAGGACGAAACCTGGGGCAGGAACGAGCGCATCCCGAGGGATTGGAGCACCTGCTGGGCGACTGCCACTTCCTCGGTCCGGTCGCCGCCCGGCTCAGGCGTGATCGAGACGCGGATCGTGTCGCCTATCCCCTCGGCCAGCAGCAGCGACAGACCCGCCGACGAGGCCACGATCCCCTTCATCCCCATGCCGGCTTCGGTCAGGCCCAGGTGCAGCGCGTAGTCGCCGCGCGCCGCCAGCCGCCGGTAGACCTCCACGAGATCACGGACGCCCGAGACTTTGGCCGAAAGGATGATTCGGTCGTGGGCCAGGCCGGTCGTCTCCGCCAGCTCGGCCGATCGCACAGCGCTCTCGACGATGGCGTCGATCATGACTTCCCGCGCGTCCTTCGGCTGGGCCAGGCGGGCGTTGGCGTCCATGAGCTGGGCCAGGACGTCCTGATCGAGCGAGCCCCAGTTGACGCCGATGCGGACGGGCTTGCCGTTCGCGATGGCGACCCGGACGATCGCTGTGAAGTGGTCGTCGTGGTGGCGGCCCGGCCCCACGTTACCGGGATTGATCCTGTATTTGGCCAGCGCCCGAGCAGTCTCCGGGTAGTCGGTGAGCAGCTTGTGGCCGTTGTAGTGGAAATCGCCCACGATCGGCACCGCGGCGCCCAGCCCGCGAACCTTGCGGACGATCTCCGGAACGGCAGCTGCGGCGGCCTCGTTGTTGACGGTGATCCGGACCAGCTCCGAGCCGGCGTGGGCCAGTCGCGCAACCTGGATCGCGGTGGCATCCGCGTCTGCGGTATCGGTGTTGGTCATCGATTGGACGACGATGGGGTGGCCGCCACCCACGACTACGCCGTCCACGTCCACGGCGACGGAGCGACGCCGCGGGCCGAAACCCTGGGCGCTCACGGCTATGGGCCGCCCGTCCCGGCACGCATGATGTCGAAGAAGCTGATCCAGGCTATGAAAGTGAGCAGCAGCGCGAAGCCGACGAGATACGTGGCTGTCTCGAGAGCGCCAACGCCCTTCATGCCAAAGGCCTTCTTGACGATCATCAGGGCAGCCTTGCCACCGTCGAGCGGCGGGAACGGCAGGAAGTTGATCAGAGCCAGGTTCGCCGAAAGCACGGCTGCGAGCAGCAGTATCAGCATGAGGCCGTTGTCCTGGGTGACGATGGTGCTCACGGACTCAGCGATGCCAATCGGACCCGAGACACCGGGCGGAGCCTGAGTCGGGTTGGTCGCGATCTGGCTGCCGACGTCGCCCAGCGCGACGACGATCAGGCCGAGCGCCTTTGCCGTGCCCGACGCAGCCAGGCCGGCAGCCGACACCGGGTCTCCCGGGCCGGTCCCAATCGTGAACCCAAGCGACACTCCCAGCGCGCCCGGGTTCGCAGTGGTGGGCACTCGAAGCGTCGCGTTGACCGAGCGTTGGTTCCCGGCCTGATTGACGACGAGGAGCGTCACCTGCTCCCCGGCACGGGCTCTCAAGTCGGCAGACCACGGCGCCACAGGATCCGTGCCGAAGTCGAGAAGGGAATGGCTCTGGCCGTCGATCGAGATGAGGCGATCGCCGGGCTGAAGCCCGGCAGCCTGGGCCGGCGAGTCCTTGGCAATGGATACGATCTCGGGCTGCACCATGGGATTGAAGACCCAGGCCACGATGAACATCAGCAACAGAGCGGTGAGCAAGTTCATCGTCACGCCGGCAGCGAGAACGATGAGCTGACGAGGCAGGCTCGCGTTCGAGAAGGCGCGAGGATCGTCCGACTCGGATTCCTCGCCCTCCAGCCTCACGAAGCCACCGATCGGCAGCCAGTTGAGCGTGTACTCGGTTTCGTGATCGTGCCCGATGGTCTTGGCCTTGGGCGGGAACCCGATACCGAACTCCAGGACGCGAATCCCGGCCAGTCGGGCGGTCAGGAAGTGGCCGAACTCGTGGACGAGTACCAGCGGTATCAGAATCAGCAGGAGAAGGGGTACGGCCCGAACCCAGAAGAAGATGCCGTCGAGCGTCATCGGGCCGCCTCTGCGAACGCCCGGACATCGGCGTCCAAGGCCACGATCTCCTCGAGTGAAGGCTCGCGCGGGCCGTCGGACTCGAACCGATCCACCGCCGCGGCCAGCAGCCGCGGGATGCCGGGAAAGTCGAGGCTGCCGTTCAGGAAGCGCGCGACCGCAACTTCGTCGGCCGAGATGAGAGCCGTGCTGGCCCTCGGTCCCGCCAGGCCGGCTTGACGAGCAATTCGCAGAGCCGGGAATCGCTCCTCATTCGGTGCCAGGAATTCCAGCCGCCCCGAAGCCACCAGGTCCACCGTAGCCGCGGGCGACGGTTGTCGGGCCGGGTATGTCAGGGCGTATTGGATGGGGATCCGCATGTCTGGTGTCCCGAGCTGCGCCTTCATGGAGCCGTCCACAAACTGAACCGCCGAGTGAACGACGCTTTGAGGGTGAATGACGACCGAGATCGCCGAGAAGGGAACATCGTACAGCCAGTGTGCCTCGATGATCTCCAGACCCTTGTTGGCCATGGTTGCAGAGTCGATCGTGATCTTCGCCCCCATCCGCCACGTCGGGTGGCGAAGCGCCTGTTCCGGAGTCGCCGTCGCGAGGTCCGCGACGCTGGCATGCAGGAAGGGTCCGCCCGAGGCCGTCAGCAGCAAGCGGGCCACGCTAGCCTGGCGCTCCCCCACCAGGCACTGCCAGATCGCCGAGTGCTCCGAATCGATGGGACGCAGCCAACCGAGCGGATTGGCGAGCGGGTGGTTCGGGTCGCCGGTGGCCGTCGCGGTGCCTGCCGCGAGACCGCGCACGAGCGGCATAACGAGATGGCCGCCCGCGACCAGCGTCTCCTTGTTGGCCGTGGCCACGACTTTTCCGGCGCTCAGCGCCGCGAGCACCGACCGGAGAGCCACCAATCCGCCGGTCGCAACCAGAACCAGGTCAACGTCGGAACGCGTGACCAAAGACTCGAGGGCATCGGCGCCAGTCGCGATCTCTGTCCCCGGAGGCAGGTCCAGGCGGCCGGCCGCTCGCTCGTCGGCCAGCGAAACGACCGCCGGCCGAAGCAAGCGCGCTTGCTCCTCGAGCAGCTGCGCCTGCGAGCCGGTGGCCAGCGCGACCACGCGGAACGCCTCGGGGTTGCGGGCGATGACGTCCACGGCCTGGCGGCCGACCGACCCGCCAGAGCCGAGAAGCGCGACACGAAGGGGCCCACTCCCCGCCGAGCGGCCGCCGTCAGCGGACAAAAGCTGCGACATACGCCGCCACCACTGGGGCCGCAAGGATGAATGCGTCCGTCCGATCGAGAATGCCGCCGTGGCCCGGGATCAGGTTGCTCGAGTCCTTGGCGCCCGCTGCCCGCTTGAGCATCGATTCCGCCAGGTCCCCCGCCTGCGCCGCGATGCCGACAACCGGGCCGAGCAGCAGGCCAAATACCGGCGGCTGGCCGAGGGCCCACAAGCCAACGAGCGCGACGACGGTCGAAGCGGCGACGCCTCCGAAGACGCCCCAGTAGCTCTTGGACGGAGAAATGTGGCTCAGGAACTTGCGCTTGCCCACGGCAGTCCCCAGGAAGTAAGCACCCGTGTCGAAGGACCAGACCAGCAGGATCACCAGCAGGATCCAGCCTCGCGTGGCGCCCAGTTGAAACGCCGGCGCAGCGCTGGCGAGCGGAGGGGCGACCTGCCCGATTCGTACGAGGGCACCTAGCTGGCCCACGTAGACCGCCCCGAAGACGGTCGCCATCCAGGCGGCCAGGCCGACGCCGGTGTCTCGTTCGACGAACGCGGCAATCCCGGCTATCGCCACGACGGCGGCCACTAGCAGGGCGTCATAGCCGCCCCACCCCGGCAGGCCGGCGACGTTCGCGGCCACGGCCAGCGCGCCCAGGATGCCGACGGTGGGCATGACCGCGTAACCGGCCTGGCGCAGGAGCCGCATCGCCTCCCATGCCCCGACCGCTACGAACACCGCGATCAGCGCCCCGAACCACGGCTCCCCCAAGGCCAGCACGATCAGCAGCGGCGGGACGAATACGGCCACGCTGAGGGTGCGCTGGCGGAGCATCGGCTCCTCCTAGAGCCCGAAACGACGGTGGCGACTCGCGAACTCGACGAGGGCTGCGTCGAACGCCACGGCCCCGAACTCCGGCCACAGCAGCGGGCTGAAGTAGAGCTCCGCGTACGCGGATTGCCAGATCAGGAAGTTGGAGAGCCGCTGCTCATCCGCCGTACGGATCACGAGATCCGGATCGGGCAGGCCGGCCGTGTACAGCGAGCTGGCAATCACGTCTTCGTCTATCTCGTCCGGCGCAAGTCCGAGGGCCGCGATCTTGCGAGCCGCGTCGACGAGCTCGGTCCGGCCGGAATAGTTGAAGGCGATGTTGAGCTGGAGGCGCTCCCCGCCGGCCGTGGCTTCGAGCGCGCCGCGGATCGAGAGCGCCGTCTCGGGCGGAAGCTCCTCGATGCGGCCGAGCAGTCGAACGCGCGCGCCCTGCCGCACGAGTTCGTCCGTTTCGTTGGCGATGACCTTGCCGAGCAGCTGCAGCAGGCCATCGACCTCCTCGTCGGAGCGGCCCCAGTTCTCGCGGCTGAAGGCGTATAGCGACAACACGGGGACGCCGCGTCGAACGGCATGGCGGATGATCTCGCGAACCCCCTCCACCCCGGCGGCGTGGCCCTGGAGCTCGTCGAGGCCGTTCTTTCGGGCCCAGCGCCGATTGCCGTCCATGATGATGGCGACGTGGCGGGGCAGGTCCTCGGGTGCCACGGAGAAGGGCTCCGGCGCGGCCGCGGCTTCGTCTGCCGGCTGCAGACCCCGGTGGACGATCGACGGGGCGTCGGTCGGCCGGGAGATGGGACGAGCCACTAGACCTCCAGGATCTCCTGCTCCTTTGCAGCGCCGACGCGGTCTACGTCGGCGACGTGCTTGTCGGTCACGCGCTGGAGCTGTTCCAACTCGCGACGAGCTTCGTCGGTGCCAAGAACGCCTTCGTGCTCTTCCTTCTTGAGCTGGTCGGCGCCTTCGCGGCGGAGGTTGCGGATCTCGACCCGAGCCTCTTCCATGCGCCGATGGACCTGCTTCACCAGATCCTTCCGGCGCTCCTCGGTCAGGGGCGGGATGTTGAGGCGGACGACCGCGCCGTCCATGTTCGGCACGAGCCCGATGT
>OCZT010004064.1_pt1 | contig 14842 bp, 15 predicted proteins | sample 1539031 | NCBI WGS metagenome assembly OCZT01 (sample SAMEA3539308, study PRJEB22396) | soil metagenome | biome: tundra; feature: field; material: soil | place: USA | collected 2010-05 | depth 0.15 m
GCTGAGCCGCAGGCTCCGCGCCGACGGGCCCTTGCCGATCATGACGTCCAGGGCGAAGTCCTCCATCGCCGGATAGAGGATCTCTTCGACCGCGCGGTTAAGGCGGTGGATCTCGTCGATGAAGAGCACGTCGCGCTCGTCCAGCGACGTCAGAATTGCGGCCAGGTCCCCTGCCCGCTCTATGGCCGGCCCGCTGGCGTAGCGGATGTTGGCGCCGAGCTCCCGGGCGATGATCGTGGCCAGGGTCGTCTTGCCGAGGCCGGGCGGGCCGTGGAGCAGCACGTGATCTGCTGCGTCCCCTCTCTGACGAGCCGCCACTAGCAAGATCGAGAGATTGGCTTTCAGTTCGCGTTGGCCGATGTACTCGTCAAGGGTGTGCGGTCGCAGCGACCGGTCTACTACGATCTCCGCCTCGTCCTCGACGTTCTCCGCCAGGATCCTCGAGATGTCAGTCACGGGCGCGCTCGCTCATGTCGGGAGTGTACCATAGCGAACGGACGTTCTACCACCGGTTCATTCGGCCGAAGGGCCTTCCCAGGCTGACATCTAGCCCTTCAGCAGAGTCCGCAGCGCGGCCTTGACGCGATCCTCCAGGCCCGCCCCAACGGCGAGATCAGCCAACGCGTCGCGAGAAGCCTGACGTGCCTCTCCGGACGAGTATCCCAAGGCCAGCAGCGCGGCCATGACCTCCGACTCCCCCGTCGGACCGCCGCCGGCCGCGGCGCCAGCCGAAACGCCGGCCGCCGCCACCTTCTCCTTGAGTTCCAGAACGACGCGCGCCGCCAGCTTCTTGCCGACACCCGGCACCGCGGTCAGAAGAGCCAGATCGTCCGAAAGGATTGCCAGCTGGAGGTCACCGATCGGTCGGGAGCCAACGATCCCGAGGGCCACCTTCGGGCCCACGCCAGTTACGGTCAGCAGAAGTCCGAAGAACCCCAGCTCCTCGGGGTTGCGGAAGCCGTATAGCGCCTGAAGATCTTCCCGGATCACGTGGTGGGTGAACAGCTTGAGTCGCCCACCGACCGGCGTCGAAGCGAGCACCGCAGGCGCCGCGAAGACTCGATAGCCCACGCCTCCCACTTCGAGGATGAGCGAGTCCGCGAAGACTGCGCCGACCGTCCCGTCGAGTGACGCGATCACAAGCCGTCTCCCTGGGTCGTTAGTTCTTCCAAGACTATGGCCGTGGCCACTCCTACGAAAGATCGAAACGCCTGATTCGCGCGGGCGCCTTCAGCCGACGCCTGCGCCCGGAATTATGGCGCCAGCGCGCCTGCGACGAGCCGCCATTTCGGCCTCGGCGGGTGCTTCCGGGCGCCCGAACGATCCCACTTGTGCCGTAAGAGTGGCGATGGCACTAGATTGGAGAAACGCCGGCGGCCTGCCCGCTCCACTCACCGACGCCACGCGCCGTCCACGCCGCCTCTGCCCGGCCCGTCGGCTTTACGAAGCCGTCTTGCGCTTGGGGGCGTGCGAGACTCGGGACCCCGGGCCGCTGGAAAGCCGCTCGCGACGAAGCGCCTCGCGCACGGCCTGCTCATAGGGAGTGTGACCGCTCGGCGGCGGTTTCAGGGCGGATCTATCGAGCGAGCCGGTGGGGATCCGGCTGAACGAGCGCTCGCGGTTGGCAACACAGATCGCGATGGCCAGGGCGTCGGCCGCATCGTCCGGCTTCGGCAATTCCGCCATTCCGAGGATCGCCTGGACCATCCGCTGGACCTGGTCCTTCGAGGAAGACCCGTGGCCCGCCGTCGCGACCTTGACCTCGTTGGGCGTCGCCTCGCGGATTTCGAGGTTATGCAGGGCCGCAGCCAGGAGGACCACGCCGCGGGCCTGACCGACGGCGAACGCAGTCTGGACGTTCTTGGTGAAAAAGAGCCGTTCCACACCCATGAGCACGGGCGCATGCAGTTCGATCAGGTCCGTCAGGGACAGGTAGATGGCCTCGAGCCGCTCGGGCAGCGCAAGATCGGAAGGCGTCTTGATCACGCCATAGTCGATCGCCCGGAGGCGCGGACCGGTCCGCTCCACGAGCCCGTAACCGAGCATCGCAACTCCCGGGTCAATACCCAGGATGATCACGAGTCAACCTCGCTGGCAGCGAGGTTGACTTTAACGAGATTCGCGGAGCGAATCTCGTATGAACCGACCGCCGCTGCGCGACTCTCGCACGAATCAGTCACGGCGGAGCCGAGGTTGACTTTAACGAGATTCGCTGCGCGACTCTCGCTCACGCACCGACCTCGGCCAGTAGCTCCTCGGGAATCTCGAAGTTGGCGGTCACGCGCTGCACGTCATCCTGATCCTCGAGCAGTTCAATCAGTCGAAGCGCTTGCCGGGCCTTGGGCGCGTCCAACTCGACTGTGTTCTTGGCATTCATCGACAGCTCGGCCGACTCGATCTTGACGCCGGCAGCCTCGAGTGACCGCCGAACAGCCTCGAGTTCAGTCGGCTTCGTGAAGACCTCCACCTGGTCGCCTGAGGAGTCCACATCGTCCGCGCCGGCATCGATCGCGATGAGAGACAACTCGTCCGCGTCGCCGCCCGGGTCCAGAGTTATGACACCGCGCTGCTCGAACTGCCAGGCGACGCTGCCGGAGCCCGCGAGCTGCCCGCCCGCCTTGGTCAGGATTGAGCGCACCTCGGCAGCGGTGCGGTTCTTGTTGTCGGTTGCCGTCTCGACGATGATCGCCACGCCGCCCGGGCCGTAGCCCTCATAGGTGATCTCCTCGAACTGCTCGCCCTCGCCGCCGCCGGTCGCCTTCTCGATGGCACGTTTGATCGTGTCGAGCGGCATGTTCATGGCGCGGGCTCGCTCTACCGCAAGGCGGAGGCGGAAGTTGCCGTCCTGGTCCGCGCCGCCGGCCCTGGCGGCGACGCTGATCTCGCGGCCCATCTTGGTGAAGACGGCGCCGCGTTTGACATCATTTACGCCCTTCTGGCGCTTGATCTGAGACCACTTCGAATGTCCAGACATCGGGCGGAGTATAGCGCGAGGGGCCATCGAGCCGTCCGGATTGCGAGTCTGATTGGTGGCTGCGGGCGGATAGTTGGCCCGTTCAGTCACTCGAGCCGCCGAGGGCCGGCGGCGGCGATAGTCTGGCGTCTGGACCGCCTCGCGTCGTCCTCGTCCGTGGCCGCGCGAAGGGCCTTATCATGGCCCGATCGCGGGCCCGAGCGTCTCGCCGCTCGCACGACACGTCTGACGCCACCAGAGGATCGAGAGCAGATGACAACCAAGAGTGTCGACCTCCCCCACCTTCGCAGCGTCGTTTTGGCCGCCCACGCCGGGGCCGGCAAGACGACGCTGGCAGAGCGCCTCCTTTTCGACGCCGGGGCTATCACGCGGCTCGGTCGAGTTGATGACGGTACCGCGAGTCTGGAGCACGAGCCCGAAGAACTGAAGCGCAAGCAGTCGCTGACCCTCGCCGTCGCCAGCTTGGAGCACGAAGGGACCCGGATTCAGCTCGTCGACACTCCCGGCTACGCCGACTTCGCGGCCGAGGTCGCAGAGGGCTTCGCTGCCACGGACACGGCGATCCTGTTGATGGACGCATCGGGACACGTCGAGGCAGGCCTGGAGTCGGCCGTGGCGCTGGCTCGTGCCAACGGCCGCCCGGCACTGTTCTTCATCAACAAGTGCGATCGCGAGAACGCGAATCCAGGCAACGCCCTGGACGCGCTCCGGACCGCGTTCGGGCAGAAGATCGCCGCGCTCCAGGTGGCCATCGGTGCTGCCGACAAGTTCACCGGTTATGTGGATCTGGTCCACCGCAAGGCCTATCAGCTGCAGGGCGGCAAGGAAGTCGAAGTCCCGGTTCCGGCGAACCTGGCCGACGAGGTGGCCTCCCGTCGCGACCAGCTGCTCGAGGCCGCCTCCGAGGCGGACGACGACGTCCTGACCAAGTACCTGGAGGGCGAGGAGATCAGCGACGCAGAGCTCGAGGCTTGCCTGCACACGGCCATTCGATCCGGCATGGTGGCGCCGGTCCTCGTCGGCAGCGCCGCCAAGGACATCGGCGTTCGGGCCCTCATCGACGCGATCGTGCATTACCTCCCCTCTTCAGCGGAGTTCAGCGAGATCGCCGTCACGGACTCGAAGGGCAAGGAAGTAAAGCTCTCCACGGACGCCGGCGGCCCGCTCGTGGCCCGCGTCTTCAAGACAACCGCGGATCCCTTCGTCGGTCGGCTGACCTACATCCGCATTCTTTCCGGCACGCTCCAGGGCCAAGGCCAGGCCTGGAACTCCACCCGCAGCGAGCCGGAGCGCATCGGCCAGCTGCTGCTGCTCCACGGCAAGGATCAGGAGACGGTTAGCCAGCTCCACGCCGGCGAGATCGGCGCGGTCGCGAAACTGACGGTGACCGGCACAGGCGACACGCTTTCTGCTTCTCGTGAGCAAGCCTACGCGCTGCCCCCGCTCTCGTTCCCGATTCCGACGCTCCAGGTCGCGATCGAGCCGCAGACGAAAGCGGACCTCGACAAGATGGGCTCTGCCCTCCAGCGCATGCTGGAGGAGGAGCCGTCGGCTCACGTGATCCGCAGCGATACCGGCGAGCAGATCCTCGTGGCCATGGGCGATGCCCACGTCGCCGTGATCGGCGAGCGGCTCAAGCGCAAGTTCGGCGCTGCAATCGTGACCAAGACGCCGCGAGTCCCGTACAAGGAGACGATCCGCGGCAAGACCCAGTCCCACGGCCGCTACAAGAAGCAGACCGGCGGCCACGGCATGTTCGGCGACGTCTGGATCACGATCGAGCCGAACCCGGGCGGCGGCGTGGAATTCGCCGAGCACGTGGTCGGCGGCACCGTGCCCAAGAACTTCTTCCCCGGCGTCGAGAAGGGCATTCGCGAGTCGGCGGCCGAAGGCGTGCTGGCCGGCTACCCACTCAGCGACTTCAAGGCGACCCTGTACGACGGATCTTTTCATGCGGTCGACTCGAACGAGCTTTCGTTCAAGATCGCGGCATCGATGGCTCTCAAGGCAGGTATCCTCGAGTGCAAACCGGCCCTGATGGAACCGATCATGACGGCCGAAATCCGGATTCCCGAGGCTTACCTCGGCGACGTCAACCGCGACCTCAACGGCCGCCGTGGACGCGTCCTTGGCATGGACACCAAGGACGGCATGCAGATCATCACCGCCAGCGTGCCGCAGGCGGAGCTGTTCTCCTACGCCACGGAGCTACGGTCGATCACCGGCGGGCGGGGTACGTTTACGGCAGTGCTGGACCGCTATGAGGACGTGCCACAGCACATCGCCGAGAAGGTGATCGAGGTCCACCGCAAGGCAGTGGAGGCCGCGCACAAGGAGTAGCAGGCATTCCGGTCGGGACAGCAGGCAACTGTCTGGCCTAGCCCCGACGCGGCCCGCGGATACAACCGATCTCAGGGCTCGCCGTAACTCTTCGTCGGCCTCGGGCGTCCAGAAGGGCCCAACCTCGAAGCAGTGCTAAGGTCATTGGCATGCCCGAGTTCATCAACACGAAGATAACCGCGCCCAAACAGAGAACCGCTTCTCCCTCGCTGGCGGCGAGCCTATCCTTCCTTTGGCCCGGCCTCGGCCAGCTCTACGCGCGACGGCGGCGCGCCGCCCTGCTGTTCGCTACACCGGCCCTGGTGGTCACTGCGATCGTCCTGTTCCAGGCCCAACACGGCATAGCCGTCTTGCTCGTCCGCCTGCTCGACCCGAGCGTTGCGGCCATCGTCTTCGTGGCCGTGGTGGCCTTGGGTCTGTGGCGGCTGATCGCCGTGCTGCATGCCTTCAACTCGGTCGCCGACCGAACCAAGAAGGGACTTGGTCAACGCCTGGCGCTGGCAGTGCTGCTCGCCGCAATCGTGGCCAGCCACGCCATGGGCGCCTGGTACGTCCAGTCTGCCTACCAGATGGACCTTGGCGTCTTCACAGTCGGCGGCAACGGTGCCGAGGCGCCACAGGTTCCGGTTAGCGGCTCGCGAATAACGATTCTCCTGGCGGGACTGGACCAATACTCGACCCGGTCGGAACGTCTTTACGATTCGCTCATGGTGGTCAGCGTTGACACGGAAACGAAGCACATCTCGATGGTGAGCGTCCCTCGAGACACGGCCGGCTATCCCGTGTACTGGGGCGGTACGGGAAAGATCAAGATCAACGCAATTCCGACTTATGTGAAGAACGGCTGGCTCAACTCGCCCGACCAGCCGGTCACAACTCTGGTCAACGAGGTGAGCTACCTCGTGGGCGTCCCCATCAACTACTACGGCGTGCTGGATCTGGGTAGTTTCATGACGCTGATAGACATGCTGGGCGGTGTAGACATCACCAGCCCGTCGGCGATCAACGACCCGACATACGACTGGCTCGACGGATCTCCCTACGGATTCCAGCTCTCCGCGGGCGCCCACCATCTGGACGGCCGGCACGCCCTTGCCTACACGCGTTCTCGCCATGGCTCAGGCAACAACGACTACGCTAGGGCCGGCAGGCAGCAGCAAGTATTCGCGGCAGTGGCCCACAAGATGGCAACGCCGACCATGGCCGTCCGGCTGCCGGACCTTATGGGCCAGGCCGCGTCTCTGGTCAAAACCAACTTCCCGGCGTCCCGAGTGGCCGACATGGTCGACCTCGCCCAGTCCGCCCCCTCGACCAACTACGACAACTACGTCCTCGGTCCGCCGTACAGCGTCTCCAGCGCCACTGCCGGCGCCTCCACGAGCTGCCTGAAGCTGGATAAGGTCGCACCGATCTCAGTAAAGCTCTACGGAAGCGACAGCCGGTACTACGGTAAGACGCAGCCGCCGACCTGCTAGATCGCCTCCATCAGGCGAACGGCCGCCGAAAGCTCAACCCGGCCTTCGTAGATAGCCCGGCCGACGATGGCGCCGACGCAGCCGATGGCCCGGACGGAAGAGATGTCGGCCAGCGAAGAAATGCCGGCTGAGGCAATGATGTCGCCCCGCCCGAGCGCGACCATTCGGGCGAGCAGCTCCAGGTTCGGACCGTTCAGCAGGCCGTCCCGCTCGATCGCGGTGACGACGAACGTTCTCGCGCCACGGCCCGACAGGCCCGCCAGCGCCTGTTCAACCGGCACGCCCGACGCGCCGCGTACCCAACCCTGACCGACCGCCATACCGTCGCGCACATCCAGGGCGATGACGATCCTCGCTACGCCGAAACGGACGATCAGCCTCTCAACGAGATCCGGGTGACTCAGGGCGGCCGTACCCACCACCGCCCGCGCTGCCCCGGCGCCAAGAGCCGCCTCAACGGTCGCCTCATCTCGAAGTCCGCCCGCCACCTCGCAGGCGACGCGGTCCCCCACCGCGGCCACAATCCGGGCCACTGCATCTGTCTGGCGGGTCGCGCCGTCTCGGGCACCGTCGAGGTCAACCACGTGGATCCACCGTGTGCCGGCGGCCACAAACGATCGAGCCACATCCGCCGGATCGGTGCCGTAGACCGTCTCCCGGGCGAAATCTCCCTCGGCAAGACGCACCACCTGGCCGCCGCGCAGGTCGATCGCGGGCAGCAGCTGGAAGCCTTCAGGTAGTTCTGGTTGGATACGTTGTAGCATGCTACTATGCTACTACACCAGCAAGCGCCGCGGGGCGCCGCGCCAACGAGGAACGAATCATGAGCGCAATGGAAGCCTGGCGTGATGAGGCCTCCGGTCAGTTGTTCGAGGCGTTTCTCCGTCTTGAGACAGTCGACGAGGTCTCGGCCTTCTTCCGCGACCTGTGCACGCTCGGCGAGTTGCACGATATGGCCCAGCGGTGGGCCGTGGTACGGCTACTCGACGGCGGTATGCATTACGCCGAGATCTCGCGCCTGACCGGCGCAAGCACCGCCACGATTACCCGCATCGCCCAATGGCTCCACCATGGCGAGGGCGGCTACTCCAAAGCACTGGAGCGGTTCAGAGCCGCCAATCCCAAACCCGGAGAGGACACTCGATGACTCGCCGCCTCCGCCTGGCCATTCCTAACAAGGGCCGACTGGTCGAACCGACGGTCCGTCTGCTGCGCGACGCTGGGCTCGTCTTCGAAGCCGACGACCGGGCGCTTGTGGCCCGAGTCCAGAACTTCGACCTGGACATCCTCTTCGTCCGGACCAATGACATCGTGGAGTTCATCAACGACGGCGTGGCCGAGCTGGGCGTAACGGGGCTCGACCTGGTCGCCGAGTCCGGAACAGACGCACCGCTCGTGCGGAAGCTCGGTTATGGACGCTGCCGACTGACCCTTGCCGTCCCCAACGACTCCGCTTTTAGGACCGCCGAGGACCTTGCGGGCCTGCGCGTCGCCACCTCGCACATGAGCCTCACGAGACGTTTCTTTGCCGAGCGAGCGATCCCGGTCGATGTAATCCCAGTCTCCGGCGCCGCCGAAGTCGCCCCGCGCCTCGGGCTGGCGGAGGCAATCGTGGACCTCGTTTCCACCGGCTCGACGATGGTCGTGAACGGTCTTCGTCCGGTCGAAGAGGTGTTTGCCTCCGAAGCGGTCTTGCTCGCGAACAAGACGGCCCTGGCCGAGCGACCCGACGTGATCGACTCGATCAACACAATGCTGAGCGCCACCATGGCGGCGCAAGACCGCAAGTACCTGATGATGAACGCGCCAAAGTCGAAACTCGCCGAGCTGGAGAACCTCCTCCCCGGGCTCGAGTCGCCGTCGATCATTCCGCTCGCTCACGAGGGGATGATTGCGATCCACTCCGTCGTGGAGGCTGACCAGGTCTGGTCGTTGCTGCCTCGCCTCAAGGCCGCCGGCGCGTCCGGCATCCTTATCCTGCCCATCGAGAAGCTAGTACCATGAGCGCCCCGACAGTCACGCTGCGTCGCCTGGAGCTCGCCAGATCTGCCGCCGACCCGTCCGTCGCGGCCGAAGCGAAAGCTCTCCTGCGGCGCGGCGCCGTCCCGGACCCTCGTGTCCGTGAGGGCGCCCGCGCGATCCTGGCCGCGGTCAAGGCCGGTGGCGATGCGGCCGTCCGCGACGCCAATGCCAGATTCGGCGGCGGGCGGGCTGACGGCTCGTTGCTCGTAAGCCGGGCCGAGATGGAAGCCGCGCGAGACGTCCTGCCGCCACGCATTCGGGCCGGCCTGGAGCAGATGATCGCGAACATCCGCCGTTTCGCCGAGACGGAGCTGCCCGAGACCCGAACCACAACAATCGTCCCCGGCGTAGAGATCGAGCGGCGTTGGGTGCCGCTCTCGCGCGTCGGGGTGTATGCGCCGGGTGGGTCGGCGGCATATCCCAGCTCGCTGCTGATGGGCGTCGTCCCGGCGAAGGTCGCCGACGTGGAGACGATCGTCGTTACGTCGCCGGCGGACCCGGAGGGCCGCCTCGACCAGACCCTTCTCGGTGCGGCCGGGCTCGTTGGGGTGGACGTGTTCATCGTCGCCGGTGGCGCCCAGGCGGTCGGTGCGATGGCCTACGGCCTGCCGGAAGCCGGCATCGCACCGGTGGACCGCATCGTCGGCCCGGGCAACTCCTGGGTGACGGCGGCCAAGCTCGAGGTCTTTGGGGAGTGCGGCATAGACCTCCCGGCCGGGCCGTCGGAAGTGATGGTCGTGGCCGATGCTTCTGCCAATGCCGCGCACGTCGCCTCGGACCTCCTCTCCCAGGCAGAACACGGCCCGGACTCCCCTGCCCTGCTCGTCACCTGGGACGCTGAATTCGCCGTTCGAGTTGAGGAGGAACTGGGCCGACAGCTGGAGACCGCCGCTCGTCATTCGATCCTGGAACGATCCCTAGCGGCGGGTGCGCTCGTGGTCCTGGCGCCGGATCGCGCTTCGGGCCTGGACTTCGTCAATGCCTACGCCCCGGAACACCTCTCCGTAGTCGTTGACGACGTCGAAGAAGCCGTGGCGAGGCTGCGGAACGCAGGCTCGCTGTTCGTGGGGCCGTACGCTCCCGAGTCCGCAGGCGACTACGCGTCCGGCGCCAACCACGTCCTCCCGACCGGCGGCCTGGCCCGCTCTTGCGGCGCCCTGTCCACGGAGAGCTACGGCAAGTTCATGCAGGTCCAGCGAATCACGCGCGACGGTCTCGCCGCGATCCGCGACGCCGTGGAAGCGATCTCCGAGGCCGAGGGGCTGATGGCCCACAAGCGCGCCGTCGAGCTGCGTTTCGAGGCTGAAGAATGAGCGCGCTCGACCAGTCCCCCGCGACCTACGCCTGGGAGCCAACCACGGACTTCATCGCGGCGCGATACGGATTGCCGCGGGAGGCCGTAGTCCGCTTCGATGTGAACACGTCGCCGCTGCCGCCGGACCTGAGGTACGTCCTCGCCGGGTCGTTCGATCCGGCCCTGTGCGAGTACCCGCCGAGCGACTACGCCACGCTCGTGGACGCGGCCGCCGCGGCCTACGGCGTCGATGGCGACGAGATCCTGCCCACGGCCGGCGCCGACGAGGCCCTGGACCTCACGGCGCGCGCCTTCCTCCGGGAAGGCTCCGTCGCGGTGGGCGCCGTTCCCACATACGCGATGTACCGCATCGTGACCGAGCAGCGCGGCGCAACCTTCCGACCCGTCCCGCGCCTGTCCGCCGAGGATGGCTTCGGTCTCGACATACCGGCGCTGGTTGCGACCTCACGCGGCGCCGATCTCGTCTGGCTGTGCGAACCGAACAACCCGACCGGCTCCTGCGAACCGCCCGAGCGCATTTCCGGGCTGCTGGAACTGCTCGCCGCCGCGGCCGACCGTGATGGCCGTCGGGCACCCGCGGTCGTTGTCGATGAAGCCTATGCCGAGTTCGTCGGCGGCTCGGTGCTGCAGTTGCGCGCCGGGTACCCGCGCCTGGTTGTCATTCGGACGCTGAGCAAGGCTCACGCTCTCGCCGGAGCTCGCGTGGGCTTCGCCATCGCCCGGCCGGAGACCCTCGCACCGATCCTCTCGTTCAGGGCGCCCGCCTCGGTCTCGACCGTATCCGCAGCTCTGGCGACAGCATCGCTGCTACGCCCCGAGCTGGCGACGGCCAACATCGCGCGCCTGGCGCAGCAGCGTTTCCGTCTCATCGAGGATTTGTCCCTGATCGGCTGGTTCCCCTATCCCTCCGAGGTCAACTTCATCCTGATCCAGTTCAGCTCGCTGGCGGCGGCGGAGGCGGCCGCCGAAGCGCTGCTATGCCGTGGCCTCGTACCGCGCAGCTTCGGATCGGATCATCCACTCGCCGATTGCCTGCGGCTGACCGTTCGGTCGGCCGGCGAAAACGACCGCCTAATCGCAGCAGCCAGGGAGATCCCCGCATGAGCCAGATCGGTACAGTCACTGCCTCCGGTCCGCGCTGGGCCACCGTCGCCCGCTCCACGAAAGAGACCCAGATCACCGTCACCCTCAAGCTCGACGGGACCGGTGAGACGAAGATCGAGACGGGGGTCGGATTCTACGACCACCTGCTCAATTCCATGGCCCACCACGCCCTCTTCGATCTGGAGGTTGACGCACGCGGCGACATCATCGTCGACGAACACCACACCGTCGAGGATGTAGCGCTCGTTCTTGGAGCCGCGCTGGCGCAAGCGCTCGGCGATCGCTCGGGCATCGCCCGCTTCGGCGACTGCTCCGTGCCGATGGACGAATCCGTGGCGACGGCCGTTGTGGACGTGGGCGGGCGACCGTACGCGGTCATCGACCTGCCGTTCAAGGGCAAGCGGGCCGGCAAGATGCCACTCGAACTGATCGAGCACACGCTCGAGTCTTTCGCTCGTGCCGGCGGCGTTACGCTGAATCTCAAAGGCCGCGGCCGGAATGACCACCACCTCGCGGAGGCCGCCTTCAAGGCGCTCGGTCGGGCGCTGTGCGCCGCCGTCACGGTGGATCCGCGGCGGCAAGGCCCAGCCTCCACTAAGGGCGCGCTGGGATGAGTGCCGCGGTCAAGATCGCGGTCCTCGATTACGGCGCCGCGAACATGGTCAGCATCACCAAGGCCTTGGCCGCGGTCGGGGCCGAAGTGGTCGTGGCCGAAGATCCGGCGGGAATGGTGGGCGCGGACGCGATCGTCATCCCGGGTGTCGGCGCGGCCGCTCCGGCGATGGTCCATCTTCGCGAACGCGGCCTTGCGGAGCCAATCCGCGAATGGGTCCGCGCCGGCCGTCCCTGCCTGGGCATCTGCCTCGGCTTCCAGCTCTTCTTCGATGCCAGCGACGAGGCCGATGCCGAAGCCCTGGGTCTCCTCGCCGGCCGAACCGTGGGCCTCATGGACGCGCCTACGCTCCCGCACATCGGCTGGAATTCGGTCGACGCCGTTCGTGAGCACCCCCTGTTCGACGGCGTCGCCGACGGTTCCTACTTCTACTTCGTCCACTCGTTCGCACCCGCGCCGTCAGACGAGAGCATAGTGGTGGCTCGCACAACGCACGGTCGTTCGTTCGTCAGCGCGGCTGCGAAGGGGTCGCTCTACGGCCTGCAGTTCCACCCCGAGAAGTCATCCGGGGCCGGGCTCCAGGTCCTGGCCAACTTCGTCGGCCTCGTCGCAGCTGTCGGGGTGGCGTGATGCTTGCCCGTCGCGTCATCCCCTGCCTGGACGTCGCCAACGGCCGCGTGGTCAAAGGCATCAAGTTCCTGGACCTGACCGACGAAGGAGATCCGGCCGAACTTGCCGAGCGCTACGCCCACGAGGGCGCAGACGAGATCGTCTTTCTCGACATCACGGCCGCTCACGAGCGCCGCGGCACCATGCTGGAAGTCGTGCGGCGCACGGCGAGCCGCGCCTTTGTGCCGCTCACCGTCGGCGGTGGCGTGCGCAGCGTGGACGAGATGCGCGACGTCCTGCGGGCCGGCGCGGACAAGGTCTCATTCAACACCGCGGCAGTGGCCACGCCGTCGCTGCTGACCGACTGCGCTGAGCGCTTCGGCAGCCAGGCCGTGGTCTGCGCCATCGATGCGCGCCGCCTCCCACGCGAGAATGACGCCCAACAGCGCTGGGAGGTCGTCACCCATGGCGGCCGACGAACGACGGACCTGGACGCCATCGACTGGGCGATCCGGGCGGTCGAACTCGGCGTCGGTGAGCTGCTCGTGACGTCGATGGACCGCGACGGCACTCGCAGCGGATTCGATACTGAGCTGCTTTCGGCCATCGCCACGCGCGTTCGCGTGCCCGTGATCGCGTCCGGTGGCGCGGCCGGACCGGATGATTTCGTGACCGCCGTTCGCGATGGCAAGGCCGACGCTGTTCTTGCGGCGTCCATCTTCCACCGTCGGATGCACTCAATCGCCGAGGTCAAGGCCGCCATGGCGGCAGCCGGCCTGCCTGTTCGCCGCATCGAGGAGTCAGTCGCATGACCGGCAAGCAACTTCGCGAAAACGACGTGGCCTGGGGCCCGAGTGGTCTCGTTCCGGCCGTCGTTCAGGACGCCGCCGACGGCCGCGTACTGATGTTCGCCTACATGGATGCTGAGGCTCTCGCGGCCACCCTGGCATCGGGCGAGGTTCACTTCCACTCGCGCTCACGCGACCGCCTCTGGCGCAAGGGCGAAACAAGCGGCAACGTCCTGCGCCTGCGCGACATCTCGATCGACTGCGACGGCGACGCCCTCCTCATCGCGGCCGATCCAGTCGGACCGACGTGCCACCGCGGGACGCGGAGTTGCTTTGACCCGGCTGATGCCCCGCCAGTAGCCGCGTCCGTCACACCCGCAACCGCCCAGGGCTTCGAGTGGCTCGAGACGCTCTGGACAACCATCGACGATCGTGCGGCCGCCGACCCAACCACCTCCTATACCGCGCGGTTGATCGCCGCCGGGGTCGATGCCCCAGCCCGCAAAGTCGCCGAGGAGGCCACCGAGGTTCTCATGGCCGCCAAGGACGATGCCATGGCCGACGCTGCCTCACGCGCAGCCACGCGCGACGCCCTGACTGGCGAGGTCGCCGACCTCCTCTACCACACGCTCGTTGTGCTTCGCGAGCGCGGCCTGCCGCCGTCCGCCGTGATCGCTCGGCTAAGGGAGCGGCACAAGACCTAGCCCTTCAGCCGGCCGATCCGCATGCTCCGCTTGCCCGCTCGCAGCACCAGGTAACGGCCGTCGATCGGCGTAGGAACGGCCCCATCCACGGCCGCCACGCGCTCGTCGTTGATGGAGAGGCCGCCCTGGACAATCGCCCGACGCGCATCGCCGTTGGACGTGTACTGACCGCTGACGATGGCTATCCGAAGCGCACCGCCCGCAACATCCTCGGCCGTGAACTCGAAGTGTTCAATCGCCTCGAAGAGCGCCGCCAGCACCTCTGGGTCGAGGATCGGCTCCTTCGAGAACGCCGCCTCGCTCACCCGCACTGCCTTCTTCGCCTCGTCCTCGCCGTGCACCCGCGACGTCAGGTCGTAGCCCATCGCCTTTTGGGCGACGCGAGTCTCTGGATGCGCAGTCTGCCGGGCTTCGAGATCCTCGACCCTGGCGCGGTCAAAGAGCGTGAACCAGCGCAGGTACTTGCCGATGTCGCGATCGTCGGAGTCGAGCCAGTACTGGTAGAACGCGAACGGGCTCGTCTTGGCGGGATCCAGCCAGACGCTCGTGCCCGCCGCGGTCTTGCCGAACTTGGCTCCGCTCTCATTGGTGAGCAGCGGGTACGAGAGCCCGTACGCCAGGTCCTCGTTCTCGCCGGTGCCGAACTCCTTGCGGATCAGCTCCAGACCGGCGGTGATGTTGCCCCACTGGTCGGCGCCACCCATCTGCATCTCCACGCCGCCGGCGCGGTACAGGTGCAGGAAGTCGGCCGCCTGGAGAAGCATGTAGCTGAACTCGGTGAAGCTCAGTCCCTGGTCCAAGCGGATCTGGACCGAGTCCTTGGCCAGCATGTAGGGCACCGTCAGGTGCTTGCCGATGTCGCGCAGGAAGCGCAGCAGTGAGTACGAGCTGAGCCACT
>OCZT010004065.1_pt1 | contig 14841 bp, 10 predicted proteins | sample 1539031 | NCBI WGS metagenome assembly OCZT01 (sample SAMEA3539308, study PRJEB22396) | soil metagenome | biome: tundra; feature: field; material: soil | place: USA | collected 2010-05 | depth 0.15 m
CCATAATCTCGCAACTTGGTACCATAATCTCGCAACTTGGGCCCATAATCTCGCAACTTGGGCCCATAATCTCGCAACTTGGGCCCATAATCTGACAACTTGGTACCATAATCTGACAAAGTGGGCCCATAATCTCGCAACTTGGGCCGGTTTTGTGAGAAAACCAACCCGTTTTGTGAGAAAACGGTCCGTTTTGGAGCCCCGAGGGCGGAGCCTCGGAGATGTCTAGAGGGATCGACGGAAGTGCGGGCCCTTCCGTCGGCGACAAGCCGCGAAGAGGCCGCCTAAAGGCGAGACTCCAAACCTAGCGACTGATCGGCGATATATTTACGACTCCGTCTTCGAATGTCGACACAATTGAATTGGCTTCCGCATCGGCCATGCTTCGACGCGCGAGTGTGTCCGAGAAGGTCAACGATGTCGGACCTGCCTGAGCCGATTGAGCAACGTCGAATGTGATCGTCAACAGTTTTGGCGTCCACGTCGACCGGTTGATCGGTTCATTGGAGTCCAGCAAAATGCCGAGCATGCCTTTCGCGGCAGATCCAGAATTGATGGTAAGGACAGTGCCCGGCGAAACTTCCGGTCCAAGCTCGACACGCGGATTGCTGAGTTTTGTCGGATCAAACTGAAGCGTAAAGCTCGCGGCAAGCTCATCACCGCGCCCCGTCATCTCGATCGAGACGGTTGCCTTGCCGCCGGGCGCGGCACTGGCTGAAACGATGCGCAACGTTCGTGGTTTTGTATCTCCATACAAGCTGCCGCCATCCGGTCTATCACCACCAAAATTAGGCAATGACGAAACCATTGGGCCACCGGCCGGTTGCGGCGCGTCAAGTCCCGCAACGTAGCGTCTTGTTTGGATCGTGTCCCCCGAACTCAGGATACCGTCGCCACTCGTTGCACGCGGTGCCGAGTCGGCCCGCTGGAATTCGTTTGTTGTCGGATCGGGAGTGATCACCCCGACAACTATTTGCCGGATGACCGCCACATCGTTCGATAAGAGAAACCCATCACCATTCGGCCGCGATGCAACATCACCCTCAAGACCCTGAGGTGTCGGTGTGGGCGTTGGAGGTGGCACCGAGCCGCCGCCCCAGAAACCGCTTCCAAGCGAAAAATTGCCAGCCGTCGAGATTGCACCAGCCAGCGGTTCGGCGATCGTCCCGACAAGCACCAATACATCACCCGTCGACTGGCCGCCGCCATTCGCAATAACGCTCTTTTGGATCTGAAACGTACCGCCTGACTGTCCAAGCGTAAGCACCGCTATCAGTAATATCAGTATTAATGCAACACCAAATGAATTCTTCATCTTTTTTACTCTCAGCTGAGCTTTGACGACGTTGATGAGAACGATGTTCCACATCAGGGTTGTTTTTTCTGGGCCTGTTGTTGCGCTTTCTCGCGGCGCTCCTTCAGTTCGTTCATTAGTTGCGGCCGGCGGGCCCATTCCACCCCTTTCTCCTCCGGCTGTCCAAAGGCTTCAGGACTCAAGTAGGAACCGCGCTCCCGTTCAGGCTTGTCCTCTTCCACTTTGAAAGGAGTCTTTAGCATCAATGCATCGGACCGGACCCCGGTCACCTGCCACGAAACTTTCATTCCCGGCACGCCGCCGGCGATCTTGAACTGGTTGTTCTTAACCTCTTCAGCTATATACAGACCCTGGGCCGGGCCGCCAATGGCAGTCAGTTGATAACGAAAATCGCGATTGATTGCCTGAAACCAACTCGGAAACTTCACGACGGCTTCGCCGTTCTTATCGACAACAACGTTGCCGCTGTAAACGTTTAGTACCTCTGACGATTCCATCGCAGCATGCAGAAGATACTTGTTCTGGGGATCGAGAGGATCGTCTATCTGAAAGTCCTTTGAGCCGGTTACGATGAGGTTGCCTAAGATATTCACCGACCCATTAAATAAACCTGCATAACTAAATCCTGGTCCGTTTCCACGAACGCCAACAATCCCGACGCCACCGATACTATTGTTACCAGTGCCGTCACCACCGGTCCCGACTACCCCATCGCCGCCGATACCCGGACTACCGCCGCCAAGCCCGGTTACGCCATAGCCTCCGTAACCACCACTATTTGAATTGTCGCCCCCATCGGCATGCAGACCAGTGCCGAACGTTTTACTTTCCATTGCGCTGTTAAAGTTACCGCCAAAGGTGTATATGCCAGCGCCGCCGACGGCAGTGGCGATAACGTGGAGCTTGGCTCCCGGCGAATCCGTGCCGATGCCTACATTCCCCAGCGAATCGATCTTTACCTGGTCCACTTCCCCTGTCCCTTTCGTCGCCGTGCGAAAGATGATCCCGGTATCGGCACCGGCACCGGCATTTGACCGGCCGATGATGTAGAGATTGTCCCCGGCTCCATCTATCCGAAACGAGTTGTGCGAATCGCCTCCATCGTTGGCGAGGAAAACGGAATTTGCCCCCGGCGAAGACGGATCGCTTGTAAGGCCGACGAACACATTGCCGTGCACGTCGAGCGGCGCCAGCGGAGCTAGCGTGCCAACACCGAGCCGGTTACTTGCCGTAAGGGTTCCACCGAGTGCCCCGTTGCCGGAAATGTTGAAGTTCGCCGACTGCGCCGAGTTTGTGTTCTGAATGTAATTTGCGGAGCCGGCGGTTGGTGATCGCGAGTCGGAAAGCCGCGAGTCATTTGTCTGCACGTATTGGCTTGCCGCGACACCACCAAGATCATCGGAATTCAAGCTCTTAACATTGTATGGCGCGCTGCTTAGAGACTGGCGAGGCGTAAGCGGTGTAAACCCGGGTTGTCCCGTCAGGCGAACGTGGATCTCGAGAAACCGGGCCGAGCCCGGAAATTGATTGCCGAAATCGAGCCTTACGGCGAAGATGCCGTTTGTGACAACGACGCCGGGACGACTGAGCGTCGCACCGTCCTGACTGCCGCCGGTGAGTGCATCGTAAAGCACGAACTCGAAATCATAACTGCCATTCGCCGGACTCGCACCGTCTTTCAAGCTGCCCTGGTATGTAAACTCGGTCGTCTGGGCAGAGACGAGCGCGACAAGACAGAATGTCGCCAATATACAATACAGAAAAAGACGCGGTAAGTTATTCATCTACTTCTCCTGGTTGAGATTCTAGGTCGTTAAAATTGCCTTATTAAAAAGACTTCAGTCTTGCGATTTTTCTGCCAAACCTCATTCGACTTCACAGAGATCGTTTCACTTCCCTGATTTGCATAGCGTCGCCCTTTGATGACGTAAGCAGACAAGCGCTTTCAACGCATCGAGCTCAGCCTGTTGCTTGTTATTAATGTCCTTCAACGCATCGACTTCAGCCCGCTCCTTCTTATTGACAGCATTCTGCTGATCGATCTGCTTTTGTTGGGCTCGGATCTGCGCTTGCTGTTCCTTGAAGGCGTTAACAAAGACGGCTGAGAGTTGATTGTATTTGACGCCTTCGATCTCGCCCTTCGTATTGCGGAACGTGAGCAACGGTTCGACCTTTTCGACTTCCTCTGCGCCGAGGCCGATGTCGTGCATGCCACCTTCTTTCCAGGTAAAGCTGATCGGCCGCAGGCGATTGATGATGTCAAGGCCGCCGGCAAAACGCGCGACATCTTTCTTGTAACGCAGGCTTGATGAGCACAACGCGATCTCGTTCGAAGCGTTGCGACACAAGCTGGCCGTCCCGCCGGTTCCGAGGCTGACGAGCTTTACATTGCCGCCAGGTTCGATGGTGACCGCATCCGCTTCGCCGCCGCCGGCCAGCGACTCTCGGAAAATTATACCGGCGCCTGCTGAAGCGCCTGAACCTGAGCGTGCGATGATATAGAGATTGTCATTCGAGCCATCGATGCGAAAAGAGTTATGCGAATCGCCGCCATCGTTGGCGACGAAAAGGGCGTTCGCACCGGGGGAGGAAGGATCGCTTGTGAGGCCAACGAACACGTTGCCGCGTACGTCTAACTTCGCCAGTGGCGCGGTCGTGCCGATGCCGACGTTCGTGTCGGCTACTGCATTTCCGACACCATTGATACTCCCGAGTACGAGTGAATTGTTTTGAGTGACCATTGCCTTAGAACCTATTGCCGTCCCATTCGTAAGAATGCCAGGTGAAAAGAAACCCGCACCATAGCCGATCATCGTATTGTTTGAACCTGTTGTGTTGCCGCCTCCCGCTAGATATCCGAAGAAGGCGTTTTCCCGACCCGTCTGATTCGCTGTACCCGCGTCATATCCAAACATTGAGTTGCCGCCACCGCTTGTGTTGGAGGATCCCGCAAAATATCCGAAGACGGAGTTGCCGGAACCGGTGTTTATTGGTCCCGTTTGCACTCCGGCAAATATGTTGTCAAAGGAAACGCTTAAGACACGATTGGTACCAATGTTGAACTGAGTTCCTGCACTAACCACGTTTCCCGAAAGCGTTCCGCCGACCGTACCGCTGCCACTGACGTTGAAGTTGCTGCTCACTTGCGGGCTTGTAGTGTTCTGAACATAATTCGCGCTGCCGGCTGTCGGTGATCTGGAGTCGGAAAGACGCGAATCGTTTGTTTGCACGTATTGGCTCGCCGCGACACCGCCAAGATCATCGGAATTCAAGCTCTTAACATTATACGGTGCGCTGCTTACAGACTGCCGCGGCGTAAGCGGTGTAAAACCCGGTTGCCCTGTCAAGCGAACGTGGATCTCCAGATACCGGGCCGTTCCCGGAAATTGATTGCCGAAATCGAGCTTTACGGCAAAGATCCCGTTGGTCACGGTCACGCCCGGACGACTGAGCGTCGCACCGTCCTGATTGCCGCCGGTGAGCGCATCGTAGAGCACGAATTCGAAATCGTAATTTCCGTTCGCCGGACTCGCACCGTCTTTCAAGCTTCCCTGATACGTAAACTTGGTCGTTTGGGCAAAACAATCTTGTGTGAAAAGAAAACCAGCGACGCAGAACAAAAGGACGAGCGTCCAATTCTTGATCATTTTCATTCCCCCCGGAAATATTGTGTCTGTTAGTTCAACTTTATATCAGCCGCGCTCAAACTCCAAGTGCAACATTTCTCGAGAAAGAATTACGTGTAAAACGTTACATTTCGATTCCAACAACGTCTCCCACACCGTCACCGTCTTTGACTAAACATCAATTAAAGACTGCATGAGGTAAATCCATGGACCGTAAACCGGCTGTTTGGAATAACTTAATCTTGTTGCACTTGGACCTTGAGAGCGCCTCATGAAACGGCAGGTTACAGAGAGTTCTTTCTCATCGACGGTACGCCAGCCCGAAAACACAAGTCTTGACGAGCGGGCCGATGTAGAAGATGTTTGACGTTAGCCGCCTAAAGGCGGGACTCCGAACAGCGGGACTACGAACGATCAGATCAAGTCGAATGTTTGGCCGTACTCGGGGACTACCACATGCCAGCCAAAGCGTTCGCGGATGTGTTCCGCCATCGCGGCCGCGGCTTCGGGTTCGCCGTGTGTTGTAAAGACCGTCTTCGGTGCATGCTGCATACCGCTGAGCCAGCGCAACACGCCCTGCCAATCTGCATGGGCGGAAAATCCCTCGACCTTTTCGATATGGCAGCGGACCGGGATCCAATTTTTCATGATCTTCACCTCGCGTTCGCCATCCTGTATCCGGCGGCCGGTTGTCCCGGCGGCCTGGTAGCCGACAAAGACGAGGGTGGCGTTCTCGTTTGGCAACATCCTGATCGCATGGTGAAGAACACGGCCGCCCGTCAGCATGCCAGACGCCGAGATAATGATCCGCGTCCCGCGCATCTCGTTGAGCCTTTTGGATTCGTCACGCGACGACGTGGTCGTCATCGAGCCGGTCCTCAGCGGGTGTCTTTTCTGCATAAGCAGCGATGCGTATTCGAGATCTTGCTCTTCGTGCCAGCGGTTGTAAACTTGCGTCGCCTGGGCGGCCATCGGCGAGTCGACGATCACCGGCAAAACGGGGATACGTTTTTGATCTTCAAGTTCGCGTATCAAGTAGAGCACTTCCTGTGTGCGGCCGACGGCAAACGCGGGGATCAGGATGGGACCATTCCATTTTAAAGCTTCGTTGATGATGTGGACCATCTGCGATGCGCTGTCGACGTCGCCGTGGAGGCGGTTACCATATGTGGATTCGCACATTAGGTAATCGCAATCGGGTGGCGGAGTGGGGTCTTTGACGATCGCCTGCTCATAATGGCCAAGATCCCCCGAAAAGAGGAAACGGATGCGATTTTCAAACGATCTGCCCTCGGCATCGCTCGCGTCTCCGCCCGTCAATTCCAAAAGGACAAGGCTTGCTCCCATGATATGGCCGGCGACCATAAAGCTGGCCGTCACACCATCGACGATCTCGACCGGGGCCCCGTCGTTAGGAACGGTCCGCAGTAGATCAAGAGCGGCTCGCGCGTCCGACTCGTCGTATAGCGGCAGGGCGGGCGCGTGGATCGTCAGATCGTGTCGATTGCGATAATCGGCTTCTTCTTCCTGCAGCCGGGCAGAATCCGGCAATAATATCTTGAGCAGGTCGGCCGTTGCCCGCGACGTTGTAATTTGTCCCGTAAAGCCAAGCTTTACTAGCCGCGGCAGCCAACCTGTGTGGTCTATGTGTGCGTGGGTTACGATGACAGCATCTATCTCAGAGGGCACGAACGGCGGATCGTCCCAATTGCGATTGCGCAGTTCTTTTAGACCCTGGAACAAGCCACAGTCGACCAGGATACGCTTGCCGTTGTGTTCGAGTAGATATTTAGAGCCGGTGACAGTGCCAACGCCGCCGTAGAAGGTTATCTTCGACATTGGCCAAATATACAACGGTCGGGGTCAATTGACGAATTCCTTTGCAAACCAGAGTACGTTTTCAGGTTCGCCGCATTTGCCCTGCTCCTTGCGCAATCGAGCGACGCTTAGGAGTTGAGCTGCCGTTTCACCATCGACGCCGAAGCTTGCCATTCCGAAGTTGAGCCGAATCTCGACCGAGCTGGCGCCCGTTTTGAGACCATTGTGAACAAACACAGCTTCTATTCGATCGACGATGTCGAGCGAAGTATCCCTCGATGCGGTAGGCAAGACAACCAGGAATTCATCGCTTGACGACCGGGCACAAAAATCCATTTGTCTCATACAGTGCTTTATGTTCTTCGCCGCATGGCTAAGCACCTTGTCGCCGACAGTGTGACCGAAATCGCGGTTGATCTCATCGAAATCCTGAATATCGATAGCCAGGATGGTGAGCGGCCGCTCCCCGCCTTTACGCATCGATTCGGCTATCTGGGTTTCGAGTACCATAAAGAACGCACGCTCATTCGGCATCTCGGTAATGGCGTCGGTCAACGCTTTTGTCTGGCTCCGTTCTAGAGCGATCGCGCTGAGTATCAAACCTGAGACTCGTGTTCCCACGGCATCGAAGATGGCTGAATCCACGACTTGAGGATCATGGTCACTATCGAAAAACAACTGTAAGACTCCAAAGATCTCGCTGCCCCGCTTTAGCGGAATCGCAACGGCAGGGTGATCCTTTTCCGCCGGAGCCGGAGCCTCTAAGTCGAATTCGACGACACCGCTGTCAAAACTTCGTCCGGCTAGACCGTCATCAAAACCGAAGGCTCGTCCGGTTTGGCCGGCGGTGAATTTACCTTCGGTCTCGGCTACCAAGAGGCCGGTCCGAGTTGCGTCCAGAAGAAGAAGTGAGATCGTGTTAAACGGCAGCAGGTTATGAACCCGATTAGCGATCAATCGAAATGTATCGGCCGGCCTTAAGGCCCCCGCGAAAAATTCGTTTGCTTCATCCAGGGCCTCAAGGTGCCGGTCGATCTCGTCTTCGGAGATCGGCGCCACAACCGCCCTGTTGATGTCACGTTCCCGACGAACCATGTAAATGATGAAACATGTGGCCAGGTATGTGACGACGACAAGAAGTGTTCCACCCATTTTCGCGCTCGTACCGAACGTCGAATTCGCGGTAAGATACGTCGCTGCCATAGCGACCAGCGATGCCGCGAGTGTCCAGAATACTTGTCTTGGGAGCATGCTTATGTTTCCTTTGCGAGTCAAAGTCTGAAGTAAAGATCAGCTTAACTTTGCGATTTTGCTTAGTGGGAACGGGATGTGCGGGGCACGAAACATCCCTATATATGAAAATAACTTTTTGCGCGGCCTAACGTCAATATTTTAAAATGTGTGCGAGATCGCGATAAAGGTAAAAGATGTTCGTCCCTGACTAACAAAACCCCGCCAAAAAAATATATCCAAAATGTAAAGTTTTCGTATTTTGGGGGTTGACTATTACATCTCTGATGACTATATTGACCATTGCCTCGAATAAGAAAGAGTTCGGGTCAACGGTTGTGTAATTACAACCGGCTTCTGGAAACAGATAAGTATACTTTGAGAAAGATAGGAGTCTTTAAATAATGAAAAAGTTAATTGCACTTTCAGCGGTTCTCGTTATGGGAGCGTTAGGAATGGCTTGCGGCGAGGCGGCTAATAACGCCAATACAACCAAAACGAATACCACGACCAACACGACGACCACCACGAACACGATGGCACCGACAAATACTGCGCCGCCGGTGACCACCACGAATACCTCCACCTCGACATCGAATACCTCGTCGTCGTCGACGTCGAATTCGAACATGAGACCGGCCACAAACATGTCAACAAACACAACCGCCAAGCCGTCGCCGACCAAGTAGGCGAGAGGTTAGCGTAAAGGTAAGGCACTTGCTTCGGCAGGTGCTTTTCTTTTTTTTGGACGGCAAATGAGATCCGAAAATCGATAATTTAGAAACTTTTGAGTTGACTTCCATATTCTCGATATCTATATTGTCCATTGTTCCGACAATTATGCTTTACATCGGAGTGGGGGTTGTGCTTTGGCACTACTCTTCGAAAAAAATAGATTTAATTCTTTGAGAGGACAGGAGATTTTTATTGTTATGAAAAAGATAATCGCGCTTTCAGCACTTCTAGTTTGGGGGGGGTTGGGTATGGCTTGCGGCGATTCCGGCGCAAACAATGCCAACAAGTCGAATGTGAACAATGCAAACGTAATTCGCACAGCGACGCCCTATAACACTAATTCCGGCAGTACGGTCGGAAATGCAGTGAACACCGTTTCGAATATGACATCGAATGCGTACAATACGGCTGCAAATACCATGAAAGGAAACACGAACACGAAGGCGAACACGAAAGCTAACACGAACGCTAACGCAAAAACAACCAAGACTCCGAAATAAGAACTTTTTTTCGAGTCGATAAATAGCGAAGGTGCGCCGCGATGCCTTAGGCATTGGGCGCATCTTCTTTTTCGAGCCTAAGCTTGGAGTCGGCTAGAAGATTTGCAGCAGCAGATCGCTAACGGTTGTAACGGGACGTTGACATACAAAGTTTTCACAAACGTAGGCCGTCGGTGAAGAGTCGATCATGGTCTTACCGCCTAATAAGGGCAGGTCTTCGGCGTCCGAATCCGGAGCCGCGGATCGGATCAGGATCGAGTTCGGTAAATATTTCTTCCCAGCTGCCCGTTCGATCTCGTTTCCGATCGGACCGATTACAACAATCTCTTTCTTTTCCGATAAATAGAATTCGAGTGCAGATAAGGCCCGACCAAACCCTTGCGGATAACGCCTGATCTGCGAAGCAGCGATCCGCAAAACATTTACCGCAAACCGCTCATACTTATCCTCGCCCGTAAATCTTGATAGTCGCTGTAACACATCGGCGGCAACCGAATTGCCTGACGGCGTTGCATTGTCGTAAAAGTCTTTATTTCGCACGATCAATTCCTCGTGATCCGAGGCGGTGAAATAAAATCCTCCATCGTCTTCGTCCCAAAACTCGGTGATCATAAAATCCGCAAACCGTCTCGATCCTTTCAGGTACCGAACGTCGCCCGATGTTTGGAAAAGCTGAAGCAAGCCGTCGGCCATATTTGCATAGTCGTCGATGTAAGCGTTCAGTTTGGCCTTGCCCTCCTTCCATGTCCGCAATAGACGACCGTCGGGTTGAAGTTCGCTCATGATAAAGTCCGCGTTTCGTTTTGCGATCGCGAGATATTCATCGTTCCCCAGAACGGCCGCCGCGTCGGCAAAAGCGGCGAGCATAAGACCATTCCATGCAGTGAGTATCTTTTCGTCACGAAACGGCTTTACGCGCTTTTCGCGAGCTTCAAACATGATCCTCCGGCTTCGGTCAATAATTTCGCTGAGCCCTTCTTCATCGATCTTCAAGGCCGCGGCAGCTTCGGCAACGCTGTACCTGGCATTTAGAATGTTCCGGCCCTCGAAATTCCCCTCGTCGGAAACGTCGAAGAAAAAGTTAAATACCTTGGCATCATCCTCGCCGAGCACCTCTATGACCTCTTTCGGCGTCCAGACGAAGAATTTACCCTCCTCACCCTCGCTGTCAGCGTCCTGCGTCGAGTAAAAGGCACCCGATCCGTCCGTCATCTCACGCCGCACATATTCGAGCGTCTCAACCGCAATGCGGCGAAAGAGATCGTTCCCAGTCAATTGGAACGCGTGAAGGTAAACCCTTGCCAGCTGAGCGTTGTCGTATAGCATCTTTTCAAAATGAGGCACCAGCCATATCGCATCGACCGCATAACGGTGAAAACCGCCGCCGATCTGATCGTAAATACCACCTCGAGCCATCTTATCGAGAGTCCGGGTCACCATTTCGAGAGCTTGTCCGTTACCGGTTCGGTGATGGTAGCGAAGCAGAAACTCGAGCGACATCGCCGCCGGGAATTTCGGTGCTCCGCCGAAACCACCGTTTGTGGAATCGAACGTTTTTGAAAAGCTAGCGAAGGCAGAATCCAAAATGTCCGTCGAAAGGCCAGCGGCTGTGAGTTTTGCGATCGTCATCCGGCGCATCTCCGCGACGATCTCGTTTGCCGAGTGCTCAAGCTCGTCGCGCCGCTCTCGATATGCTTCAGCAATACTTATCAGGATCTGTGACCAGCCTGGCATGCCATAACGCGGTGCGGGCGGAAAATAGGTACCGCCAAAGAAAGGCCGTTTATCAGGCGTCAGAAAGACATTCATCGGCCAGCCGCCGCGGCCCGTCGTGATCTGAACGAAATTCATATAGATCTGGTCGACGTCGGGCCGCTCTTCCATATCGACTTTTATGTTGACGAAGTTGTCATTCATGATCGCGGCCACCGCCTCGTCTTCAAATGACTCGTGTTCCATTACGTGGCACCAGTGGCATGCCGAATACCCGATGCTTACCAGCAGAGGTTTGTCTTCGGCCCTTGCCCGCTCAAACGCTTCGTCACCCCATGGATACCAGTCAACAGGGTTGTGTGCGTGCTGGAGAAGGTACGGACTGGTCTCGTTGATCAGCTTATTCGTGTATTTTGCCCCACTTTGCATAAGACAATTCTTTCACGCCGGTCTGTAGAACGTAAAATTGGCCTTTACAATCGTTCCGCGACATTCTGCGATCAAGGCCATGAATTCATTCGCAGCTTATCGACATTATCGTTACGTCTTTTTCTCACGAAAGCCATTAATACCGCGTTTCCTTGGGAAGCGCCTAAGAAACGACACCTTCACCATATGACGGTTTGACCTGTGATCGAATTGCGGGCAAACGTCGGCTTTGTTGTTCACAAATACTTTTTTGAATCGGCGTCGTCTATTTGATATAGTGTTCACGAATTAGATGACATCGCGATTCATCGCAAACCTTCGTCCTATCAAACAGCGAACGAACCTATTCGCCGGCGAGTAACTCCTCTCTTCTACACGGAAACACCGACTCCGTGTAGTCAGCAGATCAACTACGTCTTCGTCTTCCGTGACCAACCGATCTTTCGTGAGGAGAAAATTTATGATGCCGATCAAAGAGCTTCAAAAACCAGTTATCAAAACCGAGCTTCCCGGGCCGAAGTCCCGCGAGATTATCGCGGCCGATGCGGAATATGTAACGCCTAGCTATCCCCGCCCGGATTATAAGCTCGTTGTGGAACGCGCGGGCGGCGTTTGGGTCGAAGATCTGGATGGCAATATCTTTCTCGACTGCAATGCCGGCGTTGCTGTCTGCTCGACCGGCCATTGCCATCCTGAGATAGTTGCGGCTATCACTAAGCAGGTAAATGAGTTTATTCATTTTTGCGGAACGGATTTTTACTACCGGCATATGCCCGAGCTCGGCAAAAAGCTCAATGAGATCTGTCCTATCGACGGACCGACAAAAACACATTTCGCCAATAGCGGTGCCGAAGCGGTCGAAACCGCATTAAAGCTTGCGATGTATCACACGCGGCGCCAGAAGTTTATTTCATTTTTTGGCTCTTTCCATGGTCGCACATTGGCGGCGCTCGCTCTCACCTCGTCCAAGCGGGTGCAACGCCTCGGGTTTATGCGTCAGGTTTTGGATGTTGTGCATATTCCCTATCCAAACAAATTCCGGCATTTTTTAACCGACATGCCGACGGATGAAGAAACGGTGACGCGAGATGTCATCAATTGGATCGAAAAGAAGCTCTTTCAAACAACCACTCCGGCCGAGGAAGTCGCCGGAATAGTATTGGAAGTTGTCCAGGGCGAAGGCGGCTACATACCGGCCCCAAAAGCATTCGTCAAAGAACTCAGACGTATCTGTGATGAAAATGGCATCATGCTGATCATCGACGAGGTACAGTCCGGGATGGGACGAACCGGCAAGATGTTTGCACTGGACCATCACGAGGGAGTAAAGGCTGACATCATGTGTCTTGCTAAAGGTTTGGCCTCAGGGATGCCTATCGGCGCATGCGTCGCTCGTGCGGACATCATGGACTGGCATAAGGGCGCCCACGCATCGACATTTGGCGGCAACCCTGTTGCCCTGACGGCAGCGATGAAAACCATTGAGCTGCTGCAAAACGGCCTTGTCGATAACTCTCGTGAGGTTGGGGCATACCTCGAGGCAGGTCTTCGTAAGCTGATGGACAAATACGAATGCATCGGTGATGTCCGCGGCCTGGGTATGATGCTTGGCGTCGAATTCGTCACCGATAAACAATCACTCAGACCTGATGCGGAGATTCGTGAGCGAGTGGAAATGGAATGCTATAAACGCGGCCTAATTATCCTTGGATGCGGAAGCAATTCGATCCGCTGGTCGCCGCCCCTGATCCTTGCAAGAGAGCACGTCGATGTTGCACTCGGAATATTCGACGAGGCGATCGCCGCGGCGATTTAGCTTTAATTTGTGGTTCCACGCAACCGCGGCGGCCGCCAAGGATACCTTAACTTGGGAGCCGCTGCGGTTAGTTTCTCTTAAAACGACGGTTGATGGGAATTAGCTGCCGTGTCACCGGTTTTGGTCGTGAATAAGTTGATACAGCATGCTTTTGTAGTTTTATTATCCGTGGTTCCGCTTTACGGTCAGTTCGGAATTGCACAACGCGTCCGAAAACCCGGCATACCAACCTTTAAGGTTCTAAATCCGGTTAAAGATTCAACGAAACCGTTTTATCGAATTCGAAAACCCTTTCAACCCGGCTGGATAAGAGAGGCTATCGCGATCGGTCCCGAAAAATCGCGCATTCTGTTAAAACGAGCTGGTTATTACCTGTCTGCCGGCGTCGAAAGCAGCTTTCGGCGTGACGTAGGTCGTTCCCTGGAACTGGAGCCTGACAATGAGCGGATCATTATCGAGGCTACGCGTCTTTTGATGGAGCGAGCAGATCTTGAAAAGTGCATGTGGGTTGTCGACGTCACGACGAGCTACATCTCAAGGCATTCGAACAGCGACCCGGCTTACTATGCCCGCTCCCTTGGACGAACTTGTACCGGCGATCTTGAAAGAGCCTTCAACGACGCATTGGCAGCCTCTAAGATAAATCCTACGAACCTACAATATCGTTACGCTCAATGGGACATTGTTAGAGACTTTGGTCTAACCAAGCAGGCGATCGAACACTATCAGATACTGATCGATGAATACGAGAGAAGGCTTCGACAAGACCAGGATCGACCGTATAGGAACTATGAAGAGAGCTTCCTGGCTTCGACGTATCAGGAACTATCCAGGGCTTATCGGGAAATGGGCCGCAAGGACGACGATCTCGCCGCTCAGACCCGATCGGTTGAACTTCTTCCTGAGTACTATCTTAGGTTCCGAGCAGCCGCGTATAGGCACTATCAAATGTATGATGAGGCGATCGCCGATCTGAACCGGGCCATAGCTATGCAGCCCAAATTCATCCGGCGCGACGACCAGGCCTCACTCTATTGGGTTCGGGCGGACGTCTATTTCGTAATGGGACGGTTCGACGAAGCAATTGCGGATTACGAGAAATACATGGCCCTCCAACCACAAAGCAATACATTTATTGAACCGAAAATTCGTGTCGCAGAACAAAAACGGCTCGAAATCCACGATAGACGATAGCAAACACTAGCTACGGCTGCGGTTTCAACAGGCGGTCGCGCCCGCCGCGCAATTCTGCGCTGCAGCCATTTGTACTCAGATCACCGACGAATAAAGCATGAGTAGAACTACCGTATGAGAAGCTGGACAAGCTATTTGTCAGGCTGCAAGAGCCGAATTCGGCATCAGCCTAATCCGATGGGTGGCGGAATGACTTTAGTTGTTCCGCAAGACGCATTGATACGTATTCGCATTCCGCGCACCAAAAACTGACTTTACCAAGAAAGGTACGAATCATGTGTTCCATGATACGTACCTTTTTCAGGACAGAATGGTGTATTGCCTCTTTATCCCTTGGCCTTTTTAATCTCCTCGATCATTACCGGCACCGCGTCGAATAGATCGCCGACTATACCGTAATCGGCAATATCAAAGATCGGGGCCTCGGCGTCCTTATTGATCGCGATGATGGTCCCGGCGTTCTTC
>OCZT010004066.1_pt1 | contig 14839 bp, 15 predicted proteins | sample 1539031 | NCBI WGS metagenome assembly OCZT01 (sample SAMEA3539308, study PRJEB22396) | soil metagenome | biome: tundra; feature: field; material: soil | place: USA | collected 2010-05 | depth 0.15 m
ATCCCTGAAGCGACTGCTATTATTTTGACGACGGCGGAACGCACCGAGCTTGAGGGCTTGGCGCGTTCGACGAAGACGGAGTACCGGCTGCGGCAGCGCGCACGCATCGTGCTGTTGGCGGCGGAGGGCATGGCGAGCCGGGCGATCGGGCGGGCCGTTGGCTGCACGACCGGCACGGCATCGAAGTGGCGCGTGCGCTATGCAGAAAAGCGGTTTGGCGGTCTCGACGAAACGGGTGACCGGGGCGCCGAGCCAAAATACACGGCGGAAACGGGCAAACGCATTCTGGCGCTGTTGGATCAGCCGAAGCCCAAGGGCTAGGCTCGACGACCGCGTTCGGTGAGGTCGTCAAGAAACCGTAGACAAGGTGAGGGCCGGGGATCGGCTTGGACTTGGTGCGCGATCGCCGTGATCTTTGTGCGGGCGGGGTCGTCTATGGTCTTCATCGCCGGTGCGGGAAGCACTCAAAATAACCGTTGCGCTTCAAAGGGCCAATATTCCCGCACTTTCGACCCAAGTCATTGATATCATTTCGATGTCTGACAATGGGTCCAACTTGTTTGCAGGAGGGGATAGGGTCGCGCCCAAGGGGAATTCGAGATCGAATTCCGCAAAAGGGCGTCACCGAATTGATAAAGCATCATAAAGTGGCAGCCGTCTCGTCGCAACCTTGACGGGGAGGGCCATAGAAGGGCCAAACGGGGCCAAGCGAAGCGGTTAACGGCCCGGGGATCGCAAATGCGGCATCTGGAACTGGTCGCCGTGCTCTGCTAGCGCATGTTTGACCTAAAATCCGCAGGAATCCGAATATGCCCGACGCCATCCGGCCGCTGATTGCCGGCAACTGGAAAATGAACGGCCTCAAGGCCTCCTCGGCCGAATTCGAGGCCATGCTTGCGGGTGCTTCTGCTGTCGCTGCCAGGGCCGACCTGCTGGTTTGCCCGCCGGCGACGCTGATTGCCGCCTTTGCCGAAAAAGCACGCGGCTCAAAGACTCTGGCGATCGGTGGGCAGGATTGCCACCCCAAGGCGTCGGGCGCCAATACTGGCGATATTGCAGCCGAAATGCTGGCGGATGCCGGCGCCAGCGCCGTCATTGTCGGCCACTCCGAGCGGCGCGCCGATCACGGCGAGACCGACGTGCTGGTTCGACAGAAGGCGGAGGCGGTTTGGCGCGCCGGCCTCACCGCAATCGTCTGCATTGGCGAAACCCAGCATCAGCGCGATTCCGGGCAAACCCTCGACATCTGTCGCGGACAGCTCAACGTCTCGCTGCCGGATGGCGCGAGGTCAGACAATCTGGTGGTGGCCTATGAGCCGGTCTGGGCGATCGGCACCGGCCTGACCCCGACCGTTGGGGATATAGAGCAAATTCATCGGTTTATCCGGGATCTTCTGATTGCACGATTTAGCGGTGAAGGGGCCAGGATCCGCATCCTCTACGGCGGCTCGGTAAAACCGTCGAACGCCAGGGAATTGATGGCCGTTGCGAACGTCAATGGCGCGCTGGTGGGCGGCGCCAGCCTGAAAGCGGCCGATTTCCTTGCGATTGCGGCGGGCTGCCCCTAAGTAGTTCGAAATGCTGGAATTGGCGGCTCTTCAAAGGCCGTTCGGGGGTGACAATGCCCCGTCCAATCGTGTAACACCGCGCGACTTCAAACCCCGCAAGCCTGTCGATCGGCCGCGCTTTTCGCCGCTGAGCTTGTGATGGAAGGTAGAGATGCAGACCGTCGTAATCGTAGTCCACCTGATGATCGTTGCGACCCTGATCGCGACCGTGCTGCTGCAAAAATCCGAAGGCGGTGGCCTCGGCGTGGGCGGGGGCGCCGGCTTCATGTCGAGCCGCGGCACCGCCAATTTGCTGACGCGCACGACGGCGGTTCTCGCGGTGGGCTTCTTCCTGACCAGCCTGTGGCTGGCCTGGCTCGCAGGTTCCGACCGCAAGCCGAGTTCGATCATCGACAGCAATCCAGCCTCGCAGTCGCAGCCGGCCGGACCGGCAACGCCGGTATCCCCGCCGACCAGCGGAGGCATTCTGGATTCGCTGAAGAAAGCGGACGAGCGGCAGCAGAACCAGCCGGCACCATCGGGTCCGCAGGCACCGCGTTCGCAATAAAGCAGGGTGGCCATGCAGGACGGTGGCTGCCGTCTTGCATCAGCAATCCCCATCAACGCACTGATAACACGTTTAATTTCACGTCACCCACAGCCCGACAAAATGTTCGCTGCGGCGTGCGATTCGTTTTGGCGAATCGCCTCGGTAGCCTTAAAGGTTAAGTCCCATGGCGCGGTATATCTTCATCACCGGCGGCGTGGTTTCTTCGCTCGGAAAAGGTCTGGCTTCAGCGGCGCTCGGCGCCCTGCTGCAGGCGCGCGGCTACAAGGTCCGGCTGCGCAAGCTCGATCCCTATCTCAATCTCGACCCCGGAACGATGTCGCCGTATCAGCACGGCGAAGTGTTCGTGACCGACGACGGCGCCGAGACCGATCTCGACCTCGGTCACTATGAGCGCTTCACCGGACGTCCCGCCACCAAGGCCGACAACATCACCACCGGCCGCATCTATCAGGATATTCTGACCAAGGAACGGCGCGGCGACTATCTCGGCGCCACGATCCAGGTGATCCCGCACGTCACCAACGCCATCAAGGATTTCATCCTCGACAGCAATGATGAATTTGACTTTGTGCTGTGCGAGATCGGCGGCACCGTCGGCGACATCGAGGGCCTGCCGTTCTTCGAGGCGATCCGCCAGATCAAGAACGACCTTCCGCGCGAACACGCCATCTATATTCATCTGACACTGTTGCCCTTTATCCCCAGCGCGGGCGAATTGAAGACAAAACCGACCCAGCATTCGGTCAAGGAACTGCGCTCGATCGGCATCCAGCCGGATATCCTGCTGTGCCGTACCGACCGGCCGATCCCCAAGGAAGAGCGGCGCAAGCTCGGGCTGTTCTGCAACGTGCGCGAAAGCGCCGTGATCGAGGCGCGCGACGTCGACAACATCTACGCCGTGCCCGAGGCGTATCATGCCGCCGGCCTCGACGACGAGGTATTGACCGCGTTCGGCATCGTGCCGAAGGGGCCGCCGGCGCTGCAAAGCTGGCACGTGATCAACGAGCGGATCCGCAATCCCGAAGGCGACGTCACGATCGCCATCGTCGGCAAATACACCGGCATGAAGGACGCCTACAAATCGCTGATCGAAGCGTTGTCGCACGGCGGCATCGCCAACAAGGTGAAGGTCAATCTCGACTGGATCGAGAGCGAGGTGTTCGAGAACGAGGATCCCGCGCCGTTTCTCGAGCACGTCAACGGCATTCTGGTGCCCGGCGGCTTCGGCCAGCGCGGCGCAGAGGGCAAGATCCGCGCGGCGCAGTTCGCACGCGAGCGCGACGTGCCCTATTTCGGCATCTGCTTCGGGATGCAGATGGCGGTGATCGAGGCCGCGCGCAATCTCGTCGGCATCGAGCAGGCGAATTCCACCGAGTTCGGCCCGACGCCCGAACCATTGGTCGGCCTGATGACGGAATGGCTGCGCGGCAACGAGCTGGAGAAGCGATCGAAGGCCGGCGATCTCGGCGGCACCATGCGTCTTGGGGCCTATCCTGCGGTGCTCAAGCGGGGCAGCCGGGTCTCGGAGGTTTATGGCGGCGCTACCGAGATTTCGGAGCGCCACCGCCACCGCTACGAGGTCAACACCGCCTACAAGGACCGCCTCGAGCAGCACGGCCTGAAATTTTCAGGTCTTTCGCCTGATGGCGTGCTGCCGGAGATCGTCGAATACGAGGACCACCCCTGGTTCATCGGGGTGCAATTCCATCCCGAACTGAAATCGCGGCCCTTCGAACCGCATCCGCTGTTCGCATCCTTCATTCAGGCCGCGGTGGTGCAGTCGCGGCTGGTTTGATGCCTCGCATCGGCTGCCTTTGACGAACGCGCGGATTGTTGCGACAAAACAATCCCCAATACCGCAAGAACAATAGAGCAGGGAGTGAAGTCGATGATTTACGAAATGCGCGTCTATCGCTGTCTACCGGGCCGACTGCCGGCGCTGCTGAAGCGCTTCGAGACCATCACGCTGAAACTGTGGGAGAAGCACGGCATCAAGACCGCCGGGTTCTTCACCACGCTGGTCGGCGAATCCAATCAGGAGCTGACCTACCTCGTGGCATGGGAATCGCTCGCCGAACGCGAAAAGAAATGGGCGGCATTCCAGAGCGATCCCGACTGGATCGCCGCACGCGCGAAAACCGAGGCGGACGGCCAGATCGTCGGCAACATCGTCAATCAACTGCTGGTGCCGACCGCATTCTCGTCGTTGAAGTGACCGGCATTTAGAAGGCGAAAGCCGAAAATGCCTCACGGCCTCGACCATATCGTGCACGCCGTCCGCGATCTCGACGCGGCGGCGGAATTCTATCGCCGCGCCGGCTTCACCGTCGGCGCGCGCAACCGTCATGCGTGGGGCACGCACAACCGCATTGTGCAATTGAAGAATTGTTACATCGAAATCCTTGAAGTCGCCGAGCCAGAAAAAATCGTGCCGCACGGCGCACGCTCGTTTTCATTCGGCGCCTATCATCGCGACTTTCTCGCCAAGCGTGAGGGTTTCTCGATGCTGATCCTCAACAGCAGCAACGCCGCCCTCGATGCGCATGCGTTCGAGAAATCCGGAATAGGGAATTCCAGGGTGTTCGATTTCGCCCGCGAGGGGACAAAACCCGACGGAACCCCGGTCAAGCTCGCGTTCTCGCTGGCTTTTGCTCATGATCTGGCCTCGCCGAATGTGCGCTTTGCGGTGTGTCAGCATCATTTTCCGGAAAACTTCTGGGACCCGGCGTTTCAGACCCATGCCAACGGCGCCAGAGCCATACCCGGCGCGATCATGGTCGCCGACAATCCGACCGACCATCACATCTTCCTGAAAGCGTTTACCGGCGTGAGCGACCTGCATTCGAGCTCGATCGGCGTCAGGGCCCGCACAGAGAATGGCGATATCGAAATCATGGAGCCGGTATCGTTTCGCGATCAGTTCGGCGTTTCGCCGGCCGTGGACGCCGAGGCGATGACGCTCAACGGGCTGCGCTTCGCGGTCACGGACATTGCGCAAGCCGAAACTTTGCATCGGCAGGGCGGAATTGCGTCGCACCGCCATGTTGGGCGGCTCGTCGTGCTGCCGGATGTCGCCTGTGGCGCAACCCTGATATTCGAGACCGCATAGATGTTTAGCGCGTATTCTGCCGCGGATAAGTCTACGCAATCTGCGTAAACTTGATTGCGAAGCAAAACCGGTACCCACTTTTGCGGAATACGCGCGCGAGGGTTGGATCCGCCTGCCGCGGCCCGGCATGGTCCGGTTCGAAATAAGGAAAAAGCCTTGAACGCCAACATGCCAGCTGCGTCGGTCGTCGCCGCCGGATCGGTCAAATTCGGCAATGAGCTGCCGATCTCGATCATCGCCGGCCCGTGCCAGCTCGAGAGCCGCGCGCACGCGCTCGAAGTGGCGTCGGCGCTGAAGGAGATTGCGGCGCGGCTCAAGATCGGGCTGGTCTACAAGACGTCCTTCGACAAGGCCAACCGTACCAGCGTGTCAGCGGCGCGCGGCATCGGATTGGCGCAGGCGCTGCCGATCTTCGCGGAGATTCGCTCCTCGCTGGGCATGTCCGTGCTCACCGACGTCCACGAGGCCTCGCAATGTGCCGAGGTGGCGCAGGCCGTCGATGTCCTGCAAATCCCGGCGTTCCTGTGCCGGCAGACCGATCTGCTCGTGGCGGCGGCCGCGACCGGCAAGGTCGTCAACGTCAAGAAGGGTCAGTTCCTGGCGCCCTGGGACATGGCGAACGTCGTCGCCAAGATCACCGGCGCCGGTAACCCAAGAGTGCTGGTCACCGAGCGCGGCGCATCGTTCGGCTACAACACGCTGGTATCGGACATGCGCGCGCTGCCGATCCTGGCGCGCACCACCGGCGCGCCGGTGATCTTCGATGCCACCCATTCGGTGCAGCAGCCCGGCGGCAAGGGCACCTCCTCGGGCGGCGAGCGCGAATTCGTTCCGGTGCTGGCGCGTGCCGCGGTCGCGGTCGGCGTCGCCGGCGTGTTCATCGAAACTCATCCCGATCCTGATCACGCGCCGTCGGACGGTCCCAACATGGTGCCGCTGCGCGAGTTCGAAGGTTTGGTGCGGACGCTGATGGCGTTCGACGCGCTCGCCAAGAGCATGGCGCGTTGATGCCGCAAGCCGGATTGCGGCCGCATGAGCAGCGCTTGCCGCCGGCTCTGAACATTATTGCGCTCGCGACCTTCGCAGCCAGCCTGTCGGCGCGCGCGCTCGACCCGGTACTGCCGCATATCGCCGACGATTTCGGCGTGAGCATCGCCACCGCTGCGAGTTTCGCGGCGGTGTTCGCCTTCACCTTTGCGATCGTGCAGCCGGTGCTGGGCGCTGCGGCGGATCTGTTCGGCAAGGCTCGGCTGATGATTGTGTGCCTGGTGCTGCTGGGTTTCGCGAGCATCCTTGGCGCGATGTCGACGTCGTTCTCGCTGCTGTTCGCGACCCGGATCCTCGCCGGCATCGGCTCCGGCGGCGTGTTTCCGATTGCGCTGGGCTTAACCAGCGATCTGGTTGCTCCGGAAAAGCGGCAGGTCGCGATCGGGCGAACGCTGGCGGGCGCCATGACCGGCAATCTGCTGGGCGCGTCCGCCTCCGGCATCATCGGCGATTTCCTGGGCTGGCGCGGCGTGCTCGCGGTGCTCGGCCTGTTGGTGATCGTGGCATCGGTCGCCGTGGCCGTCGGGTTTCGCGGCGCGGCGCTGTCGCGTGCCCCAAGAACAAATCTGTCCGCGCTCAAACAAGGCTACCGCACGATTTTCGCCAATCCCAACGCGCGTGTTTGCTATTCGGCCGTATTTATCGAAGGCTGCTGTGTGCTCGGACTGTTTCCGTATCTCGCCTCGTTCCTGTTCGAACTCGGCGAAACCAGCCTGTCGATTGCAGGGATCGTGATCGCCGGATTCGCCGTCGGCGGTTTATTCTACACGCTGACGGTTTCCCGTTTTCTGCCGCAGCTTGGCGTCAAGGGCATGATGATCGCGGGCGCGTCGCTGGTAGGCCTGCAACTCGCCATCATTGCGTTCGGCCCGAGCTGGAAGATTCAGGCTTTGAGCCTGTTATTTATGGGTTGGGGCTTCTACATGATCCACGGCTGCTTGCAGGTGTTCGCCAGCGAGTTCTCGGTGGAAGCCCGAGCCACCGCGCTGTCGTTGCATTCGTTCTTCTTTTTCATGGGCCAGACCGTGGGTCCAATCGCCTACGGGTTTGGAATCCTCAATGTCGGCAAGATCCCGACCTTGCTGGCAAGCGCGGTGGTGATCGCGGCGCTGGGCTTTGTCTGCGCGCGGCTGCTGCGGCAGACGCGGCCGGCGGACGCGGGCGTCGTCTGATTCGCGCCGGTTATCGATCGCGGTCAGGTAAGCTATCGTAATTACCGCTTCATTTCCGTCAAAAGCCAACGCAATGGCACGTTGTTCAATTCGGATCGCTGCGGCGGGAACATTCTTTCTTGCCAACTCCGCTTTCGCAGCGCCTTGAGCAAGAGCCAAGCGATACCGTTGTGACGCGTCGCGATGAACCGATGGGGTCTTGTCACTGGGGGACCTTGCGCAATCGCAACTGGTTTTGCTTCAAAGGGACAGGCAGGCATGCGCAGTCGCGCCAGGCAGTCCGGATTGTGGGCAAGGGTCCCGTTTGAAGATTTCTTGGATCTGATGGTAATTGAGGACGGTATCGTGGGGCAGACGGGTTCAAACGACGAACAACGATACCATCAGCTGCCGCTCGTCGTTCTTGCTGGCTTGCCAACAACGACGAACGGAGCCCACAGTTGAGGGACTCATCGTCCGATTTAGCAGCATTCAGCGGGTTTAGGATTGTTTCCCTCGGCGTCTCGCCAAGCGATAGCTCATGATCATTTGCTTTTCTCCCCATCAGCGCAGGGGAACGCCTCTTTGAGAGCCTCCAGCGCGAGAATCCTAAATGACTTGTGGCGCGTTTCAGGATGAGCATCGAGGTACTTCAATACGACGTCCATCTCTTGCAGAACGGGAACCCGAGTGGGAACGCAGATTAGCGGATGCATGCTAAGACCGTACACAACCCCGAAGCACCACCCATATTGGAAAGACCCACTGGATTGTGCCAGCTGCTTAGGGTCTTTCTTGCACTCGTGGAGCCAATAGTTTCCACTGGTCTGGTCGTCCTCAGCCAAGACAGGACTTGCTAGCGAAACTCCAAGAGCCAGCACCATTAGTGCAGTGATTTTCGTCATACCAAATCTCCGTTGGCTCAAACGCCATGACGCGTCGTCGTTCGCGTAAATCGCTCGCAAGGAATAGGTTCAAGGAAACGCAAGCGGACGCCCCGGGGTGTGGAAGAAAGCCCAAAAGCGTCCGCGATTTGGCATCGAAAATGGCTCGGAAGCTCCTCAGCCACAAGCCGATCGATGTTTTTTAGTAAAGACCATCTGCGCAGCAGCGTCTTTGACTTGAATCAAACAGCGCAATGGTTTCGCGTGGATGCAAAGTTGGAAGGCGCAAACCAAACAACATCAAGCCAGTCGCAGATGAGCAGCACTCATGCAAAGATTTTCAGGACCGGGCGGCAAGATCGACGAGCTCTTTAACCTCTCCTATCTGGTCCTGTACCAGCCAGCGGGTCAGATCGCCGCTCGATACAACGGCAAGCACATTGCCGTTGTCCACAATCGGCAAGTGCCGGAATCGCCGCTCGGTGATCAACTGCATCGCGTCGCCGACTGTCGTCGTCGGACCGATGCAATATGGATCTTTCGTCATCACCTCGGACACTTTCGTGTTGCCTGGATCAAGGTTGCCAGCCAGCACTTTGTTTAGCGCATCTCGCTCTGTGAAAATGCCTATCAGCCGTGCACCGTCCATGACCATCAGGGCGCCGATTTTGCCGGCGGTCATTAAACGCACGCACTCGGTGATTGAGGCATCAGGCCCAACTGAGTGTATCGCCCTGCCTCCCTCAAATACTTTATTCAATGGAGTCTGATGCTTGTCTCGTGACTTCATGAAGTAAACGCCGGCGATAACGATGATCACGAATGCAATGAGCACATACATTTGTATTTGGCCCAAAAGCATGCCTAGCAGCTCTTCCTGCGTAGCAGCAAATGCTGTGGAGGAAAGCAGCGCGAGACCGATTCCGGCGCCCGATTTGTAAAGAAGTTTTCTCATCACCGTCGCTCCTCGCAGAGGAAAATGAAGCCCGGTAAATGTTAAACGCTACTGGAAGCCTCAGCCGAGTCCTTGACTTGGATCAGTCAGCAGCGTTGCCCCTTTTTGTTTGGGCAGGATCACCCCCGCCCGCGATAGGGCACGACACCCTGATCGGGAATCCACATTCCCTTCGGCAGTTTGCCGGTCTGCCAGAATACGTCGATCGGAATGCCGCCGCGCGGATACCAGTAGCCGCCGATGCGCAGCCATTTCGGCCTGATTTCGGCTGAAATCCTTTTTCCGATCGCCACCGTGCAGTCCTCGTGAAATGCCCCGTGATTGCGGAAGCTTGCGACATAGAGTTTCAGGGATTTCGACTCCAGCAGCCACTGGCCCGGCACATAGTCGATCACGAGGTGCGCGAAGTCGGGCTGGCCGGTGACCGGGCAGAGCGAGGTAAACTCCGGCGCGGTGAACCGCACCAGGTAATTGGTGTCCCTTTGCGGATTGGGCACACGGTCGAGCTTTGCCTCGTCGGGGGTATCAGGCCATTTCACGGCGCGGCCGAGCTGCAGGCTCGAGGATTTCGGCGATTTACCGGGCGTTTTCGACATGATGGTGTCTCCGTTGGCGCGGTAATAGACAATTGCGCCGCAGCCGTCACCCAGCCTTTTCCGGCCCGAAGCGTTGCTGTAGAAGCAGCGCCAACCGCTCAAATCAGACATTTCCCAAAGAGGCACCCATGACCGCCATCGTCGACATCATCGGCCGCGAAATTCTCGATAGCCGCGGCAATCCCACGGTCGAGGTCGATGTCGTGCTGGAAGACGGTTCGATGGGCCGCGCGGCGGTGCCGTCGGGCGCGTCCACCGGCGCCCATGAGGCGGTCGAACTGCGCGATGGCGACAAGGCGCGCTACCTCGGCAAGGGCGTGCGGAAGGCCGTGGACGCGGTGAACGGCGAGATCTTCGACGCGGTCGGCGGCATGGACGCCGAGCAGCAGGTCCAGATCGACCAGACCATGATCGGTCTCGACGGCACGCCCAACAAGAGCCGGCTTGGCGCCAACGCCATTTTGGGCGTGTCGCTCGCGGTCGCCAAGGCCGCCGCCGAGTCCAGTGACATGCCGCTGTATCGCTATGTCGGCGGCACCTCGGCGCGGACGCTGCCGGTGCCGATGATGAACATCATCAACGGCGGCGTGCACGCGGACAATCCGATCGACTTCCAGGAATTCATGATCATGCCGGTCGGCGCCAAGACCTTCGCCGAGGCGCTGCGCTGCGGTTCGGAAATCTTCCACACCTTGCGCGCGGAATTGAAAAAGGCCGGCCACAACACCAATGTCGGCGACGAGGGCGGCTTCGCGCCGAACCTGCCTTCGGCGGACGCCGCACTCAAATTCGTCATGGGTGCGATCGGCAAGGCCGGCTACAAGGCCGGCTCCGACGTGATGCTGGCGCTCGATCCTGCCTCAACCGAGTTCTTCAAAAACGGCAAATATGTCTACGCGGCTGAAGGCAAAAGCCTCAGCCCGTCCGAGCAGGCCAAATATCTCGCCGATCTGGTATCGCGCTATCCCATCGTCTCGATCGAGGACGGCATGGCGGAAGACGACATGGACGGCTGGAAGGAACTGACCGATCTCGTGGGCAACAAGTGCCAGCTGGTCGGCGACGATCTGTTCGTCACCAATGTGACGCGGCTGGCCGACGGCATCAGGAACGGCCGCGCCAATTCCATTCTCATCAAGGTCAATCAGATCGGCACGCTGACGGAAACGCTTGATGCGGTCGAGATGGCCTACAAGGCGGGCTACACCGCGGTGATGTCGCACCGCTCCGGCGAAACCGAGGATTCCACCATCGCCGACCTCGCGGTCGCCACCAATTGCGGGCAGATCAAGACCGGATCGCTGGCGCGCTCCGACCGCACCGCCAAGTACAATCAGTTGCTGCGGATCGAGCAGGAACTGGGCACGCAGGCGAAATATGCGGGCAGGGCGGCGCTGAAGGCGTTGAGGTAAGATTACGTCACGTCAGGATTTCATAAAAAATACAAACGGGAGGTTCAAGATGAGCGCCGACAACAAGACCGGGCTGCAGCTTCGCTCGCTGATCAGGAAGAGCGGCGAACTTGAGATATCGCTGGTAAGTGTCCCGACGCCTGAACCATCCGCCGACGAAGTCGTGGTCCGCGTCGAGGCCTCGCCGATCAATCCGTCGGACCTCGGGCTCCTGATCGGGGCCGCCGATATGATATCAGCCAAAGCGTCCGGCACCAAAGATGCGCCGGTGATCACCGCGAAGGTGCCGGAAGCGGCGATGAAAGCCATGGCGGGACGGCTCGATGAATCCATGCCGGTCGGCAACGAGGGCGCCGGCGTGGTGATCAGGACTGGATCGTCGGATGCAGCAAAGGCGCTGATGGGAAAGACCGTCGCCATGATCGGCGGCGCGATGTATTCGCAATACCGCTGCCTGAAGGTGACCGAATGCCTCCCGCTGCCGGCTGGCACCACCCCTGCCGAAGGCGCCTCGTGCTTCGTCAATCCGCTGACGGCGCTGGGCATGGTCGAAACCATGCGGCGCGAAGGCCACAAAGCCCTGGTGCATACCGCAGCCGCTTCCAATCTGGGCCAGATGCTCAACAGGATCTGTCTCAAGGACGGCATCGGCCTCGTCAATATCGTTCGCAGCCCGCAGCAGGCCGACATCCTGCGCAAGATCGGGGCGAAGCATGTCGTCGATTCCACCGCGCCGACCTTTATGGACGATCTGACCGACGCGCTGGTGGAAACCGGCGCGACGCTGGCGTTCGACGCCATCGGCGGCGGCAAGCTGGCGGGGCAAATCCTCACCTGCATGGAAACGGCCGTCAACAAAACGGCAAAAGTCTACAGCCGCTACGGATCGAGCGTGCACAAGCAGGTCTATATCTATGGCAGCCTCGACCCGCGTCCGGTCGAGCTGAACCGGGCGTTCGGAATGGCCTGGGGCGTCGGCGGCTGGCTGCTGTTTCCGTTCCTGCAAAAAATCGGGGCAGCCGATGGCGCGAGGCTGCGCGCGCGGGTTGTCGCCGAACTCAAGACGACCTTCGCCAGCCATTACACGCAAGTGGTGTCGCTGCAGGAGGCGCTGCAGCTTTCAAACATCGCCGTCTATGGCAAGCGCGCGACCGGCGAAAAGTACCTGATCAATCCGAACAAGGGCGGGTGACGCCTACGGCGTGGTCAGACTACCCGCGCAAGCTCATATTTGACCGATCGTATCACGGGAGTCGTTGAAGCTCACTTTTTGGAGGGGAAATCAAATGTCGGCAGACCTCAAATATCTGGCCTTTACCGCAATTCTCACGGCATCGCTGTGGATTCCCTATGTGGTTGCACAGGTGATGACCAACGGGCCCCTCGCGCCTGCGAACTATGTCGATCCCGCGCCGCGGCCGCTGCCGCTGTGGGGTAAACGCGCCGACCGAACCTACATCAACGCGGTCGAGACCTTCGCACCCTTTGCCGCGCTGGTGATCGTGGTTCATCTGGCAGGCAAGGCCAACGCGATGACGGCGTTCTGGGCGATGTGCTTCTTCTGGCTGCGGCTCGCCCATGCTGCCGTCTATCTGCTCGGTATTCCCTATGTGAGGACGTTGATCTTCACGCTCGGCTATGTGGCTATCGCCGGGATGTTCTGGGAGCTGGTCAAGTAGGTGCGTCCGCAACCGCGGGCGAGGGCTTCCATTTTGGCCAATATAACCAGCGCCTGCGCATGACGATGAGGCTTGCGTTCTGCTCGGAACAGGGGAACATTTACGCCGAATAAGCATGCGCAAAAACGCAGCACACACCAGGGGAGAATACGCCATGATCGATCTGAGCCGCCGCCGACTTCTAGCAGGTGCCGCCGCCGCGGGCGCTGCGACCGCCCTAACGTCGTTCGGAGCGCTGACCGCCCGCGCCGCGGTTCCGCCGGCTGGCGCTCAGGCGCCCGGTTTCTACCGCTATAAGGTCGGCGCTTACGAATGCACCTCGATCAACGACGGCGCGCGCTCGTTCCCGATGCCCGATACGTGGGTGACAAATGTCCCGAAGGCCGAGGCGCTCACGGCTGCGGAAGCCGCCTACATGCCGCAGGGCATGGTGACGGTGCCGTTCAACCCACAGCTGATCAATACCGGCAGCAAGCTGGTGCTGATCGACAGCGGCAACGGGATCGCCACCTTCGAGCCAACCAAGGGCGCGGTCGGCCGCACCCTGCAAAACCTCGCCGCCGCCGGCGTCGATCCCAAAAGCATCGACGTCGTGCTGATGTCGCATCTGCATCCCGATCACACCAACGGCATTCGCGCCCTCGATGGCTCGATGGCGTTCCCGAACGCCGAAATCATGGTCCCGGCGAAAGACTGGGAATTCTGGATGAGCGACGAGAACGCCGCCAAGGCCCAGTCCAACGAAATGATGAAGAACTACTTCGCCAATGTGAAAAAGATCTACGCCGGCATCGAGTCCAAGGTGACCAAGTATGACTGGGGCAAGGAGATCATCCCCGGTATTACCAGCGTCGGCACGCCCGGCCACACGCCGGGGCACACCTCGTTCGTGATCGCCTCCGGCAATTCGAAAATTCTGCTTCAGGCAGATGTCACCAACATTCCCGAGTTCTTCCTGCGCAATCCGGACTGGCATGTGGTCTACGACGTCGATCCCGAGCTGGCTCAGACAACGCGGCACAAGTTCTACGACATGGCGGCGGCCGAGAAGGCGATGGTGGTCGGCTTCCACTTTACCTTCCCGTCGATCGGCCATGTCGAGAAGGACGGCACCAAATACCGGTTGATTCCGATTGCCTGGAATCCGGTGATTTGATCGTCGCTACGGCGTCTGACAACGCAGGCCGTCCTCGTGGGGCGGCCTGCTCCGCTTCTGGGCGGTGGACTTCTTCGCCAGCTTGAGGTTGAAGGGCAAGCCGTTCCGGCGCCCGTGTCAAAAGGAATTCCCATGGCCACCCCGTATAACGTTGTCGTCATTGTCGGCAGCCTTCGCAAAGAGAGTTTTACTCTCAAGATCGCCAACGCCTTGACAAAACTGGCGCCGAATACGCTGAAGCTCAATGTCGTCACCTTGCACGACATCTCGTTTTTCAATCAGGATCTGGAAGCGGCGCCGCCGGCCGATTGGGTGGCGTTCCGCGACAAGCTGCAGAAGTCGAACGGCGTGTTGTTCGTCACGCCCGAATACAACCGCTCGATTCCCGGGGTGTTGAAGAACGCCATCGACGTCGGATCGCGGCCTTACGGCAAAAGCTCGTTCAACGGCAAGCCGACCGGCATTGTCAGCAATGCCCCCGGCACGCTTGGCGGCGTCAACGCAGCCAAACATCTGCAGCAAATCCTGCCGGGCATCGCAGGCCCGATCATGCAGCAACCGGAAATCTATCTGAACGGCGTCGGCGACGCGTTCGATGAAAAGGGCGAAATCGGCAAGGAATCGCTGCAGAAGCTGCTGCACCAATATATCGTCGCCTTTGCTGCCTTCGTCGAGAAGTATACCCCGATTCAACGATAGTCCGAAAAACCGCTTGCCATGGGGCGATTTTGG
>OCZT010004067.1_pt1 | contig 14838 bp, 8 predicted proteins | sample 1539031 | NCBI WGS metagenome assembly OCZT01 (sample SAMEA3539308, study PRJEB22396) | soil metagenome | biome: tundra; feature: field; material: soil | place: USA | collected 2010-05 | depth 0.15 m
CATTCTTCCACAAAATTTTCTTGCATACCAATAACTATAAAGCGATAAAATGGCGATGTAAGAAAGTGTTGGTTGCTGGGATAACCATCATAAAAAATTAGATACCATAATTTATAAGAAGATAATAATTGCAGAGTAAAATAAAATGAAGACTACAAGATAAAGTGGAAGGCAAAATTATCGATACAAATTTAGACTCCGATGAGGCAGTCGGAAAAACGAAATCGAGAAGTTAGTAATAAAAGTAAGTAAGTAAGTAAAGTAAACAGTAATAATAAAATATAATAATAAGTAATAGTAATATAATACAATATGTCTCCGATATCTTCCTTAAACCCTTTTTGGGATTAAGTTTCAGCCTCCTAAAAAATCACGATTTTCTCGGCTTGATGTTACTTCTTTAAAAATAATTAAAATAAAACATTCGACGATTTGCATTGCATTGATTTCTGGCTGACCTTTATTTCATGAGAAAAAGAACTGTTTCTCAAGGTATTTAAAAGGTAAGAATATGACACTTTTTTGCTGGCACAGATAGTAGATATTTATATTAACAAACCAAAAATCCTCTTTTCAATTGTGCCAGCATTTGTGAGAGGATTTTTTAATTCATTTAATGTATGGAAAAAATTATTTAGGTTATATCATCCCCGAAAAGTATCACGAAAAAGAAGTTTTAATTGACTTAGCCCATAAGTCTGGTCTTAAAAATCCCAATTGCCATTATGGAAAGTTCTATTATACTTTCAACCATTTGAGAACAACCCCGCATCTTGAAAAAACAAACAATGATGATGGGTGGGTTAGTATGGATACATCTGTTATTAAAGATGTATTTGGCGATTTACAATACTATAATGCCATTATGGATACCTTAATTGCAGATAAATATGTTGAGCCATTCATAAGTGCTGAAGGCAAAGGCTCTTATAGTACAAAATATCACCATTGTAAAAAATACAGATTAACACCGTTGATAAATGAAGAGCCATGGAGCGTAATAAAAGTTTATGGTTCCAACTGTAAAACCACAAAGAATATATTAGATTTTTACAAACAAGGGTTGAAACCAATTGACCGACATTTATTCAACCTTCTTACCGAATTCAAGATTGATAACATTGATTTTTTTGATAAAACAACCGCTAAAAACTTCACAAAATTTCCATGCGAAATGCTTGATATTATAAAGGAAAAGGTGAAGGATAAAAAGAAAAAAATCGAAAACATATACAATGCTTACAGCGATGCATATAAATTTATTAAGAAAGACTGTTTCAGGTTTAATGTAGGCAGAACGGGTAGACGGCATACTAACATAACCAATCTTCCAAAAGCCCTTAGAAAGTATTTATATGTATTACGGAATGGAAAGAAGCAAAGGTTAATTGTGGTTGATGTAGTGAATTGCCAGGTGCTACTGCTACTTACCATTTTACCAGAAAAACTTCCTACCTATAAAAAGTTCAAACAAAAGGTTGAAGACGGAGTATTTTATGAGTTCCTTGCAGCGGGAATGGGAATTGTAGGGGAAGGAGAAAACGGCTCTCTTTCTGAAGCCCAAAGAAAAAAAGTTAAGAACAGGTATTTCAAATTTATATACGGCGACCACAAATACCGCTTTGCAAAATCAAGCCCCGTTTATAAGGTGATGATAAAAGAATTCCCAGATATAGTAAAGTTCCTTGAAAATAAAAAAAACAAACAGGGATATGCAAAGGTTCCACAGTTAATGCAGAAAGCAGAATCAGATATTATTATTCATTCTGTTTGCAAAAAAGCCATTGGTAAGAAATTCTTATTTACGCAGATATACGATTCTATCATGTGCTTGCCAGAAAATGTAAATGAAATTGAAACAATAATGACGGAAGCCTTTAAGGATAAGAAGATGAACGTAAAACTTAAAATAGAACAATAATCCAATATGCTTACGGTAATGACCAGTTGGATTATATAATGATCAGTGATGTATATCAAGCAATGTATGACCACTTCCCAGAGATCCATTCACATATAACAACTTTAAAAGCGTGCAGGGGTCATAAGTTTCTGTCTCAGCAAAATTGCTTTTGGAATGCCTTAAAATGGGATATAAAGGCAGTTTGTGTCGGAAAAAAGTCGGGAAGGCTAAAATAGAAAAAGGTTCCAACTTCTTGAAACCTTTACCAGCCTTTGCTCCCCCTCCCCGACTTGAACGGGGGACCCTCTGATTAACAGTCATACACGAAGAGTTTTCCGATATTTTCCGATATTTTCTAATGATTCTATTATCAATTAGTTATAAGCTATTTGGTTTTACGATATTTTCCTTTAATTTTATATTTTTTCTTATTTCAGACTATTTGTGGTGCAAATAATGGTGCAAATTTTAAAATTATGAAAGAACTTAAACCTACTGTTACCTTGTTTTTTGATAACCGCCGATCAAAAAGTGAAGGAAATTATCCAGTTAAACTTACTATCTATTATGCGGGGTTAAAAAAAAGATACAGTACACATATTGACGTTACCCTATCTGAATGGGAAAAAATTAAGGGTGAAAAATTACGAGATTCGAATCTAAAAACCATTAAAAGGAAACTCCTGGCAAAAACTACGAAAGCAGAAAAAATTATTGAAGATTTAAAAGTATTTTCTTTCTCTGAGTTTGAAAATAAATTTTTCCAAAAAGTTCCAATAAAAGCGAATCATAGTGTTGAGCATGTATTTGATAATTATATCGAACAATTGACGAAGGAAGGAAGAATAGGTAATGCAATTTCAAACAGAACAACAAAAAATTCTTTATTAGGATTTAAGGCAAATCTCTCATTGTTTGATATAACGCCAGAATTTTTGAAGGATTATGAAAATCATATGAGATTGAAAAATAGCTCACCATCAACAATAGGTATTTATTTAAGACACCTCAGAGCTATTATTAACAGGGCCATTGATGGGGGATTATTGCTTCAGGAAAATTATTGTTTTAAAAAATATAAAATTCCAAGCAGTAGAAATATTAAGAAAGCACTCAGTTTTGAAGAACTGAAAAAGGTACTTGATTTTAAAACAGAGAATATTACTTATCAAAAAGCAGTGGATTTTTGGGTGTTAACATATTTGTGTAATGGTATGAATATGGCTGACATACTTCTTTTAAAACATAAAAATTTACAGGCAGATTTTGCTTTTTATTACAGAGTTAAAACGATTAATACCAAGAAAAAAGACTTACGCCCAATAAAAGTTTACATTACTGAAAGAGCAAAGAGTATTATCTCAAAATGGAAATCAAACCCTATTGAAAATGATTATTTATTTCCTATTTTGGAAGCTGGATTAACTCCTGTTCAGATCAAACATCGCATTCAAAGATTTCTAAAGTTTGTGAACAGCAATATGAAGCTAATAGGAATTGAATTGGAAATAGATAAACCTATGGGAACTTATACAGCAAGACATACACATGCGACTGTTTTAAAAAGAAAAGGTGTATCAGTAGCAGCAATTGGTGAAAATTTAGGACATTCATCATCTGCAACAACTGAAAATTATTTAGATAGTTTTACAGATGACGTAAAAAAAGAATATGCAGAAATGCTAACTGACCTGTAATTTTAGATGATGGAAACTAAACCTGAGAAATTTACGATATCTGAACTGTTTCAGCCCTTATCATCTCGTATGTATGATCTGGAAAACATGAATGGGCCAATTATCGATCCTGATTCTTATAAATTACTAATAGATAATATTGGAAGGATGGCTGATATATATGACAGCAACGAGATTATTATTAAAAGTAAATTTATTTTAGAACGTATTTTAAATTTAAAGAATAACATACCTGTTGATAAATATTATGATGAGATGGTTTTTGATGAATATAATGAAATGTGTACTCGTAAAGAATTACGACCACAAGAAGACATGGATTATATATTAGAGAAGTTTAAAGCAGAACTTAATTATTATGAAACTCAATTACAGAAAATAATTGAAATACAGAGTAAAAATCCAAACCCAAACTTAAACCTAAATAAATCTGTAATCAAAAAAGAAGTCCCGGAAATTCGATTACCTGAAAATTTTACTGTTAAGCAATTGAATGTTCATTTTGATCCGCTTCTTTCTTTAAAACAAGCTAGTTTATTTCTTTATTATTTAAGAGAGAAAGGAGTAATTCCAAATTATAATTCTTCGGAATTGGGAAAGCTTGCCGTGATATTTTTTGCCAGGAATAATAAAAATATCCGTGATGAGATTACAGCAGTATACGAAAACAGGCAGAATAGTGGTGATCTTAAAGCCCTGCAGAAAATACTAAAATCCTTACTGGATGAAATCAATAAAGATTTGAAACTGGCAAATTAAGCTCACCTTAAGAATGTTTAATTTTTACCTACATTAACTACACCTACTACACTTAAAATTCGGTGTAGTAGGTGTAGAAAATGTAGTTTATTCATAAACCTTTTTAGCCGCATCTACAAAATATCCAGCCCTTTTCCTATTGAATGTAAAGCCATAATTTTTGAGCCTTTCAGAAAAAACTCTTCTGGAACATGGTTTATTTCCGGATTCTGAACAGTAATCTCTATAGCCGGTATAAAGTATTTTCAAGCTAATTTCCTTTGTCACACTTATCTCGTATTCCTCATCACTTAAATATAGTTGTACAGAATCAGAGTGGAGTCTGTAATTTTTTAAAACATCATCAACGAGATCCGATTGAGTAAACTTTTTCTGTTCAAGGAGACGATTGAGTCCTTTTAACACCCAATTAAACACACCTGGCAATTCCGATTCTATAATTTTTTTCGATAACTGCGGGTCCCGCTCTTGCTCTGGTATAGTTACATCAAAGTGAAGAATAATAAATCTTCTAAAAAATGCTTCAGTTTGCTCCACATCTCTGGGTAACTCATTCGTGTTGAAAATTAGTTTAGCATAATCTTCCAAAATAAAAGGTTCGGCATACGGTAATCTAGCCTCAACAGGCTCCCCACTTACTAGAGCTTTAAATACAGTAGAATCCATATGTGGAGAAATTTCAGAAGCATAGTTTAATAATTTATCACTAAGCTTAGCCCTTGAATATCCTTTATCGTCTGTTAAAGATTGCAAACTATAACTAGTTACATTTTCATTGCTGAGCAGAGCTGTGATAACTTCGAAAAAGACACTCTTACCATTAGCTCCCGAACCATATAAAATCAAAGATTTTTCCAATTTTAAAGTTTTCTGCTTTATAAAAACATAAGAGATGAATTCAGCAAGGATCATCTGTTGTTTAATGTCCGGTAAAACTTTGTCAAGGTAGCTCTGAAAAATAGTAACCTGGGCATCAGGTTGATATTCGAAAGGTAATTGGTAAGTCAGAAAATCCTCTTTTTCAAAATTTCTCAGATAGTGTTTATCTGGAGTAATAACAAATGTCCCGTTTATTAAATTGATCAGCACTTCATCTCCATTTCGTACTGGCTTAGGCAAAAAAGCTGTTGATATAAATTGTTTTAAAAGGCTATCCTTAAAGGCATAATATCTTGCATTATAAACATCTACTCCTAAGTTTTCTGCTGCTTGTCCAAGAAATGCAACAAGCTCTTCTTTTGATAATTGTTTCCAATAAGCGCCGTTATAAATATAGATCTGGTTATCGCTTCTGCATAAAGACCAATGTTTGTTTTTTGCAATTTTTAGTATCTCCTGAATACTTATTATTATATAATGTTTCAGTTTCATTTCTTCACCGGCCGGTAGAACTGCTATTTGATAAAAATCTATTTCTTTTATTTCACCGACCAAGGTTGATAAGATTATAGCGTGTGGCAAAATTGTTGCCCCAATTTTTTCGATAATTATATTATTATTCATTTTTTATTTTTATGAGTTTATAAATTTGTTAATTCACTGTTAGAAGGGATTCTATGTGCTTCTAACCAGGTAATGAGATCTTTCTTATTGAACATTATGAGCTTTCCGTTTGGCTTATAGTATGCAATATTTCCAGCTGAGGTATGCTTATACAGCGTGGATAACCGGATTCCTAAAAATGTGCATGCTTCATCAGTATTAAGCATTGCATTCTCCTGTCGGTATTCCAATTTTTTAACATACTCGCATAGATCCTCAAGCTTCTTTTGTATTTGAAATAGTTGTTCCATTATGAATGGTTTTTAATTGTTATAAAATTTATCAATCTCCCTGTAGGATTTTAGGCAACTCAAGGGATAAGGTGCTTAAATCCGATTGATGAGAACAAAAATATTTGTGCGTCTTATTGGAGTGTACTACAAGAAGGCTACAATTTTATCATATCTATAAATTCTTAAATCCAGTTCCATTTGTGACAGGCTAAAAAATAATTGATAGATATATTTGCGGCTGCAGGGAAAAGGTTATAAAATTGATAAAAACAAGGGCAAGACTGATTTGGAATAAACATAATCCATCAATCACAACCCTAGGCAAAAAGGATGATGGAGAGGAAAGTAGTAAACAGCTGGATTATGAAAATGAGTTACAAGCAGCTTAGTTTATAATAGCAATCCATCCATCCTAAAATCATAGAAACAAGGATGATGGATAAAAAGGGCAGCAATCAGCTGCCTTTTTATTTGTTGAAAGCTTTTAGAAAAATGGGTTTGCTACCAATGTGAGACGACTTGGAGTATGTTATAGAATACTCCAAGTAGCACGGTATAATCATTTACCACTAAGTCAAAGTTAAGCGCAATCCAAAAAGACAAGCCTGCGGTTTCCAAAAGACTACGGCATAAACACAAAACCTTTGCTTAATTTTTTTTAAGAGATAATAGCTAAGCTCATTTTTTTATAAATATATATTCGACACTCATTCCTCACTACGCTTTGCTCCATTCGTCTTTCCTTTACTCATACATATTTATAAATCCGGATTATCACATAAAAAAAATTGCCTTCATTTATTCCGTTTCCTTTTGGAAATCTTTTTGGATTAGCTTGATGGTTGCCTAAGAGATTAAATGAAGTAAAATGTAAATCTTAATTGTAGAATTAAATTTGATCACTACCTATAAATTTAAGTGCTACTAATCATTCGAAAATCATCACAGTCATTTTTTATTTATATTTAGAAATTAATAACTTATTGTTTGGAATTATGGCTAAAGCTAAAAATGCAATAACAACAAAACCCATCGAGCAATACGAGCATAAAGACAAGAAGCGGCTCAACAATCCGCCTGTGGGTTTGGTGGATGCACACACCGACAATGGAGGACAGAAGAAAAAGCAATACTCTTACGATCCGCATCTTGATCCACAACTGCAATGGGCTGGCAAAACAGAACACACAAGTTTTGAAGTTCCTACGGTGAGTTTGCATGTGCATGAACGCATTGATCCACGAAGAATAATTGAATCTGTAAGAAAAGAAGATGAGGCTCCAAAACAAATGAGTTTATTTGAAGAGCAGAAAAAACCTTTGCGTGAAGCCATTGAATTTTACAAGCACAAAGAAAACTGGAGTAACCGACTAATTGCCGGAGATAGTTTGTTGGTGATGAATTCTCTTTTGGAAAAAGAAGCAATGGGAGGAAAAGTGCAGACAGTTTATTTTGACCCGCCTTATGGAATCAAGTATGGCAGCAACTTTCAGCCCTTTGTAAACAAGCGTGATGTAAAAGATGGAAACGATGGAGACCTTACAGCCGAACCCGAAATGATAAAAGCATTTCGTGATACATGGGAGTTAGGCATACATTCTTACCTAACTTATTTAAGGGATAGATTAAAACTTGCTAAAGATTTGTTGCACGAAAGTGGAAGTGTGTTTGTGCAAATCAGTGACGAGAACGTGCATCATGTTAGAGAGTTGATGGATGAAGTATTTGGGAGTGAGAATTTCTTCTCCTTTATCACATTTAAAAAAACATTGCCACTTGGTGCATCAGGCATTCCATCTATTTCTGATTATCTAATTTGTTATTCCAAAGATTCGAGTAAGGTAAAATTTCGACAATTATTTCAGAAAAAGGAATTTGGTTCTGGAACTGGATATACTTGGATAGAATTACCTAATGGAGAAAGAAGAAAAATGACTAAAGAAGAACGAAATGGGGAAGTTAAATTTCCTGATGGCTCAAAAACTTTTTTTGCCGATAATTTAATGTCATCAGGCTATACTCCATCTTGTTTTTTTGATTTTAAATTTGAAGGGAGAACTTTTAATGCTCAGAAATATTCATGGAAAACAAATAAAAATGGAATTGAAAACCTTATACAACAAAAAAGAATTATTGCATCTGGTGCATTACCAAATTATGTGAGATTTTTTGAAGATTTTCCAGTTCAAGCGATTTCAAATTTTTGGGATGATACACATGGCGCTTCTGACCCAACTTATGTAGTTCAAACATCTAATAAAGTTATTGAACGATGCATCTTAATGACTACCGACCCAGGAGATTTAGTTCTTGATATTACATGTGGTAGCGGAACAACTGCTTTTGTTGCTGAGAATTTTGGAAGGCGATGGATTACTTGCGATACTTCAAGAGTAGCATTAACATTAGCAAAGCAAAGATTAATGACAGCCAACTTTGATTATTTTGAATTAGCTTATCCCAATGAAGGTGTCGACAGTGGTTTCAAATACAAAACTGTTCCACACATTACTTTAAAATCAATTGCCAATAACGAAACAGCACCTGACGAAACACTTTACGACAAACCATTTCTTGACAATAAAAGGCAAAGGGTAACGGGACCGTTTACTGTTGAAGCAGTGCCTGCACCAGTTGTAAGAGCAATGGAAGAATTTGAAAGCGATGGAAGCCAAGCAGACAGTTCAGTTTCAAGAAGTGGAGAAACATTGAGGCAAAACGAATGGAAAGATGAATTACTTCGTACAGGTGTGAGAGCAAAAGGTGGAAAGACAATTGAGTTTACAAGAGTTGAGACATTAAGCGGCACAAGATACCTGCAGGCTGAAGCAGAAACAAAAGTTGATACTGCAAACAAAAATTTGTTTGAAAAAAATCAACCAACCTTGTTGCAGCAACCGCAAAGAGTAGTTGTTTGTTTTGGTCCCGAACATGCACCGCTTGAACAAAGAACTGTTGAACTGGCATTGGAAGAAGCAGCACACATGAAACCAAAACCACAAATGGTTTTATTCTGTGCTTTTCAGTTTGACGAAGAAGCAAGCAAAGACATTGATGAAACAAATTTTCCGGGAGTAACTCTTTTGAAAGCACAAATGAATGCTGACTTACTCACAGATGATTTAAAAAAGAAACGAAGCAGCAACGAAAGCTTTTGGTTAATAGGACAACCGGATGTTTCAATGAAGCAAATAAAAAGCGGAGATGACAAAGAAAAATATGTTGTGGAAGTGCTGGGCTTTGACTACTATAATCCGAAAGACGGGAAAGTTGACAGCGGAGGAAAAGAAAGTATTGCTATGTGGATGCTTGATAACGATTATGACGGAAGAAGTTTATTTCCATCGCAGGTATTTTTCCCTATGGCAGGTGCAAAAGAAGGTTGGGCTACACTTTCAAGAAATCTGAAAGCAGAAATTGACGAAGAAAAAATTCAGACATTTTATGGAACATTATCTTTACCTTTTATTCCCGGTAAGGCGGTAGCAGTGAAGATTATTGATGCAAGGGGAATTGAGAGTTTAAAAATTATAAGAGTGTAAAATCACAAAGTATGATAACAGAATTAGTCATAAAAAATTTTAAGAGCATAGCGAAACAGACTTATAAATTTTCAGATTTCGATTTGCTTGTTGGAAGAAATAATAGTGGCAAAAGCACTATTCTTCAAGCTATGGCAATATGGCAATATTGTGTGGATGAATTTCATAGAATGAAAAGAACAGGAAAGACAGGCGCTCAAATTGTCTTACCTAACTTTACAGCATTACCTCTTCCTGAATTTAATCTGTTATGGACTAATAAAGTTGATAGAAAATATCAAAAAGGAAGTAAGAGTGCAGAATATATCTTAATTGAAATAATTCTGAAGTATACAAAAAAAGATGGAACTCCTGATGAGTTCGGAATATCATTAAGATATCAAACCCCTCAATCGATATATGCTATCCCATTAAAAAACTGGACAGAGTTTAAAGAACTTGATAAAGTCGGAGAATTACCACGCATAGTTTATGTACCTCCATTTTCAGGACTGGACCCATTTGAAAAATGGACAGATGATGGAGTGGTTAGGCAAAATGTTGGTAAAGGCCAGCCGGGTTCTGTTTTGCGTAATCTTTTGTTCAGAGTAATTGACCAGTATGAGTTAGATAAAGAAGGAATCTCAATTAGAAAAAAAACAAATAAAATCGAAAATTGGAAAATTATTCATACAAAAGTGAAAGAGTGGTTTAGTGTTAATCTTCTTCCACCACTATATGAAAAAGGAATAAGCATAAATATTGAGTCGAAATATGAAAACGAAAATGGAAAAGAATTTGATATTATTTCTGGCGGAAGTGGATTTCATCAAGCCTTAACCTTGCTTGCATTTTTCTATGGATATGAAGGAGTAACTACTATTTTATTTGATGAACCCGATGCTCACATGCATGTAAATCTTCAACGTGAGATATTGAACTATTTCAGGCAATTGAAAACCACACAATTTATTATTGCTACTCATGCCGAAGAATTTATAAAAGGAGTTGAACCAGAAAGCATTTATTCTGTGCTAAACCAAAAACCTGAAAGAGTTCATAGTAGTCCTGAAATCATAACGGCTTTATCGGAAGTGGATAATATGGCAATTGTAAGAACACAGCAAGACCCTTTCATTCTGTATGTTGAAGGTGAAGATGATGAACGAATTTTAAATGCCTGGGCTTCTGTTTTAAATAAGGAAAATGTCTTAAAGAGATTTTATATCCAAACAATGGGCGGAACAAGTAAAGATGAAATGAAAAAGAAAGTGGATAAACATTTCGGGGGCTTAAAAAAAATTGTTCCTAATGTAAAACGATTGATACTGTTTGATTTTGATACTGAAGAAACATCATATCATCCAGCGGCAAACAATCCGGCGTTATTTGAGTGGAATAGAAAAAATATTGAAAATTATTTGTTGGTCCCAGATGTATGGAAACGTGCAATACTTGACAAAAGAAATGAAACAGAAAATAATTTATTCAATCAACCAATGCAAGATATAGTTGATGAGTTTTTTGTTGGCGAGAATCTCACCTTACCTCCGGGCAAATCATGGAACAATATTGATGCAAACATTTTTAAGGTTATTGATGGAAAACAAATCTTATTTGAACAGAAAAATTCACTATTTCAAAAATTAAATACTAATTATGATTTAAAAATTAATCGTGAGACAGTAAGCAGAAATTTTATTCCAGGGGAATTACATATTGATGTCATTAATTTTTTTACAAAACTTGAAACTGCTCTGAATGAATGAAAAAAATTGACAAACTTATTATCAATTCTCCTTACGCTGAACCCAAAGAATTTTGGGAATACATTCGTGATACAAGAGAATTTATAAAACAAAGCGGAAGAAGACCGGCAGGATATGTTGTAGCATCAGAGAGTTCAAAAACTTTTGACGACCCGGGAACATTCATTGAAATAAAATTAGTGAACACGATACGACCACGAATTGAAAAGTGGCGTGAACAAGGTTATCCGGGTGTAACAGGAATTACAAAACGCTTGCTGCAACATTGGCAAGATCTTGAAGAAAGAAAAGACAAACGATTTTTCTTTTGTCAGTTGGAAGCAATTGAAACTTTGATTTGGTTAACCGAAGCACCGGAAGCAGACAGAACAGGAATAACTGTTCCGGGTGACGGAGGAGATTTTTCAAGATGGTGCAGCAAGATGGCAACAGGTTCAGGTAAAACAATTGTGATGAGCCAACTCATCGCATGGCATGTATTGAACAAAGTTGCAAACGGAAAAGACACGCGGTTTTCAAAAAATGTTTTGGTAGTTGCACCGGGCTTGACAGTGAGAAATCGTTTATCAGTTCTCAATCCATTTGGCGAAGAAAATTATTACGAAGAGTTCAACATTGTTCCAAGCGGACTGATGGATTCTTTGCGGCAGGGCAAAATAAAAATCATCAACTGGCACACACTTGCATGGAGCACCGAAGAAAAATTAGCGAAGAAAAAAACAGTTGATAAGCGGGGAGCAAAAAGTGATGAAGCGTATGTGCGTGAAGTATTAGGCGACCTTGCATCTGCAACAAATCTGATTGTGATAAATGATGAAGCACATCATGCTTGGAGAATAAATCCCGAATTGAAAATTGCAAAAGAGTTCAAAGAACTGGAAGCAGAAGCAACTGTTTGGGTTGGCGGATTGGATAGAATACACAGAGCAAGAGGAATCATTCGATGTTTTGATTTATCAGCAACACCATTTGCACCGTCAGGAAAAAAAGCAAGTGAAGAAGCATTATTTCCGTGGATAGTTTCTGACTTCGGTTTGAATGATGCAATTGAAAGTGGTTTGGTAAAAACTCCACGCATTGTAATTCGTGATGATGGAAATGTAGATAAGGAATTGCGTTCACGCTTGTATCACATCTACATGGATGCAACTGTGAAAGACGATATCAATCGCAAAGCAGAAGAAAGCGACCCACTCCCCGACTTGATTAAAAATGCATACATACTTCTTGGCAAAGATTGGAAAGCAACAAAAGATGATTGGGAAAAAGTTGGTTACAAAATTCCGCCAGTGATGATAACAGTTGCAAACACAACTTACACATCAGCACGAATCAAACATTCGTTTGACCACGATTCTTTTTTACTGACAGTTGCGGGCTTGGGTGATTTATCAATTCCCGAAAGAACATTGCAGATTGACAGCAGCATCATAAACAAAGTTGAGAAAGGTGAGTTTGGAGAAATAGAAGTTGAGCAAACGGAAATTGATAATGATGAAGATGAAAAAGAAACAGACAATGATGAACCAATAGAAAAAAAGAAAACGAAAAAAGATTTAGCATTTGAATTGAGAGAGAAAGTGAACACCGTTGGAAAAGTTGGTGAACCCGGAGAGCAAATTCAGAATGTAATTTCAGTTGGAATGTTGAGTGAAGGATGGGATGCAAAAACTGTTACACACATAATGGGTTTGCGTGCATTCAGTAGTCAATTGTTATGTGAGCAGGTTGTAGGCAGAGGTTTAAGAAGAACTTCGTATGATGTTTCAGCAGACGGATTATTTGAAGCGGAATATGTAAATATTTTCGGAGTGCCTTTTACATTTCTTCCTCATGAAGATACAGGAGGCGGAGAAATTCCACCACCACCACCACCGAAAACAAAAGTTGAACCTTCAAAAGAAAAAGCGGAACATGAAATTTCTTTTCCAAACATTTTACGAATTGACCACATCTACAACCCGCAACTAACTTTAGATTTAGCAAAAGTAAAACCGCTTGAACTTGACCCAAACGAAAGTATTACAGAAGCAGAGTTAGCAGCAATAGTAGCTGGAAAACCAAACCCTGCTGCATTAACAGAAATTGATTTAAAAGAAATCGGAGGTAAATTTCGTTTGCAGTCAATTGTGTTTCGCATTGCTTCAACGATTTACAATTCGGAAAAGAAACCAGACTGGAAAGGAAGCAAAGAAACTTTTCTCATTCAGCTAATCAGCATCATTGAGAAATTTATATACTCAGACAAAATCAGAATTAAAAATCCTTTGTTCAATCAGGACGAAGTAAGAAAAAGAATTTTGATAATGCTGAACATGAATAAAGTCATTCAGCATATTTGGAATGAAATTCGTGCAGTCAATACTTCACAACTTACTCCGGTTTTTGACAAGGAACATCCGATTCGTTCAACTGCTGATGTTCGGACATGGTGGACAAGCAGACCATGTGAAAACTTTGCAAACTCACACATCAACTTTGTTGTGGTAGACAGCAAGATGGAATTTCTGGAAGCAAGAACAATCAATGACAGTGATGTTGTAGAATCATTCGTTAAGAACGACCATTTAGGTTTTGCAATCATTTATAATTATCAGGGAGTTGTAAGCAGATATTTTCCCGACTTCATTATCAAACTCAAAACAGGCGATCACCTTATTCTTGAAACGAAAGGACTTGACAGAGATAAAGATAAAACCAAGAGGGCATTTCTTGACGAATGGTGCAGAGCAGTGAACCAACATGGAGGATTTGGAAAATGGAATTGGGATGTGTCATTTGATGCAAATGACTTGGAAGAAAAGTTGCAACCTAAAGAGATAAAACTGTCTCCAATAGTATCCCCTAAAAATTAAAAAAGCCCTGAAAGTTAATACTAACAAGGCTTAATTTTAATTTACAGTACCTATCGTCTTAGATGAAGTAAATAAATTAAATATATACATATTGCTCCATTTTATAAGTCTAAAGAAAGTTTCAAATTTTAGTGTAATCCTATATAGTAAATGATATTTATCAATATTTTCAGGCAGGGAAATTATTCTATAACCCTTTCCTGTAAATGATTATAGCCTTCTCCTACTACAAAAGTTCCAGATTTTAGTGTAAATAACATACAGAGTTAATTACCATTTATTACCCCTTTATTTTTTTATAAACAGACATTCAAAAAGTATCCCCAGATTGACCGTGTCTAGCTCAGAGTGAGCCTTGGTTAACCCCCTCCCTTACAGAGATACATATTCTAAAAACACAGTTGTTCAAAAAATCAATTTTCCAAAAATTCCATAGATATGTTGCGTCTGCAGGAGCAGGCATAATTAGTATCAATGGGATTTAATAATCCTGAGCAAAAGAACTTTATAACGTGCAGTATACAATATATCACTCTTTTCATCAATTTCTTCTCCTGCA
>OCZT010004069.1_pt1 | contig 14837 bp, 10 predicted proteins | sample 1539031 | NCBI WGS metagenome assembly OCZT01 (sample SAMEA3539308, study PRJEB22396) | soil metagenome | biome: tundra; feature: field; material: soil | place: USA | collected 2010-05 | depth 0.15 m
CTACACTCTTTCCCTACACGACGCTCTTCCGATCTAACCCATCAAGAGCGATTTGGTTCTGAAAGCGGATTTTTCGATCCGGCAAAACCTTACCGTGATACGAAAAGTGGTGGAAGGAGTCACCCAGCCCACCGCAGGGCAAACCATCTACTCGGTGAAAACTTCTGCCGATTATATGGTAACCACGCGGATCACCGCGCGCTTGTTTTATGATTTCCTGTTTACCAATCCGAGAATTTCCACCAGCTTTAAAACATCCAATTCAAATGGCGGAATAAGCATTCGGTTCTCTCTGTCATAAAACATAGAAAAAAACCCGAACAGTTTCTTATTATCTTTGAAACCAATATGAAAAGAATAAAATATATTTTTTCCTTCATCCTATTTTGTTCTCTGGTTTTTTTCTCCCCTCTCATTTGGAGTGGGGCGGGAGCCGAGGCCTTTTCCCAGATCCAGAAACCTGTCCGGTGGAATTTTTCCGTTAATAAAATTTCTAACACCGAAGCCGAACTGGTACTGAAGGCAACCATGGACAAGGGCTGGCACATTTATTCGATGAATCAGGAAAGTGATCAGGGGCCCATCTCGCTCACGGTTAATTTCGAAAAGAACAAGAACTATTCGCTCGATGGAAAAATAAACGAGCCGAAGCCCGAGAAAATGTACGACAAGAATTTCGAGATGAATGTAAAGTACTACGAACGCGAAGCAACACACAGGCAAAAAGTAAAAATTCTTTCGCAGGAATCGTTTGTGATCAAAGGCACACTTAATTTTCAGACCTGCAACGACAACATGTGCCTGCCTCCCACTGATGTGGATTTTGAATTTAAGATCGAAGGGAAAGGCGGTGTTTTTACAAACACTGCAGCGGTTACGAAAAAGGATTCCGATACATTGGCGAAAACAAATCCTGTTGACACCACTCACAAAATTTCTTCTGCAGTTGTTGATGATGAAAATTTCAACGATAGCTGCGGTTCGCTCGAAGGAGATGATTTTGCAACCTTGTCCGGCTGGTCGATTTTTATCCAGGGACTGATCGGAGGATTGCTGGCGCTGCTCACACCCTGCGTGTTTTCCATGATCCCGCTCACCGTAAGTTTTTTCATCAAGCAAAGCAAAGACCGTGTGACAGGGATCCGCAACGCTTCCGTTTATTCTGTTTCCATTGTACTTATATATGTGGCGACCGGTTTCATCCTTACAAAACTTTTCGGTGCAGACACGCTGAACAAAATGGCGAGCGATGTGTGGTTCAATATGTTGTTCTTCGTCATCTTCATGGTGTTTGCGGTTTCTTTTTTCGGTGCCTTCGATATTACTTTGCCAAGTTCCTGGGCGAACAAAACCGACCGCGCGGCCGAAAGGGGAGGGCTGATCGGAATTTTTTTCATGGCCTTCACGCTGTCTCTCGTTTCATTTTCCTGCACAGGGCCGATCATCGGAACACTGTTGGTGCAGGCCGCTGTGGGCGGAGGCAACATGGGTCCGCTCTTGGGCATGACGGGGTTTGCCATTTCGCTCGCACTTCCGTTCGCCTTGTTCGCAGTATTTCCCGCATGGCTGAACTCCATGCCGAAAGCGGGCGGCTGGCTCAATTCAGTGAAAGTAAGCCTGGGTTTCCTGGAACTGGCGCTCGCCCTGAAATTTTTCTCCAATGTGGATCTGGCCTATCACTGGGGAATTCTGAAAAGAGAGATTTTCATTTCCCTCTGGATCATTATTTTCGGATTATGGGGATTTTATCTTTTAGGGAAAATAAAATTTTCGCACGACAGCGAAGTAAAACATCTTTCCATTACGAGACTGATGTTTGCTCTTGTGGTGTTGAGTTTCACCTTGTATCTCATTCCCGGATTGTGGGGCGCACCGCTCAGGCTCATCAGCGGATTTCCTCCTCCTGATTTTTACAAGGAATGGAACACTGGAAAAACCGAAGGCGGGCAGTGTCCGCACGACCTTTCCTGCTTTCATAATTACGATGAAGGAATGGCGTATGCAAAGAACCAGGGCAAGCCCGTGATGCTGGATTTTACAGGATGGAGCTGCGTGAACTGCCGGAAAATGGAAGACAATGTGTGGGGCGATCCGGAAGTCCTCAAGCGCCTGCGCGAAGATTACGTTTTGATCTCGCTCTATGTGGATGACAAAACCCCGCTGGCTGAAAAAGATCAAAGCGTTTCAAAAACTACCGGAAATAAAATTAAAAACCAGGGAAACAAGTGGAGCGATCTGCAGACTGCTGTTTACAAAACAAATTCCCAGCCCTTTTATGTTCTGATCGATAACAATGCGAAAAAAATTGCAAAGCCCCGGGGAGGATATAACCCGGATGTGAATATCTTCAAACAATTTCTGGACGAAGGATTGTGCCGTTACAAGAAAAGGAAGGAATAATTATAACGCCATTGACGTTTGAGTTGAGCGTCATTGCGAGCGAAGCGAAGCAATCTGTATTGTCATGCTGAGCGGAGTCGAAGCATCTATTCATTCTGCGCAGGCTCTTCGACCTCGATCATGTTGACAGCCCCCGCAATGACGATTCTTTAATTTACTTTTGCTCAATGCTCAAATTCGACAAACACATTTTCATCTGCACCAATCAGCGCGCTCCGGGCGCTGAAAAACCATTTTGCGGAGAAGCGCACGGCACGGAGATCGTAGGCGCGTTCAAAAAAAAACTGAAAGCAAAAAACTTATCCATAAAGGTCCGCGCGCAGCGTGCCGGATGCCTGGATGTGTGCCATTACGGGCAAACCATGGTCGTTTATCCCGAAGGAATTTTTTACGTAGGCGTTGAACTTTCAGATGTGGATGAAATAATTGAAGAGCACATCATTCACAACCGCCCCGTGCAGCGTTTGGTTCTGGATAAAAGCAAATATTAAAAAAATCGGCAGTCCTCAGTCAGCAGTTGGCAATAGAAAGAACCAAACGAAAGATTTTGCCGACTGTCGACTGCCAATTGGCGACTTTATAGATAATGACGGATATCACACCATACTTAACCCGCCCCGACCTCCTCACCGATACCGCCCACCAGGTCATCAAGGATTTCGGCATGAGCGGAATAGAAATTAAATTCTCAGGGAACGCAGACAATGCGTATACAGAATTATTTTCACAGGTACATCCGCACATTGAAAAACTTCTGAAAGGCGGCAAGGGAAGTTTTTACAACCTTCTTTACAGAATCGACCTCAGCGAAACGCAAATTAAAAAAGCCGTTGAATCTTCTGTAGACCAGTCAATTTCCGAATCCCTCACCGATCTTATCCTTAAACGCGAACTGCTGAAAGTGGTGACGAGGAAGTTTTACAAGCAGCAGTAAAAAATCTCGCAAAATAATATTCTCGACATTAGATCTGTCGACTTTTCTATTATAAAAGGATAGCGCACCTATAAAAATAAATCGCATTCTTGATATTTCTCAGGTTGCTTTTTGGAAGAAAAACTTATTTTTAAAACTTCGAAAAACCATTACTCTTTTTAAACTATTTTTCATCTACTCAATTCCATCGCCATGAAAAAATTCAATAACACCAAAACAATTTTTATCGCGTTTGCACTTGCAACTTTAATCTTTTTGCTCCCCTCTCTCTTGGGAGAGGGGTTGGGGGTGAGGTGTTTCGCCCAACACAATTCTCAACTATGGGGCATGACAGCAAGCGGAGGAGCAGACAACATGGGTACGCTGTTTCATTATACCCCTGCGTCTTCCACACATACCGTAGATTTTTCTTTTCCCGTAACAACACCGGGCGAATATCCCGAGTATACTGAACTGACAGCCGGGGCTAATGGAAAATTTTATGGCATGACAAGGCAGGGTGGTGCTAATGGTTATGGAGTTATTTTTGAGTGGAACCCTAATTCGAACACCTATTTGAAAAAATTTGATTTTGATGAGCCAAGTACAGGTTCAAGTCCCACGGGCTCCTTAACCTTCGCGGGTGGAAAGTTGTATGGAATGGCTTTTTATGGTGGCGCCAATTATTATGGAGTTATTTTTGAGTGGGATACAACTACAAATACCTTTACTAAAAAATTTGATTTTGATGGTATAAATACAGGCGGAAATCCTGCCGGCTCCTTAACTCTGGCGGGAGGAAAATTGTATGGCATGACAAGTCAGGGTGGAGTGAATGGCGTTGGAGTTATTTTTGAGTGGAACCCGGTTACCAATGCATTTAGTAAAAAGTTTGATTTTGATAATACAAATTCAGGAGGGTGGCCCTTTGGATCCTTAACCCTTGCGGGAGGAAGGTTTTATGGGATGACTTCATCTGGCGGAGCAAATGATTATGGAGTCATTTTTGAATGGAACACCGCTTCAAACAGTGTCACCGATAAATTTGATTTTGACGATTTCAATACAGGTAGATTTCCTATGGGAAACCTAACGCTGTTTGCCGGCAAATTGTACGGGATGACCAATCAGGGCGGAGCCAACGATCAGGGAGTTATTTTTGAATGGGATACATCCTCCAATAACTTCAAAAAAAAGATTGATTTTATTTTAACAACCAAAGGGGGATATCCCGAAGGATCATTGACCTTGGCAGGAGGTAAATTTTATGGTATGACGTATTCGGGCGGAATAAATAGTGGTGGAGTAATTTTTGAATGGGATACCGTTGGAAATACGTTCAAGAAAAAAATTGATTTCGATAATGCAACCACAGGCGGAAATCCTTTGGGCTCTTTAACTTTTGCAGGCGGGAAATTTTATGGAATGACAAGTGCGGGAGGACTCGAGAACGAGGGAGTAATTTTTGAGTGGGACACATCCTCCCATGCGGTTACAAAAAAAATCGGGTTTAATGAATCTCTTCAGGGAAGTAACCCTTCTGGCACATTGGCCCGCTCAGGCGATAAAATTTACGGAGTCACAAATTTTGGCGGAGCAAATAACGCTGGAGTAATTTTTGAATGGGATACGACAGCAAAGATTCTCACAAAAAAATTTGATTTTGATAATACCACCACAGGCGGAAATCCGTTTGGCTCCTTAACCTTAGCAGGTGGAAAATTTTACGGGATGACCAATGCCGGAGGACTCTATAACTATGGAGTTATTTTTGAGTGGGATCCTTCCACAAATACCTATATACGGAAATTTGATTTTAATAATACCCCCGCGGGCTCACATCCAATTGGCGATCTGATCCTTGTGGGCGGAAAATTGTACGGGATGACAAACGAAGGAGGAGCCAATGGCTTCGGAGTGATTTTTGAATGGAACCCTTCTACAAACACCTATACTAAAAAAATTGATTTTGATGGCGCCAATAAAGGGCGTTTCCCTTTTGGTTCTTTAACCCTCTCGGGCGGAAAACTGTATGGAATGACAGGTCAGGGTGGAATCAACGACTATGGAGTTATTTTTGAGTGGAACCCGGTTACAAACATCTGCATTAAAAAATTTGATTTTGATCCTGCAAATGGAGGAGGTGAATATCCCCAGGGATCTTTAACCCTCTCGGGCGGAAAACTGTATGGAATGACCACCCAGGGCGGAGCCAACATCAGCGGAATTATTTTTGAATGGGATCCTTCTGCAAACATCTACACAAAGAAAATTGATTTTGATAATACCACCACAGGCGGAAATCCGTTTGGCTCCTTAACCTTAGCAGGTGGAAAATTTTACGGGATGACAAATACGGGCGGAGCCAGCGGCCTGGGAGTTATTTTTCAGTGGGATACGGCCGGAAATAGTTTCACCAAAGAAATTGACTTTAATTCTGTAAATGGAGCTTATCCCAATTATACCCGGCTCCTGGATGTTACCAGCGACCAGCCGCTGGTGTTAAGCAATTTACCGGGCGCACAAAACACCTGTATGGGAACTGCATCCAGCGTTACATTTACGGTTACCGATGCAGATAATGATGTTCCGGTATTTACAAACAGCAGCAGCAATACAACTTTATTGCCCAATGCAAATATCAGCGTAATAAATGTAGGCGGGAATAATTACCAGGTGACAAGCACTCCCGCATCGGTTCAAACAGGCACCACCACCGTTACGGTTATAGCAGATGACGGGTACGGAAGTACCGCTTCTTTTAATTTTACTTTAACTGTAACTGTGTGTACAGGCATGACAGAACAAAGTAATACTATCAGCGTTGTTATTTTTCCGAATCCGTTCTCATCCTCTGCACAGGTCCAGCTCAGCGGCATAACCGATCTCAGCGGAACAGAAATTCAACTCTTCAATATGCTGGGCGAAAAAGTAGCCGTGCAAACGATCACCAAACCGGAATTCACCATCAGCAGAAATAATCTGCAGCAAGGAGTTTATTTTTACAGAATCAGTTCCCGCGGTGAAATTCTCAAAAACGGGAAGCTGGTTGTGGAATGATTTTTATTGGGCTGTAGATGTCCCCCTTTGGAGGCAACCGTAGGTTGGGAACGAAGTTCGGGGGGAGGAGTTCAATTTAGTTGGACTAAAGTCCCATTAATAACAGCATCTTTCTTCCACGACCTAAAGGTCGTGGCAATTGAAACTTCATTAACACAATAACAATTGCCCTGACCTTTAGGTCGGGGTTGTGAAATGCCCTAATGACAAGGGCTTTAGCCCAAAAAATGAAATTGTTAGCTTGACGCCTATGCCTTTCAGGAAACTCTGCTCGGACAAGACAATCTATTGCAAAACAATTTTTTTTACGGCTCTTTCACCATCAGACACTATTTCCATAAAATAAATTCCTTTCGGCTGATTGCTTAAATTCATGGTGAGTGTAGTCGAACCATTTATTTTCGGGTTTGTATCGTTCCGGCAATCTTTATTTAGCAGGCAGTTCCCCAACACATCATAGATGCAAATTTTCGCATCTCGGCAGTTGCGTAAGTTGATAGTGAAAATTCCGGATGAAGGATTTGGATAGATTTCAAAATAAGACGGTTGTATTTCTGATAAACCAGAAGAAAGAGGGACGGCTTTATCCACTAATTGAGTAACAAATATGCGATTCTGACCTGTACATGACAACGAGTCAGAATTGGTGATTATATAAGGAGGTTCAAATTCGCCAATTATATTTATATTATTATTCATATCTACTTTAGCATCTCTCATAACAATATAATGTTCGGCTGATATTCTCGAATCCCACACGACCTTCCCATTTTCGTTTAGTTTAAGAACAAACATTTCGTTCATGCCATTCTGGACTTGAGGTCTGGTTTTTACAAGGATTGTATCTGCAACCCATGCTGTGTCAACCAAATTTCCAATCATGATTACTTCATTTGCATTATTTAAATAAAATCCAAAATAATCATTATCGCCTTTTTCTGACAGCGTCTTTACCCATTCTATATTTCCTTGACCATCCAACTTGAATAACGCGCCTTTCCCTGACGTGTTTATGTTCCCACCAAACTCATCATAACTAGAATAATTATCTACAAAAATAGAATCAGTAAAATGGCAACTCATAAAAACACTTCCTTGAGTATCGGTTTTTACCTGACCAACAAATCCACCATAAATAACTTTTGTCCAAATGATATTGAAATCCTGATCTGTTTTTACAATGGAGAAATTATTATAGTTAGCAATAAAAATGTTATTGTCCTTGTCTACTGATAATTTATACGAGCCCGGAGGGCTTGCAAGATCCAATTTTTTACCCCATAAAATATTTCCATTACTATCAATTCGGCAAACATATTGCCTCAAGCAAAAATGACAGGTATCAGTAAAAACAAATCCATTTACATTTATTGAATCGTAGTACACACCGCCTAAAATGGCTTTCCCATAAATATCTAATGATTTAAACAATATCGGATATGTAAGAGATTTCATCCACTTAATAATTCCAAGTTTAGTTATTTTACCAAAAAAATAACTGCTATCGTTGTATGAATCCCCTGAAATCAACAAATCACCATTGATATCAGGGAGAATCGAAAATATTCTTACTCCTGGAGAAATAGCCCATATTATTCCACCAGCACTATCTTGATAGGCAATATATGATTTTGTATTCCAGACGGGAGGAAACAAATAATTCCCAATTACTATGGTATCTTTACGATATTCCCCAACAGCATAAATATTTCCGTTCTTACCTTCAGAAATGTAATAAAGATAGTTTCCCAATACATTGGTCTCTCCAAATATATTTAGCCAATTAGCATTCTGCGCATTGACAAACAGACAGAAAAAAGAAAAAATAAAGAGGATAATTTTTTTCATCTTGACAGTTGTTTTTTCAAAGGTAGTTGCACTCAACCTTGACAGCAATAACTTTTCGTTAAGACCGTATTTTTAATAGCCCGTAGCGGAAATTATGTGGGTGACCATCGCAAGACTTTTTTTTAAAAGTATCCTCTAATTTTCTAAATTTGTTACCCCAACACCCCCTGTTTAATGGAGAAACAAACCTACATCGGTAGTTCCGAGATTTCAGCAATAGATGAATTATATCAACAGTATCTCAGCAATGGCAAGGACCTTGACACAGGCTGGAAAAAATTCTTTGAAGGTTTTGAGTTTGCCAGGAAAAACTATGCAGAGTCTGCCGGAGAAGTAATTCCTGAAAATGTCAGAAAGGAATTTTCTGTTCTGAACCTCATCAACCTTTACCGCGCGGTAGGGCACCTCTTTACTCACACAAATCCCGTTCGCGAGAGAAGAAAGTATTCTCCATCCTTAGATGAAATTGAATTGATCGGCCTTGCCCAAAGCGATATGGATACCATGTTCCATGCGGGATCAGAGATCGGCATGCCACCTTCCACGCTGCGCGAAATAATTTCTGTCCTTAAGCAAACGTATTGCCAAAGCATTGGGGTGGAGTACCGCTACATCCGCAACGCGAAGATTACAAAATGGCTGCAGGAAAAAATGGAGCCCACCCGCAACACGCCCAATTTTTCCAAAGAAGAAAAAATAAATATCCTCAACGAAATCAGCAAAGCGGTGATCTTTGAAAACTTCCTGCATACGAAATTCGTAGGAGAAAAAAGATTTTCATTGGAAGGCTGCGAAGCGCTCATTCCCGCGCTGGATGCGGTCATCACCAAAGGCGCAGCGCTCGGCATTCAAAAGTTCATACTCGGCATGGCTCACCGCGGACGGCTGAATGTGCTCGCCAACATCCTGAAAAAAACGTATGCCGATATTTTCACAGAGTTTGAAGGAAAAGAATTTGACGAATCGCTTTTTGACGGGGATGTGAAATACCACCAGGGATATTCTACCGATGTGGAAATAAAAGACGGCAAAAAAATTCACCTGAGCCTCACTCCCAATCCTTCTCATCTTGAAACCGTGGACGGACTGGTGGAGGGAATTTCCCGCGCCAAGATTGACCGTGAATATTTCGGTGACAACACAAAAATCTGTCCCATTCTTATTCATGGAGATGCTGCCATTGCCGCGCAGGGTATTATGTACGAAGTGGTTCAGATGTCGAACCTCGATGCGTACAAAACAGGGGGAACGATTCACCTTGTTACAAACAACCAGGTAGGCTTCACTACAAATTATACAGACGGGAGAACCAGTACGTATTGCACGGACGTGGCGAAAGTGGTGCTCGCACCCGTGTTCCACGTAAATGCCGATGATGCGGAAGCCGTTATCTATACGATACAATTAGCGATGGATTTCCGCCAGACCTTTCACCGAGATATTTTCATCGACCTGCTCGGCTACCGCAAATACGGACACAACGAAGGCGATGAGCCGCGCTTCACACAGCCGATATTATACAAAGCCATCGCAACGCATCCGAATCCCCGCGAGATATATCTTAAGAAACTGATGGAGGAAGGCGTGATTGATGAAACTCAGGCAAAACAAATTGAAAGTGATTTTCGCGTGATGCTGAACGAACGGTTGACCGAATCAAAGGAAATTAAGAAAACAAAAGTCACTTCCTTCCTTGAAGGACAGTGGAAAGATATCCGCATAGCAAATGAAAAAGATTTTGAAAAATCTCCTGATACTTCGGTTGACAAAAAAACTTTGCTTGAGATCGGAAATAAAATCACCGATGTTCCTGCAGGGAAGAAGTTCTTCAGCAAGATCGAAAAACTATTCAAGGAAAGGCGCGCGATGCTCGAAGGCGAAGGCAAACTGGATTGGGGAATGGGAGAACTGCTTGCATACGGAACACTTTTGAATGAAAGACATTCCGTTCGTTTTAGCGGGCAGGATGTGGAGCGGGGAACTTTTTCTCACCGACATGCTGTAATTAAATTAGAAGATTCGGAAGAGGAATATGTTCCGCTTGCAGCGGTGGAAAAGAAATCGAAGTTCATGATCTACAACTCCCATCTTTCGGAATACGCAGTACTGGGATTTGAATACGGCTACGCGATGGCATCTCCCGAAACGCTTACGATATGGGAAGCACAGTTCGGAGATTTTGCAAACTGCGCGCAGGTGGTAATTGACCAGTACATCAGTGCAGCAGAAGACAAATGGCGCAGGATGAATGGAATTTGTTTGTTCCTCCCTCACGGCTATGAAGGACAGGGTGCAGAACATTCCAGCGCGCGCATTGAACGGTTTTTAACTCTCTGCGCGGAAAATAATATGTACGTCATCAATCCGACAACCCCGGCAAATTTTTTCCATGCACTACGCAGGCAGTTGAAAAATCCATATAGAAAACCGCTGATCGCGTTCACCCCTAAAAGTTTACTGCGCCATCCGAAATGTGTTTCTACTCTGGATGAATTTTCAAAGGAAGGGTTCAAAGAAATAATGGATGACGTTTCTGCAGATCCAAAGGCGGTAAAGAAACTCGTTTTCACTTTCGGGAAAATATATTATGATCTGCTGGCGGAAAGAGAGCGCCTTAGTACTTCTTCGGGGATTCCTCCCTCTCCTTTGGAGAGGGCAGGGGTGAGGCGGGATGAGGTTGCTTTGATCCGCATCGAGCAAATGTATCCCTTTCCGAAAAAACAATTCTCAGCGGTCCTGGAAAAATATAAAACAGCAACAGAATTTTTATGGGTGCAGGAAGAACCGCATAACATGGGAGCCTGGGGATATTTGCTCCGCACCGTTTCTCCTTATCTGAAAGGTGGGCAGCTAAAGTGTATTGCCCGTCCTGAAAGCGCAAGCCCGGCAACGGGAAGCAAAAAAGTTCATGAGCAGCAGCAGAAGGAAATTTTACAAAAAGTATTTTCGCCTCACCCCTGACCCCTCTCCTTAAGGAGAGGGGAACACCATCCTCCGAATGAAAGAACATATAAATAATTTGACATACGGAGCATCGGCTGAGATTTTCAAAAGGGCGAACAGTCTCAGAAGAGAGATGACCGATGCAGAAAAAATACTTTGGGAAAAACTTCGAAATAAAAGATTTTATGGACTGAAATTCAGACGACAACACCCGGCTGGAAAATTCATAACCGATTTTTACTGTCACGAGAAGAAGTTTGTAATTGAAGTTGATGGAGGAATTCATAATGATGCAGGTGTAAAAGAAAAAGACGAAGGGAGAACCCATGAACTGGAAAATTTTGAATTACACATTGTTCGGTTTACAAATGAAGATATTTGTAGAGATTTGGACAATGTGTTGAAAAGGCTCAAAGTCCTTCTCCTCAAGGAGAAGGATTTAGGATGAGGCAAAACAAATAAATAAATACCATGGCACTCATAGAAATCAAAGTTCCCTCGCCGGGCGAATCCATCACCGAGGTCACCATTTCGCGCTGGCTGAAAAAAGACGGTGAGTATGTGAACAAAGAAGAAGAAGTATTGGAGATAGATTCCGATAAAGCCACACTTACCGTAAGTGCCGAACAATCAGGCGCGTTGAAAATTATTTCCAAAGACGGAGATACGGTGAAAGTGGGTTCGGTTGTAGGAAAAATTGATACGAGCGCTAAAGCGCCAGAGAAGGTTCAAGTCTCAAGTTCCAAGTCTCAAGAAAAAACAGAAGTTAAGGCAGAAAGTAAAAATCCTGTACCTGAAAAAAAAGATTCCTCGACCCTGCCTACCGGACAGGCAGGTCCGCTCGGAATGACAGGCGCAACTCCTCTGGCAAAAAAAATAATGGAAGAGAACAAGATCACTTCCGAAAAAATTGCCGGCAGCGGTGAGGGAGGAAAAATCACCAAGAGCGATGTGCTGAATGCGATGAGCAAGGGTTTTGCCCTCACCCCCAACCCCTCTCCCAGAGGAGAGGGGAGCAGAGAGGAGCAGCGTCAAAAAATGTCCCCCCTCCGCAAAAAACTCGCACAACGCTTGGTGGCAGTAAAAAACCAAACCGCCATGCTCACCACTTTCAACGAAGTGGACATGAGCAAAATAGTTGAACTGCGCACAAAATATAATCCCGCCATCGAAAAAAAATTCGTAACCAAACTCGGCTTCATGAGTTTTTTTACCAAAGCCGTTTGCGAAGCCTTGGAATTATTTCCGTCAGTAAACGCCATGATTGACGGAGAAGAAATCGTTTACCATAAATTTTGCGACATAGGAATTGCCGTGAGCGCGCCAAAGGGTTTGGTGGTTCCGGTAGTGCGAAACGCGGAAATGATGTCACTCGCAGAGATCGAATTAAGGATAAAAGAACTTGCGCTCAAAGCCCGAGACAACAAACTTACCCTCGAAGAAATGTCTGGAGGCACCTTCACCATCACCAATGGCGGAGTGTTCGGTTCGCTCATGAGTACGCCCATCATCAATCCTCCGCAGGTGGCAATTCTCGGAATGCATAATGTCGTGGAACGCCCCGTTGCTATAAATGGAAAAGTAGAGATCCGCGCCATGATGTACATCGCCCTCTCCTACGACCACCGCATCATTGACGGAAAAGAATCGGTAGGATTTTTGGTGAAGGTGAAAGAAATGTGCGAGAACCCATCGCGCATGTTATTTGGAGGTAAATCACCTGATGAAATTGTAGTAGGTTTGTAAGAATTATCGTTGAAACGCATGAAACTGAATTTTTACATCTGCCTTTTACCTTTTGCCTTTTTACTTGTGCTGTTTTCCTCCTGCAAAGTCCACTATTCTTTTTCTGGTGCCTCCGTTTCTCCAGATGTAAAAACCGTTTCAATACAGTATTTTAAAAATAGCGCATCTCTTGCCCCGCCCACGATCAGCCAGTCCCTCACCGAGGCACTCAAAGATATTTTTACTTCTCAGACAAATCTGGGCATGGTTTCTGGCAATGGAGACCTGAATTTTGACGGAGAGATAATCGGCTATGCCACCGCACCTATTGCCATCCAAAGCAACGACCTGGCAGCGCTCAATCGCCTCACTATTCTCGTAAGCGTGAAGTTTACTAACGCAAAGGACGAAAAACAAAATTTTGAAACCACTTTTTCCCGCTATGCGGAATACTCCAGCTCACAAAGTTTAGCTGCGGTGCAGGCTGGTCTCATCGACCAGATCAACCAGCAATTGGTGCAGGATATTTTTAACAAGGCGATGATTAACTGGTAGCGCCTCATCCCTCCGCCCTTCTCCTGAAGGAGAAGGGAACGAGGCCTGCGCTGAGGCAAATTCGTAAATTCGTATTTGTGACAAAACAGGATTTCATACAATACCTATCTTACCCCGAAAATTTAAACGGGCAGAGTATTGCTGCACTTGAAAAATTAGTTCAGGAGTATCCGTATTTTCAGTTAGGGCGGATGCTTTACCTGAAAAATCTGCACAACGAAAACAGCATTGATTATGAAAAAAATCTGCACATCACATCGGCTTATGCTCCGAGCGGGAAAGTGCTTTACAATTTAATTAAGAAACGAGTAGAAAAAGAAACAGTTGGCAGTCAGCATCCCGATAGCTATCGGGAGGCAGTTGACAATGAGAATCAAAAGTCACAAGCCTTTGAAGAAGCGGTGAAAATCAGCGATCAGGTATCAGTGATCGGTGAAGAAACAAAAACGGAAAAAGAAATTTTACCGAAGCTGGAGCCGATCGCTATCCTGCAGGAGGTGCTGATGAATATTAAAGAAGACCCTTCGACAGAGCCTGTCCTGAGCGCAGCCGAAGGACTCAGGATGACAAAAGACGATTCAGATCAAATGCAAGTCCTGGAAAAACAAATGCTGAGGGAAGCGTATCGTGTTGCAATGACAGTTGATCTGCTGGAAGAAAAACAAGAGTCCGGAGTCAAGAGTCAAAAAACTGATTACCGGCAACCGATCACCGGTAACCTGTCCTATTCCTTTGGTGATTGGATGAAAGTCCTCAGCGGAAAAGCACCAGAATCGGCTAAAGAAGAAAGAGTCGTTCAGCGAAAAGTAAAAATAGAGATCATTGACAACTTTATTCTTGAAGAAACCGCTAAATCTGCTCCAAAACCTAAGGCTGAATTCTATTCTGCCGATGTAATGGCGAAAAAGAGCCTTCAGGATGACGAAACCTTTGTTACCGAGACCCTCGCAAAGATATATTTGAAGCAGGGAAACCTCCCCAAAGCCCTCCGTTCTTATGAAATTTTAGTTATGAAGTATCCCGAAAAAATTCATATCTTCGCTCCCCTTTTAGAGAAGATAAAAAACCTCCTAAAGGAACAAAAAGGCAAGTAGTTTTAGACCTTCAACTTTAAACTTATAGAAATGGCAACTTTTTTATCCATCCTCATCATCATCGTTTCCGTACTGCTGGTTTTGATCATTCTCATTCAAAATCCAAAAGGCGGAGGAATCGCGTCAAACTTTATGTCATCCAATCAGTTTATCGGTGCCAAGCAACAGGTGGAACTCGTTGAGCAGGTCACCTGGGGATTTGTTGGCGCTCTTGTAGTGTTAAGCATTGCATTTGCCGCGCTGGTCGGAACCGGAGCTAAAACCGAAGTAAAGGAATCCATCGTCAGCAAATCGGAAAT
>OCZT010004070.1_pt1 | contig 14836 bp, 17 predicted proteins | sample 1539031 | NCBI WGS metagenome assembly OCZT01 (sample SAMEA3539308, study PRJEB22396) | soil metagenome | biome: tundra; feature: field; material: soil | place: USA | collected 2010-05 | depth 0.15 m
CCGCGCAGATTCAGCTTGCAGAGGTGCCGCGGCCCAAAAGTGATTTGGCCGGCGACAGTATATCTTTGGCTTGCCGAATTCCGACTTGGATGTCCCGCTCTAGGTCTAGGTGCGGGACAGTGGAGGCGGAAGCGTCCTTGTAGAGGCTCAGTGCATCGTTCGGGCGATTCAATTGCTTGAGGCAGAGTCGAGCCGCACTGATCTGTGCCAGAATCGCTTCCCGTTTCGAAGAGTGGGCGACCGCCAATTTCTCATACTCGCTGACAGCACGTTCGTACTCCTGCCGTTGCTCTGGCACGCGGCAGAGTTCGAGCCAAATTGACGGTGGCAGATTTTCACCGCCTGCGTTCAAGAAATCCTCGTAATCTTGCCAAGCGGCTTCCGACTCCCTTGCCCTGAGATGTAGCTCGCAGAGCTTAGCCGTCGTCTCCCGGTACGCTGGAATATTGCTCGCCCGCCAATAGACTGCACGGAGGAGGTTCCACGCTGCAAACGAGTCACGTTTCGTCGCGAGATATTGGTTGAGGACTACAGCGGCCTCATCCAGTTTTCCACTCTCCATGAGATCGTTTGCCTGAACGATTTCGGCCTCGGGCGTCCAAGACACTTTCTGTTCAATCGCCCGGTTTACCTTGTGTTCTAGACCGGAGTAGCGCAATGCGACCGCCGCAAGCGCACCAAATAAGAATCCCCCAACGTGTGCCCAATGTCCAATTCCGTCCCTTGGGCCCATCCCAGAGTTGATTTCAATCAACACCCAAAGGGGCAGGAGCCAATATGCCCGCATCCAAAACCGAAAGTATGGAAACAATCCCAAGTCGAAGAGCCACATCATCCTGATTCGCATCTTCGGGAACCCCACCAAGAATGCACCCATTAAGCCAGCTACGGCACCCGATGCGCCCACTGAGTGCACGATGCTTCCGGGGCTTGCCCAAACGTCGAACTGGCACGCCATCGCGCCAGCCAAGAGGTAGACAAGGAGGTAAAGCGGTCGGCCCCAAGCATCCTCCAGCACAAATCCTGCCAGCCACAAGAACCACATATTGCCGAGCACATGCCACCAATCAGCGTGGAGGAACGTCGAAGTGAGATAGGTTATGGGGTTTCTCTGCGACGGAGAAAAGGCATAGCGCTCTGTAATGGAAGAGGCGGTCAGTTGTGAATACTGGCTTCCGAGCGAGTCCATCTCCGCCTGCAATGCTGTTGAGTCGTCTATCTGCCGAATCCGGAAAGCCCACTCGTCAGTTATCTCCGACTTCGGGTTCTGCAGCTCGGCCCAATCATCTGGAAACTGGCTCCGAACACCATCCACAAACTCTCTGGCCTTGGGGCCGAGAATTAGATTCGGATGTGTGGCGGCAAGGATGAGGATGCGCTCTTTTACCTTCCAGAGCTGCGAATCTTGCTGGTCCACGGTGCGATGAGTAGCAGCAAAGATCAGCAGGTTAACGAGGATAAGCGCAAGCGTTATGATCGGCCAACGGCGAGCCGACATGTTCTCGTGCTGGATTGGGATAATCATGCCCGAGGCTGCAATCAAACTTGCTTTGCGAAATGTCGAAGTCTAAACGTCACAGAACCACAACTTCAGACCGAGGCGTACCAGAACCTTGCCGCCCTTCAGATTTGTGCTGTCGCCGTCGTTCATCGCTCCGTCTTCACGGTGTCGTCTGGAAGCTTAGAGTCACGTTAAACGTCTTTTGCCCGTTGGGGAGCTCAACGCACCTCACTTTTATGGTGCCATCTGGACGTGTAGTCACGTCAAAATGCTTCTCGCCATCGGGGAATTCAACGCGCCCTGCCTTATGCGTGCCGTTCGGAAGTATCGTCACGTCAAACTTCTTCGCACCGCTGGGGAATTCAATGCGTCCTGCTTTTTGTGTGCCGTTCGCAAGTATCGTCACGTCAAACTGTTTTTCCCCATCGGGGGACTCGATGCGCCCTGCCTTGTGGGTGCCGTTCGGAAGGTCAGTCACGTCAAAATGCTTCTCGCCATCGGGGAATTCAACGCGCCCCACCTTTACGGTGCCGTCTGGAAGCCCGGTCGTTTCAAACTGCTTTTGCCCGTTGGGAAGTTCAACGCGCCTTACTTTTTGGGTTCCATCTGGAAGTGTAGTCACATCAAACTGCTTTATCCCGTTGGGGAATTCAACGCGCTCCATCGTTTCGGTGCCGTTGTTCAGAGTGCGGGCCCCGAATAGCTTGGTCCCATCCGCTAATTGACGATCCTGTGGTGAGTGAGAGTCTTGTCCTTCGCCAAATCCAACCCCAAGGGTCAAGACAAGCGATACGGCGATGATCGTTCTCTTCATAGTCCTTCTTCCCCACTCGAAATTCCAACCCTGAACGAGCTGCATGATTCCTTCACTTACACCCCTCCTTGACACGAAGGGGACCCTCTATTCGGGGACTCGCCCAGAAATAAACTGAGAACCAGCACCGTCAGCGAACATGAACTCCAAAAGCTCCTGTGCCGTGTAGGGACGCGTGGGTAAGGGCTCCTTCGGTGTTGCTGACCATGACTGCTCATCAGGCAGCTCTCGGACTTTGCAGCCCTCTGGAGTTTTCAAGACTTCAAATCGACGCATCTTTCGACCTCCCGAAACGCGAATGCTCTCTTCCGTACCTCAGAACGTTGATGGTTTCCCACCGCACAGGATCACGGCGTAGCCTAAGCAAATGTCGACCTCATTCATGGTCTCTTCTCGATGCTGACAACTGTCAAAGTGTCTAACACTGTTAACTTGCCATTGCGGACTCTGAAGAAACAAAGTGTGGTTGCATCCAAGCTGTAGTAGTCGCCATCCGCGCCAGCCTTTAAGATGTCCCCCGGAGGAGTTGAGTCGCCGGGTAAACCGGGCAGAGTGCAACCATCGTATTGGCGTCCAAGGATCATGGCGCCATCACACTCGGCTTCTATGTACAGATTCCCCCGATGAAACTGAAGTATTTTGTTTTTGCTGCCATCGAAGGTTAGGTCCTGAGCCTGTATCGCAAGAGAAGGGCTGGTCGTTGACTCCGCTGTAACAGGCTTGTCTTCTGGCTCATTGGGGAGAGCTTTGACTGTTGAAAACGTCCACCTGAGCATGGGTTTCACATCGTTGATGGGGATGGCAAAGTTCAGATTCTGTCCGCCTACAAGATGAGAGGTCGTGATGCCGATGACTTCTCCTGCCATGTTGAACAACGGGCCACCGCTGCTACCGGGGGATATTGGCGCTGTGATCTGCAAGAATTTGCCCCCTTCGTCCTCGACAGTTCGGATCGCGCTGAGAATGCCGTTCGAAACGGTCGATTCGAGCGAAAGGGGATTGCCTATCGCCACAACCTCCTCTCCGACTTGGAGCCGATCAGAATCTCCCAGAGTTAAAGTCCGAAAGTCATTCCCGTGCGCTTTGATGATAGCCACGTCGCGATCTTTATCGGCTGCAAGCACACCATCGACCGCAAAGAAAGCACCGTTAGGGAGTTTAATGATGGCGGAACTACCGCTTTTGATGACGTGGTAGTTAGTGACAATGCAGCCCTCTTCGCTTATGAAGAAGCCGCTCCCTTGGGCGATAGGATGGCCGTCGTTGTCCGACATGACTATGGAAACAATCGACCCATTTGCTTCCCGCGAGATCGCCGGGATATCTAAGTGGCGGGGGTGCTTTGCCTTGAGAGGGTGCCCCCCCACTATATAGTTCTGCGAGAGATCTATACCTTGATCACAATAAATCCCTCTGTTGCCGTCCACCTTAGTCGTGGTCGGTGCGTTCTGTGCCGACATCGTCGCCACCAGCAACAGAACGGCTGCCATGTACCTCATGAGTGACGCCTCATCCGCCGGGGGCGCAAAGGTGCGTTCTCCCCTCATTGAATTTCATCACGAGATCGGGGACCGATCTAATTACGGAAGCCCCGCCAATCATGACTTTGGTTACCTGTAATCCTGTCACTGAAGGACGAGAATCATCTGTGGGCGGTGATTTCCAAACTGAGTGCAATGTTGCGTATTCTAAGCGCCCGATGCGTCCGACCTTCAGTTTCTCTATGACACACCGCTTTTTGGAAAGCTTCCTGCGGAGCGCGAGGGTTTAGTTTTCCTGCGGCATCGGCGCGAGGGCTTGCTCACGCCTGTGATGAGAATTCGAGTTGGCAGCGAGTCGCGATGGACAACGGGGAGATCACTAGCCGCATGGTAGTGGCTTCGAACCCCACAGCCACGGGACAAGGGAGCGGAGACGCTGTGAACTTGTCCCGATTACGGAGACAAAGATGACTTTTGGACAGATTGTTCTGCTCTCAATCGCGTTTGTAATCGGCTTGCATGTCTACATGTTTCCCACCACAGTTGCGTTTCTTATACGGGGTACGAAAAACCGTTTGGCAATTTTGGTCGTTAATCTGCTTTTTGGTTGGGCGGTGCTAGGGCTAGTTTGGTTGGGATGTATCATTTGGGCATGTTGGGATAAAAAGGAAATGGCATGATCGAAACACATTTTCCGCTTTACCGGTCTTCGAGTGCCGAGCGACCCCGTGGGAGATCCACCCGATCACGTCCATCGACAGGATTGGCGACGTTCTGCGAGCAGGAACAAATTAATCTGAGGCCGTAAGACCAAACTTCTGCTGCATCAGTTTCTGAAACTCCGAAAGCGAGGAGCATGTTTCGTGTGCCACCTCACAGGGGTCAGGGGGCTTGGAAGCATCGTAATACTTAGAGCCATGTTCCCATTCGAAATAGTCGCCTATTGCATTGTTCTCAAACACGTCGATGATTCTCACCATCTTACTGTCACGCGGAACGTACTGCGTGACTGCGACCAGACAACGCCCGTCTTGAAAGTGATTGAATTCGTATACTTCGGCATTCTTGTTAACGAGTTTGCGAGCGTCCACCCGCCACTTGTCAGCCATTCTTTTTGCACTTTCCGAGCATGTTTTCTGTTCGTTAAGGCTGCCGCGCGATTGGCACCAGCCTTGAGCCGTTGCTGCTGCTGCTAGAATCAAAACTACAAGTAACTTCTTCATTTTGTGCCGCTCTCCTGCGGCTATTGCGGTGATGGTCAAGGTGCCGCCAGCCCGTGAGGGTCTCCGCTGTGGGCGTACACTCGCGTTCTCCCCTCATGAATTCCATCACTTTATCGGGGACCGATCTAATTACGGAAGTTACAGGTGAAACTCCCAGCCCCTGCGCTTAGCCGTATTCCCTCACGCCTTCGCATAAGAGTCATCCTCGGCCTGTCACAGAGGCAATCTTCACAAAGCTCAAACGAGCGCAGAAAGGCCGAAGCGACGTGACTTCGCGACCTGTGGCGTATGACTTTGGTTACCTGCAATCCCTGTCGCTGAGGGACGAGAATCGTCTGTGACGGCAATAGTCCACACTGGAGCCCGCACTTTTGCTTGGGGGGATCAAGATGTCCACAACCGGAGCCACGGAAGGCAAAGTGGAATATGCTGGAAATTCGATTGATGACTCTCTAGGATCACAACGTCGCACAGAGGAACTCAGGAAAGCCAAAGATCTCAAACGGTCTTCGTGGGGTGCAACGCTCCTGACGATTTGTGTTGGGCTATGTGTCCTCACTGGAGTTCTATACGGACTCCGAACTCAGGACGCTGCTTATGCGGTTGGAGCCTGCACCATCCCCTTTGCTTGCTGGTTTGCGTACTTCCGACGGCATTACTTCACCAAAGCCCCAGTCTCGACGGACGGCTGGAGCACGGCTCTCGTCATTGTCGGCATTCTAGCTGCGAGTACAGCGTCTAAGAATCTTACGGTGAAGTCCCCGCAGGACATTGTTCATGAGATTAATGCCAACACACCCCATGATGCTGACAATGCCCAAAATGCCAAAACGCGGCAAACACTCACAGAATTGATGAAACTCAATAAAGAAGCTCGCGCCATAGATGTTGAGTTCGACAACTCCTATGGTGGCAAGAATTTCTTGGACACAGGATGCTTCTTGAACCCGAACGTCGCAAGCACATGCCTTGCTGATACGCAGAAGGCTCTCGATGGTTACGAGGGAGTCATTGGACGCATGAGTGCCCTCTGGAAAAATAAAGGCGAAAGCCAAAATTCGCTACAGGTGGCCCAGTATCAGACCATGGTCAAACTTTTTACCGATGCAACCGACCTGTATCGCTACGCTGCGGAACCGTCACGACAGGTCGGCGTTGACCCAAAGGCTGGGGGACTTCGCATTGTGGGGGTTAAAGAGTTCAACCTCAAGCTAAACACTGCGCTTGCTGACCAAGACAGCTTCCGCAAAGCAACGAAGGCGTATGCCGAGTACCAAAACAACGGGCTGAGGGAACTCGGCCTGAAGCCAGAGGATTTGGGGGCGACACACTACAGTCCGGCTGATTTTGAAAGCAAGGCAACGCAATAGCCGCGCATCGACGATTTGAGTATCCCTACGCTGATACGGAGTGGTTAACCTCTGGAGGAAACTAATGAAGATCACACTCGCAATCGCAGTTCTGATGTCATCACTGGCACTCGGACAATCAAATGAACTTGTGCGCGACAGCAAGAAACTCTTCGTTGACAACGTTATAGACAAGTCATCGGGCGAAGACTTCGCTAAAGCCTTCGCTCAAGAGCCGACATGTTCTGGGTTGACATTGATACTCTGGACATCGCGCGTCTTCGATACCGATGCACAACTCAACCTGTGGGAGACTATGGGCTGGAAGTTGTCCTATAGCAACCCTGCTGGCTCTCGACACAGTAGTTATACGGGCGGGATACTGACACGGATCGACGCGCCCGCAGGGCTCGGCACGCAATCTACTGACTTCGATATCGACGCGAAGACTGACCGTGCCGCTGCGCGACAGGTCTGCCTCATCATGAAACAGCGCGGGAGAGTCCGATGACGGTGCGGCGTGGTACAAAAGTCGCCGGTCAGGTCATTGGTTCGAGCGCCTCAGCATGCTGTATCACGAAGTTCGAGGGTGAAAAACAAAGGCTATGAAAACCCTTATCTTACTGACTGCTACCGTTCTTTTGCTGCTTATTGTCGGTATAGCTTCAGCGCAGGATACGAGCGCCGTGAACGTTCAAACTAGCTGCGCACACTGGGCGAAAGTCCGCGTTGACAAGCACAAACAGTTCAAGGGCGACTCGAACGACCTGTATCAGACGGGCGTGTGCTTAGGCTATTTCGACGGTCTGATGGACGGAATGGACAATACGGGAGGCTGGCAGCTTGAGGATGGAACCAGTGCCGTATTCCAGATCAAGAGGTCGGCAATCAGCTCTACGTGGGATGTGATACGCGCTTTTTACACCTATGTGGATGCCAACCCGTTGGCGAACGGCAAACCAGCATGGAGCGTACTTCAAAGCGTTCTACGAACAAACGGTCTAGCCACCGTTGCGCCACAAGCCTCGAAGGCCGAGCCTCAAGCGTCGGCGCTGACTGACGAGTGCAAACGCGGGGCAAACAATGTGATTAGTCAGTTCAATACCGACAGCGACCTCAAAGCAATCGACACTCCAACTTTGGTGTCCGTCAGCGGCAAATTGCGTGAGTGCCTAGACACTAAGGGCCTCACCGATGCGGATTCTGTTCTGCTTCTGTTCGCTCAGAACCAAGCAAATCTAGTTCTGCTCGACAGGGCTGTAAACGTGCTTGATCGTCATGCTCTGTTGCCGGAAGTGAGAGCGGAACGTTCCCCTTCGAGAAACACGACCGTTTCACACGTTCCGAGCGGGACAGGATCAGAGCAATAGCAATCGTTGATTCTCTGTAAGGTGAAAGCCGTTGAGAAGGGATGGTGCTTTGAAATGTGGGAAAACTTCATCGGCCAGCAGATTCGAAGATGTAATCGGAACCTGCTCATAGCGAACATCGTGTTGCTCTGCGCGGTCATTACATGCGCCGCCATGAGTGCGTATTATCTGGCGACCGAAGATGGGTGGTGGACGCTCGGGATTGGCTCGCCATTTCTCTTGCTGGCCGCATGGAACTTGTCGAAGTGGAAGAAGCGAGCACGGGACTACACTTGTCATCCCATCTGTAAGCGTCTCGCATGTTTTGGCACGGTGGAGCAAGTCATCCAACAAATAGAAGCGGCAATACTGATGAACCCAGTAGAAAAGATTGCAGGGGTCAGGCTATTTGGCCCGTGGCTCTTCAAGCCAAGCATCTTAGGTCTGACATGTTTTTATGTTCCAGATTTAGTGTGGGTCTACAGGAAAGTCACAACGCATTCCGTTAACTTTATCCCGGTCGGGCAAACGTCTGAGGCGTTGCTATACGACCGCTATGGATTCTCTTCAAAGATGCAGGCCAGCAAGAGGAAGGTGGAATCGTTGATGACGCACCTTTGTCAGCAATCTCCTTGGATTATCGCAGGGTACAACAAGGATTTGGAGAGGCTATGGAAGTCGCAGAGGAGAGAATTCGTCGCTGCCGTTGATGAGCGACGAAAGGAAGCCCCAAAAGCGGCAGCAGCAAGCGCAGGGAAATGATGATTGCGCACCGACTCATCCGGCTTGGACAGGCGGAAAGGACAATAGAGTAATGAGACGAATTGCATTCTTTGCAGTAACAGCGGCTATCCTGACAGCTTTCCCTGCACAGGCGCAGTCCTTGAACGAAACATTCGACTGGATGTCCAACACTCTCAAGCAAGCCGAGGGAAACAACTATTATGTGCACCATCCTTTCCCTGACCGTTCACAAAAAGAACTAGAAGACGGCGTAGACCCTCGTACTATGGAGCGAATCACGGAGTTTTCACACAACGGTTGCAGTGTAAAGTTCGAGGTATATCTCGAATTTGATGATACCAATCTCAATGGCACGTATTCCGCCGAAAATGATGTGCTCACTTTCAATCTGAAGAACCTTGACCCCCAAACAATCAACGTTGAGGATTCTTGTAAACCAGTGACACCGGGAGGGGGGGCACCGTTTAACTGCGAAGACATGCAAGGCACGCAGGTAAACTTCAAAACTACAGATGCCAAGCCCAGAATCCATGTGGAGAGCATCGCATCTGGCGGCAAGACTCTGACTTGCAGCCGCAAGAACGCGGAGGATTTGGATGATCTGTGTAAGGCAATGCCCGGAAACACGGCTTACTGCGGCTTCTCTAACGCCAAAAGCACAAAGGATGAAACTCAGGACACACTCGGTTTCACCACTCCGGAGTACGCCAAGAGGTTCGCCAAGGCCCTGCGTCACGCCGTCACCCTGTGCGGCGGGAACAAATCAACATTCTGAGGTGGGGGACTGGCGGTCTGGGCTGGTCAACAGGGTAAACCTTAGGGCACTGATTCACCAATGGTCATAACGGCTCCTTCATGACGCTCTCGCTCATCACTAGTCTATGAGACTTCCACCCAAGACTGAGGACGCTCCACACTATCGCCGTCTGCGGTATCGGCTGGATTGTGGCAGAGAAGTGGAAGTCGAAGGCTTCTACGTCAGCCCTTCAACAATCGGATACCTTGAAGGCAGCAAAGAATATATTCGCGACCCGATCATTGAGAAGCTCCCCGAAAGAGCCCGCGAACAATTTCCGGGAATAAACGGTCTGTTCATTAAGCCTGTACCGGACGGGGAATTGCCTATTTATACGTTCATGGTCGATCTAATCTGCTATCGGCCTGTCTCTGACACCGACAAAGATATGTCGAGTCTCACGGTCTGCTGGCTTGGAGACGACATCGAAACGAGTTTGCCAGAGTTAATCAACCGCGAAATCAGTTCTGTTGAATGGGACGAGTACGCGGTGGATGGAAGTTTCTAGGAAAAGAATCAGGGATAGGCCATGGGCGAGCAGTTTCACATACCGACTGACTGGCCAGTTCTCGTGGTTGAGGACACGGAAGATCGTATTTCATGGTTTCGGCAGCGTTTGCCCAAGGCAGTGTTCGCCAAAACCGCTGAGGCGGCATTTCGAGCGCTGGATCAGCAGCCATTCAAAGTCGTCTTCCTTGACCACGACCTGCATTGGATGCACGCCGACAACTCAATATTCAAGGGAACGGGGAAGGAAGTAGCTAGGTTTCTCGCCGCGAGGGAGTATCGAGGAATCGTTATTATCCACTCCCGCCACGAGGAGGGCGCAGAGGCGATGAAGAAGTACCTTTCGAAGGCTAGGCTCGCACCATTTGGGAGTTTTGACATTGTTACGGAGGTCAACCTGTGAACCTCGGCGGCTTCTCAGTCTGGAGATTGATCGGAGTCTCTGCGTTCAAGTCGAGAATTTCCAGAGCAATCGGCATCCCGCTCACGAAGAGCGGGCGACGACGCAAGTTGGGGGCGTTCATTTTCAGGCTGTTTGGATTCAAATAACACCGCTGTGTTGGGGCGCGAAAGCAACGGGTGGGATTGGTGACAGTCAGCAGATCGCCCCGTCGACTGAGCTTCCGACTGCGATTACGGAAGTACCGTTGAAAGCAGCAGAGCGAGGTTCGAGCATGTCATTAGTATCCTCTTTTTAACGCCGTCAAGCACAACCTCAAACCTGCGTGAGTAGGAGTAGAGACTGCATGAAAGAAACTGTTCTGTTCTTGCTCATCACGGGCTTTTCTCTCACATGCTGGGGACAACAGAAAGCCCAGCAATCCTTCGACGAACTGGTTACTGCCCACGACCCAGATGTCACGGATGACCTCAAGCACGATGTCTCTTACGTCTGCTTTGAGCCCAAAGAAGAGAAGTTCTTCATTGTCTTCTACAACCTCCCCGATCCGGCATCGTGGCAAGACGCCTATTCGTGGGAAACGGTGGCAACTACGTTTAGACAGGATGCAAAGCAATTCGGAATTCACGAGTACACAAATGGGATGGATGACGACCAACTATATTTCGCCTTGGCCCACCCCAAAGCAGTGTGGGAAGCAAAAGGGCACCGCAATGCACAGAAGAAGGTTGTGATAGTTCCCTCATCCCTACAACTCCTCGACGATGGCGGAGGCTACTACTTCGAGGTCGGGTCGGCAAGTGTCTGTCTGTCAGCACAGTACAACAATACTCAGAAGGACACCACACGGCGTTTTGTGGAAGTTCGCCAATCCACCAAGCGGTTTCGACAATACTGGGAAGTTAACGATAGCAGAATTCAAGATATGAACGGTCGGTGCGAACTCTGGAGCAGGGGTAAGCAGAGAAGTGGAGCCAAATGACTTAAGAGGCCGCATCTTCGGGGCGGGGAAGAGAGAAAGGCCGTTGCCCACCCTAGCAATATAAGCTTCGGGCGGACGAAGAGCGGGCAAGAGGTGGCGAACCTTATAGCGCAGTTCAGGGAGGACACTGTGCCTTGTGCACTCTGTAAAATTGACGCTCCAACAAAGATGGTGAGCTTTCATCAGAATATTGGGATGTTGGTGACACGCCAAGAGCGAGAACTTAAAGGCGAGTTGTGCCGAAGGTGTTCTAAGAGCACATTTTTGTCGTATACCTTGACAACGCTTTTCCTAGGTTGGTGGGGCATTATCTCGTTCTGCGCGACCCCCTTCATGATTTTGGGAAACATTTTCTCTTGTGTGAGGTGTTTGAGCCTGCCTGAGCCGACGATTTCAGCAATGAATGTTCCGATGGCTCTTCATGATGTTTCGACCGGAGCGACTCGTGGCCTGACATTCAAAATCATCTATGGAACCATCGTATGGGGTATCATTGGAGTCCTCGGAGTCCAAGGATTGCAAAGGTCGGCACAACCACAAACGAAGGTCGCGGATGCCCAACCCGTGACCGACGCGAAGTCCTACATCACAATTGACTCATCGTGGTCATCGTTAAAAACAAAAGGCGAGGTAATCGGGGGCTGGACGCGGGCTCACTGGTCAGGCGGAACGCCCCTAACAAGCCCGAACAATTTCGCGCTGGATTGCGCCGACCGCGATGACTGTTTCAAACTGCCCAAGGGGGAAACCTTCGAGGCATGGTTGGTCGATAACCCCAATCTGAAATACAAAGTGAAAGATGGGAAAGACGACCTGACGCTTGAATTAAACCTAAAGCACGGAAGGCTAGGACGGTATGAAGTGAGCAAACTGGACGACTCGGAACTTCAGATCGACCGGGAAGTGATCTCGCCTGACCGTCATTACCTGCTTTTCACAGTCCACTGGGCGGACGGACTCGATGCAGGCCAGTCGTTTCACCTTTACTGCAACCGGTTTCTCCCTGATTGCAAATCGCTGGGGGTCGGCTCCTACTACATGGAGACGCTGGCGACGGATGACGAGACAACGTATCGAGACCTCAGCTACAAAATCTACAATAGGCAGAGCCCGAAGGACTTCGGAGTATACGGCTCTGGGATACTGGGTTCCGTCACGCCGACGCCGCAGGAAAACTGAGCGCCCGGCGTTCCCGTCGTAGAACTTTTTCTCTAGTACAGAATTATCTGTCTCGAATTCGCCAGCCGAAAAGAAGAGCGGAACAGAATGTAACGCAAACTCTTCTGTGATGAGCCCTTGCAGATTTCCGCGTCACGAGTAGTCCGCAAGGTATACCCGCCGAACCATCGAAATCCGAAATTCCAGCCCAATGGTTTCATTCGCTTGCGGCTCTCGCGGCGAAGCCCTTTTTGACCACCAGCTTGCAAGCTCATGAAAAGAGTGAACGGCGGACTTTTCTACCGTAAAAAGTGCTCTTCATTGACCTGCTTGCCATTGCGTCATAAGATTCCCCGACAATGACTATGCCCTCCCAACCCGTGGGGCAATCGGTTTCCCATTACCGCATTCTCAGGAAGATCGGCGGCGGGGCATTGCGAACCACTCCTTCCTTCTTGCTTCATTCTCCTTTGCGAGGGGTTCCTTGAAGCGTTCACACATGCCTTTTCTGCGATACCAAGCATACTTTTGGTCGTCGGGATTGTGGGCTATTCGCATATATCTGCAATTCGCGCACCGCGCTGTAAGAGCAAAGATTTGTTCGGAGGTCAGTTCGTCTCCAATAATGCCGTACTTGCCACTCGGCAAATTAAGGATACCCGTCCTATGCACGGATGAATCGCAGGGCCGACCACTTAACAAGTCGTAGTAGAAGACCGGGGACTCCCCAGAGAAATACTGACCCTTGATACTTCTCAGTTTCTTCAGCAACTCCTCGTCTGTAACTTCGATCAGATCGTCGTCCTCTGGCGCGTATGATGCCCGAAGGCTAAAGGCATACACGAGACCGTTGTCCGTTTCAACTTTTTGGTAGCTGGGGGAGATTACGTTTGGGATAGATGAACATTGGTACGCGAGCTTATATATCTCCTCAAGCGGTGAAGAGCCAACAAATTGATTCTCAAGCAAATGTTTGCGTTTCTCGAATGGCATGTCATCCAAATGCCAAGGTCCGAACTCAGGAGCTGAATGCCACAGAGAGTTATAGAAGGGGTCTTCACTTGGCCCAAAACCCAACCTGTCGCGACGGCTAACGTCGGTCTCTTTGCCACTGGTGTCGAATCGGATCATGTCAGCAGTTTGCAGGTCAGCAACTTGCACTTCAACACATGACGGCGTAATGTTGATCGCCTTGTCCCCTCTATCCTTGCGCTGGCAGTAAGCTGCATCAGCAGTTTGCCGGTCAACAACTTGCACATCCACGCCCTCGGGCGTGACCTTGACCACTTTGCCCTCGTCGATGCAAAACGAGAAAGGGTAAGGAGGTTTAAGCATGTAAACGTCCTGCCCAACCACCAGCGTCTTCGTGTCCATGTCGCCTCCGTCTTGTTGCTTTGTTTTTGCTGCTAAGCTCGTTCGTGTCGGCTCAGGTTCCCGAAGAGAGCGGTAAAGTTCGTCATTTTTGTTCACTCCAGCTCGGAGAGAGCGAGCTAAGAAATATTCGACGAAAGTCAGTTCAATATTCCTTAGTTGTTCCCCCCAAACGCGCAGAGTTAAATGTTCGCTGAATTGCGGCATCGATTTCTGCTTGCATGGTCTGTCCTAACCCAACTGGGCAGGCCACATACGCGGCAATTACTGCCGTGCGACCCGCTTTCGAGGGGGTAAACATTTTGGTGTGCATCGTGCTTTGACCGCTCAGAGAGACCATCTGTATTTGCTTGAAGTCAAACGCCGACTCGCGTTCCACATTCACAAGCCCCTGTGACTCTTGCGGTTCCTCGCCGCCACCACTGAGGCCGGAATAGAGAGTTTGGGCAATGAACTGGATGTCCTCGTGGCTTACGTTGTATTTTCGTTTCAAGAAGGCGGCACATGTTACAAATCGGGGGCAACTAGCAACCAACCTATCTTCCCAACCCATACGCGATACGTCACCCCACTCGCGGGACTGGCGGAACAGGCCGTCTCCCATATCCCAATATTGCGACGATGTACCGAAGTCGGGCGGTCGTTGTGGTGGCGCTGTCACTGGCGACCAAATGACAGTTGACGGGTGAGTGGGTGACGGGTGAATGGTTGATTCTGGCGGGGGCACCGCTGTCTTCGTGGAGCGCGTGGATTCACTGTTGTACCGCTGTTGCCAAGTGGTCGCCTGTTTTGTTGCTCTGTATGCGCGGATTTCGGCGCTCACAGCCCAGCAAACGGCAATGCACGTCGCAACTATCATGGCTACTAACACTCTGTTGTGCATGGTTTCCTCTCTGGTTCCAGCGGGAGATTGACCAGAATGCGGCAGCGGAAGGCATACCGCTGGCGCACTTGAGCTTAGCACCTGAGAACAAATCGTCAACAAGGCCGCGCGTCGAGTACGAAAACAAGTTGATAGAGACCCCTTCGAGGTCTCCCACACTGACTTTTTGGCTTAAGTTGATTCACTCAGTTAGCTTTTCCCTCTAGCGACGGCAGTTTTCGACACGCCTCTCTAAGACCATCCTCAAAATTCTTCTTAATTTCCTCGCCAAATTCATC
>OCZT010004071.1_pt1 | contig 14835 bp, 17 predicted proteins | sample 1539031 | NCBI WGS metagenome assembly OCZT01 (sample SAMEA3539308, study PRJEB22396) | soil metagenome | biome: tundra; feature: field; material: soil | place: USA | collected 2010-05 | depth 0.15 m
GCGCGGCCGCGTCCCCGGCCAGCGGGCGCAGAGCCTGAGCGGCGTCGGTGGCCGAAGCGACGTCCGTCTTCCCGGCCGCAAATAAGGTGGCACCGCTGGCGAGGATGATGAAGTAGGCCACGATCTCCGAGAAGACCATCCCGGCGGCCGTATCCCACCGCCGACCGCTCTGAATGATCCGCGGCGCTGTCTGGGTAACGGCGGGTGCGTCACCTCGCTAGCGATTGTCGCATCCACGATCGGGTGATGGTATGGCCATGGTCGTCATGCCGCGACCATCAACCCGACCGCAGGATCTGCGCTTCGGACAACCTCCATGTGAGCGCAGGCCCGCGACACCTCAGTTCGACCACCTCGCGCTCAAGAACGCGAAGGCCAGATCTCTGTCCGTCGCGGACTCGAAGGCAAGGATGAGCGGCCCGTACTTCCAGGCGAATCGAAGTGCGGGCCGGGTGCCCATCACGAGATAGGCCGTTCCCCGCTCGATCCCGAGTCCCGTCCAGGTCGCGAGGTCAGGGCAGACGGGCGCTTTGCCGGCACGTCCCGGCGACGTCACCAAGGCCTCCAGAAACCATGGCATGACACTGAGCGTCGTTCCGTTCAAACGAGCCGGCCGGTTGCGGTATCGCCGTTGAGCTAGGTTGTCGTCCTCTACGACACCTGTGGCGCGGACGGCGAGGTCCATCTCGCTTGGACCTGACGTGGACGGGGCCCCAGGATCGGCCACGTCATTCGCCACAAATGGCACCAATCCGACATACCAGCCGGCATTCACGAGGATTACCAAGCCGACTATAAGGCAGCCTTTCGCGACCCAAGCCCAACTCGGTGAGCCATCTGATGTACCGACGGCCTCTTTGCCTACGATGAAGGCGCAGGCCATCAAGAACCCGAGTGCATCATAGAAGAGGAGCTGGAAGGGACGGATCGACACGTCGTGGCCCAAGTTCTTGGACACGAGTGTCTGGTTCGCCATATTGGCGATCCAACCTCCCGCGCTCAACAATCGACGCACGTATTGCATCTAGATCTCCGTTCAAGCCTGCGGCGAATGTGCTCAGCTACGGATCGTAGGTCGTGTAGGCACGTCGCCCGACTTGGGATGAGCGAGGCTGGACCTCGCAGCGATCGACTATGAGCCGCAGGATAGACGGCCCACAATCGCGGCGCCTGGACAACTCGCTGTCGCTACGATGCTGCGATGGTGTTGCTGTCTCCGGCCCGGCTGCCCGACGTCGTCTCGCGGGTGCTGGCCAGCTCCCTCTCTGCGCGCTCTAGATCCCGGGTGGCAGGACTGACTGGCGAGGCGACCGGTCTTCCAGTAGAACGCGCCAGGGTCCAGTTACGCCCAAACCTAGGGTACCCAATTGTTAGACGGTGCTCGGTTAGCACGCCGGCTCGCGCGGGGACAGTCCCGCGAGTCTATTGTCGGGCCCCATCCGCTTGTCGGGCCCCATCCGCGGGTTCGGATGGGCGGTCGTCACAGTGAGTCGGTGTCCAGAGTCAGAACAGGGAAGGAGGGGTGAAACCCAATGGTGAAGAGGCTGGCGCTCGCTTCTTTGGTCGCGTTGGCAGCTGGTGCATGCTCAGGACTGGCGACCCCCACTCCCTCTCCAACCTTCGGGTCGGCGTCCCAGGCCGCTTCGACTCAGGCATCGAGCCAAGCCACCGTGTCCGCCGCAACGCTTACATCGGCGACTGCAGTCCCTTTGGCCAGGCCGACAGCAGCCCCGACCGGCGAGTCACATGAGTTTGGCGACGGCACGTTCGTCGTCGGCAAGGACATCGAGCCGCGGACTTATCGGGCGCGAGTCCCATCGCCGGGTTGCTACTGGGCGAGGTTGTCAGGGTTCGGCGGTTATGCGGGCGACGTCATCGCCAACGAAGCTACCGGTGCGCCAACGGTGGTCACCATATCCGCGTCGGACACGGGCTTCTATTCGGACATGTGCGGAACCTGGACTACTGACCTGTCCGCCATCCTCTCGCCCGGGGGTCCAATCCCCGCCGGGACGTACATCGTCGGAACCGATATGGCACCGGGAACCTACAGCTCAGCGGCAAGCGAGATCTGTCGCTGGGCGAGGCTGACCGGCTTCGGGGGTACGAATGAGGAGACTATCTCTGACGGCGGCGCGAATATGGGAGATGTCGTGACGATCTCGGCGTCCGACAAGGGGTTTCGATCGAGCCATTGCGGACCTTGGACGAGACAGTGATGCAGGCCGCCGACGCAGCCGCGCTACTGGCCGGCGCCGGATTCGCTGCACGGCCAGGAACGAATAGATCGTGGATCAGGCCCGTTGACCACGAATTGGTCATGGTGTTGCTTTCTTCCCGCGCCTGAGTGATGGATCTGGGCGACCATCCCGCACCCGAGGCGCCCGTCATGACCGCCCAGCCACTTCCCGCCCTGACCAGCGGTGACCCGTCCGCCTGGGATCAGGCCCTCTACGCCTTTCTCGTTGAGAAGGGGAACCGCTCCGGCTCCCGACGGACTGTCGAGTCATACAGCCGGATGCTCTGGCCGTTCTGCGCCGAACGCAGGTTGACGCCGGATCTGGTCAAGCCAGCAGACGTCCTGGCCTGGGTTCACGGCATCGGGAAGTCAGGACGCACGCCATCGTCCACAACGATCGGTGCCAGGATCGCCTGTCTGAGCAGCTACTTCCGCTTCCTGATCCGGATGGGCTTGGTGGTCAGCAACTCCTGCGATGCGGTCGAACGGCCAAGAGCTATCCAGTCACCTGCGCGTCGTTACTCCGACATCGAGGTGCGTAACCTCCTGGCGGTTACGCCGGACACCGTCGCCGGCCGCCGGGACCGGGCGATCCTGCTGACCCTCGTACTGACCGGACGCCGACGGACCGAGGTGATCAGCTTGACGGCCGGCGATCTGAGCATCGAAGGCGAAACGACCTTCTACGCCTGCCGAGGCAAGGGCGGCAAGCGAGGCCGTCGAGAACTCCCCACGCCGCCTACGAGGCCATTTGCGCAACCCTGGAGGACGCCGGCAAGGAACTGGTGAAGATGCTTCCGATCGAATCGCTCTGGCAGGCAGCGGCACGACCGAAGGGAGTCACGAGCGGCACGTTCTACGCGCGCTTCCGCCGATACCTCGCGGCCGCTGGCCTGGCTCCGACCGGCCTGCATGTCTTGCGCCATACGGCGGCGAAGCTCCGACGCGACGCCGGTGAGTCGATCGAGGCCGTGAGTCAATTCCTCGACCACTCCTCGCTCGCCGTGACGACGGTCTACCTGCGCCGGCTCGAGGGCCAGGAGGATTTGACCTGGCGTGACGTGGCCGAGGCGATCGGGGTATGAAGCGGCCCCCATCGCCCGGGGTTACGGAGCAATGAGGGCCAGGAACGACTGTGCGTCAACACCGCTGCTTGTCCGTAATCCCACGGCCTAAGTAAGCGCCAGATAAGCGGGCCCTGCTAGGGTCCTCGGGTCGGGCACCGCTCTGTGGCCAAGCCGATGCCGGACGACGACGAGCGAGCCGGTGAGGGAGCTCTGGCTCTACGGCGACTCGTGCCCCCGACCACGGGTCGTAGATGACAACTCGTAAAGTGTCGGCTCCACTCCACTCGCCCGAAGATATGCAGCACATCCGATGAACCACGGACGAGATCGCTAGTGCGTCATGCGGAGCGCACCTAGCGCAGCGGTGGCCTGGCGCCGCCCATGATCACCAAGATCCGGCCGCGATGCAGGCGAGGGATCAATATCCCCGATGAGCGGGTTAGCCGGGGCCCCACTCCTCTCGCCCCGACCATACCCAACAATTCCCGTGAAGGTGGCCGGTACGGCGTAGGGCGAACCAAAGCCGTGGCCGGTGGTCTCGCTCGCTCCCCTCTTCTAGGTCGGGCGCTCCGGCGAACCCGCGGCCCGACCGGGGCCCTCCCTCTCTCCCTGCTTCATCTAGAGTGCAGCGTGTCCACGCCGACCACGTGGTGCATCAAGCCCTACGCGAGGATGCTCTCGGAAAGTCCCTCGGAGTGGATGGATACAATTTCCTACACGTTATCGAGATCGAGGACACGGCGGCCGGCCTGGGCTGAGTCACGGCGCGACTGTGTCGCCGGACCCCTCCACCGTGAACCAGGTCAGCGTGCGGCTCACCACGCAACTGCCTGAGCACCATAGGTCTCGCGGCCCGCCGATGCCGGATGTGGGAATTCCGCGCAGGCCCTTAAGCGTTTGCTTCGGCTCCCGCGTCTATGGGACGCAATCGTCGAACTTGGCGACAGAAGGAGCCCCAGCGATGCCGATCCGTTTTCGAACCAGCCCGAGCCGTGCTTGGCCCAGAACCAGTCACGCGCGAGCAGGCCGTGGCCCGTTCGCTCGCGCGTCCGCCCTCGCATTGGCGAGCCTGCTCGCTGCTCTTGCCTTCGCAGGTTGCTCCTCCTCCATCCCGAGGCTACCTGCCGTCTTCTCGCCCACGCCGCCACCCGCTGTCCAGACGCTCGCACCTGGCGCGACCCCGGTAGGCTCGGCGTTCAGTTCGACGGGCTCGCTGAAGGATGCCTGTTTCGCCTGCGCCGCTACGACGCTCCCCGACGGACGCGTCCTGATCGCCGGAGTCTCCGCCGGTGCGCAACGGGACATCAGCGCGTCAGCCGAGCTGTATGACCCCAAGACCGGCACGTTCAGCCCAACTGGTTCGATGACCACTGCTCGTATCGACACATCGGCGACCCTGCTTTCGGACGGCCGCGTCCTGATCGTCGGAGGTTATGACAGCAACTCAGTGAGCCTCGCCTCAGCCGAGCTGTATGACCCCAAGACCGGCACCTTCAGTCCGACCGGATCGATGACCGCCGCTCGTGGCGTACCAACGGCAACCCAGCTCTCCGACGGCCGTGTACTGATCATCGGAGGTTATGCCAGCACGGGAGATTGGACCGCTGGCAAGATCATCGTCTCGGCCGAAGTGTATGACCCCAAGAGCGGCACCTTCAGCCCTACCGGCTCGATGACCGCCGCTCGTGCCCAACAGACGGCAACCCTGCTTTCCGACGGCCGCGTATTGATCGTCGGAGGCATGGAAGTCACGGCGCCCAACGCTGTTAAGACCATCGCCTCAGCCGAGCTGTATGACCCCAAGGCCGGCACTTTCAGTCCGACCGGTTCGATGACCACCGGTCGTGCCGGCGTCACGGCGACGTTGCTCTCCGGCGGACGCGTTCTCATCGCCGGAGGGTACGACGGTAACGGCTACGTCGCCTCGGCCGAGTTGTATGACCCCAAGACCGGCACCTTCAGTCCGACCGGCTCAATGACCACCGCTCGTAGCAGCGACACGGCGACGTTGCTCTCCGACGGCCGCGTCCTGATCGCCGGAGGTTATGACAGCAAGGGCCCGCTCGCCTCAGCCGAGCTGTATGACCCCAAGACCGGCACCTTGAGTCCGACCGGATCGATGACCGCCGCTCGTGGCAGCGACACGGCGACGTTGCTCTCCGACGGCCGCGTCCTAATCGTCGGAGGCATGGACAGCTCAGGCAACACGCTTACCTCAGCCGAGCTGTATCAACCGTAGGACTGCCTTCCGGAATAGCTTCGCTGTCGGACCGACGGTCCAGCCCCTCCCTTTCGATCACCAAGGAGTTCCCGGTGACCTCACCCCAATCGCCACTTACCAATGAGTCGGAGCCTCCGCGCCGGAGACTGCCGGGCCTCCCGCCGCTGCCTGCCTGGGTACGCCTGCGGTTCCGACCAGCTCCGGACGTGCGCCGGATCGTGCTCCTTTGGGCAGCCTGGCTGTTGATCATCTGCACCTTCCAGATCGTGGTTGGGGCGCGTCTCCAGCCGGCCCGCCCGGACAACGTTCTCGCCTGGACTGCCAGCGAAACGAGCGACGGATACCCGGCGGCTTCCGGCCAGGGCTGCCGGCCGCTTCTGGCCGATCAGAACATGAACGAGCACGTGGCCTTCGACTCCGAGTACTACCTAGGCATCGCCACCGGTGGCTACGACAATCCGCAGGCTGACGCATACGTCGATCAGGGCGGTCACGTCGTCGCCGTAGGCGTCCCAACCTGCACCGATGGAATGGCCGGCTGGACCCCGACCAGCTACGCCTTCATGCCGGGCTATCCGATTGCGATGCGGCCGGTCATGGCCGTTGAGGGTGTCCTGCCGTTCACTTCGAACATGACCGATGTCGGTCGTGCGACCCTGGCCGGGATCATCGTTTCGGCCCTCGGCGGGTTGCTCGCAATGCTGGCCCTCGCCCGGCTGATGGCCTTCATGGAGCCTCGCCCGCAGGAGCGTCGGCGGGAGCCGGCTACGACTGACGGCGAGACAGTCATCGGGACGACGAGCACATGGGGCGGAGTTCACGGCCTCCGGGCAGCGCTCTACCTGCTCGCATTCCCAACTGGTTTCTACCTAGCCCAGGTCTACAGCGATGGGCTCTTCATCGGCCTCGCCTTCATGGCCTGCGCGCTCGCGGTTGAGAAGAAGGTCGTGGGGGCGGCCATCTTCGCAATCCTCGCGTCGCTGACTCGCCAGGCAGGCTTCCTCCTTTTCCTGCCCATCGCCGGGGCCGCGTTCCAGATGCTGCGCGACTCAGAGTCGCGACCCAAGGGCTGGCGGATCGGCATACCGATCGTGGCGGCTCTGGCCCCGGTGGCGGCATTCGGAGCCTGGTTTGCCTCACCGCTCGGTCGGAACTGGCAGGCGGTCGAGAACGAGTTCTTCACCCGCTCCTTCGATATCCCCAAGTCAATCGGCCTCTGGCAGACGGCCTGGAACAGCCTGATCAGCGGCGTCGACAAGACGCCGGTCGGTGGCTACCCCGTCTACGGCGGCGGCCCACTTGCATCGGCCACGAGCGTGTACATAGCCCTCGAATTCCTTGCGCTGGGTCTGAGCGTGGTCGCCTGCATCTGGCTGTTGCGCCGGATGCCGGGCGTGGCCCTGTTCGGTCTGGGCGTGATCGTCCTCTCGGCCGGCAGTTCCGGCGCCCAGGGCATGGACCGCTACGTTCTAGCGGTTCCGGCCATCTTCCTGATGCTCGCCTCGTTTGGGCGGCGCGACGTCTTCGATCGCTCCTGGGTCATGGCCAGCACGCTGGTAATGGGCATGCTCGCGATGCTCTTTACCTTCGGGTTCTGGGTTTCGTAGAGGTTCGCTGCGGCATAAGTGCCCGCAGCTCACGGTTTGGGCTTGGGTGGCGTTCGGTGACGCTGCCCAAGCCTGCCCGAGCCCGCCCAAGCCTGCCCGAGCCCGCCCGAGCAGGATCTTCGGCGCCCATTAAGCGTTTTGCCTTCATGCCACGTCTATGTGAATGTCATGATCCAAGACGAGATGTTCGACAAGCTTTCATTCCACGCCAAAGCCATGGCTGTGGCCGAGGAGGAGTGGGATCTCGAAAGCCGCGTCGTTTCGTTGCAAGCCCGACGCGGGCAGGATCTCTACGGCTTCGCGATCCGCCTCGGCCTTCCGCACGACGATGCAGCAGATGTAGCCCAAGAGGCCATAGCCAGACTGTGGCGTGAGCTCTGTTCCGGCAAGGAATTGCTCGATATCGACGCCTGGGCCTTTCGGACGACCTACCGCCTGGCGATGGATCATCATCGCCTGCGGTCGCGTGTGGCCGCGCTCGGTCGGATCATAGGCAGGTCGAGCCGTAGCGCCGACGACCCCGCCGATGCGACTGACTACACTGCACTCTGGCGGGCGGTCGATGAGTTGCCTGAACGGCAGCGCACGGTGCTCTACCTGCGCTATCGGGCCGACCTGCCATTTGAGCAGATCGGACTTGTTCTGGGCATCACAGCCGGTGCGGCGCGAAGCCACGCCATGATTGCGCATGCGACACTCCGGCGCACGCTCGGGCGGGAGGAGTTGTGATGGACCCGGAGCGTATCGATGAGTTGCTTCGAACGAGGCTTCCCCAGGAAGGGTCGTTCGATCGCCCTCTTCCGGACTTCTCGCGACGGCCGCAGCGGCTTACCTCCAGCGTCAGGACCCAGCGCAACTATCCGGTCGCGGGCACTGCGAGGGCGCTCGAGTTCGTCGTGGCGGTCGTTGTCGCCTTGGGCCTGTCCGGCCTTGGTCTGGCTGCCGTCTTTTCGCCCACTGCGCCTGCCGCTGCCCGGACGGCCTCACCAGCAAGCTCGGCGTTCAGCCCGACCGGCTCGATGAGGGATGCCTGCGTCTTCTGCACCGCTACGACGCTCCCCGACGGACGCGTCCTGATCGCCGGAGGCAAGGACAACTCGGGGGTGACCACCGCCTCAGCCGAGCTGTATGACCCCAAGACCGGCACGTTCGGTCCCACTGGTTCGATGACTACCGCTCGCTCCAGCGACACGGCGACGCTGCTTACCGGCGGCCGTGTCCTGATCGCCGGAGGCTTTGACAGTGAGGACACGGGCCTCGCCTCGGCCGAGCTGTATGACCCGGAGACCGGCACCTTCAGTCCGACCGGCTCGATGGCCACCGCTCGTGCCCAGCAGACCGCGACCCTGCTTTCCGACGGCCGCATACTGATCGCCGGAGGCATGAGCGGCACGACGCCCACCGTCGAGGCCATCGCCTCGGCCGAGCTGTATAACCCCAAGACCGGCACCTTCAGTCCGACCGGTTCGATGACCGCCGCTCGTGCCGGCGACACGGCCACGGAGCTCGCCGATGGTCGCGTCCTGATCGCCGGAGGCGCAGGTACCTCGGCCGAGCTGTATGACCCCAAGACCGGCACCTTCAGCGCCACCGGTTCGATGATCACTGCTCGTAGCAACCAAACGGCGACCTTACTCTCCGACGGCGGCGTCCTGATCGCCGGAGGCATAGACAGCACGGGCACGATCCTCGCCTCAGCCGAGTTGTATGACCCGGGGACCGGCACCTTCAGCTCCACCGGCTCGATGGCCACCGCTCGTTACGGCGACACGGCCACGGTGCTTTCCGACGGCCGCGTGCTGATCGCCGGAGGCATGGGAATCGCACTATGCACTGCCAGCGGCTGCAATCCGTTCGCCTCAGCCGAGCTGTATGACCCCAATACCGGCGCCTTCAGTCCGACCGGCTCGATGACCACCGCACGTGTCTTTCCAACGGCCGCGGCGCTCTCCGACGGCCGCGTCCTGATCGCGGGAGGCGGAGACGACTCAGGTAACGCGCTTACCTCAGCCGAGCTGTACCAGCCGTAGGACTGCTACGCCACCTCGACCAGCAGCCCAGCTTCCGGCACGATCGCGTATGTCAGTGGGAAAGCGAAGCCTCTATTTCATTTGAGCCTCCGACCTCAAGCCTCGCCTGGGGTCTGTCACGCACCGCAACGCGCTATTCCAGGTCAAGTCACGACGCAGCCATCGTGTCGCCATCTGCCGACCGGCGGAGTACGCCACCGGGAGCACCAAGCGAACCGACCGTTGCCAAACGGTGCGGCCCTGGGTGAGGGATCGCAACAAGGGACGTCGAAGGTGACAACGGTGGCTCGCCGGGCTATCAATTCGATCTCGGGCGGCGGATTCCCGGCGAGTCGCTGAACCGAGCGTATCTATACTTGGAACCAAAGGGCCACAGGGGTTCGAGTGGACCGACCAGTTACTTCTGTCCGCTGTTGCGATCGACTAGCGGGCGTGTCTCACGTCAGCCTGACAGACAGGGCAACGGCATCCCCCGACTTCGAGTGCTGATCTCGACCGCGGTGGCTGCCGCCAACCTACTCAAGGTCGGCGAGTTCGAGGAACGGCTCGACGCCCTCGAAGGCGCAATCCGACAAGGTCAGTCCGACGATGACGCCTCCTTCCCAAGTGAGGGACACCGATGACACAGGAGCGCCGACTCAACGACATCGAGAAGAACCTCTCCCCTACTCAGCTCGTCCTGCGCTGACTCGCTGAGGCCCATGCCTACGGGAGCCTGGAGGCCTGTGTGACCTCGCTCCTGGATCTGCCTGGCAATCAGCAGCCGATCGACTGCCTCTGTCGAGGCGCCGATGCCGCTGTCCGAGCAAGCCTGCATGGCAAACGGGCTGAAGTCGTTCATCCGGCTGTCCGCAACGCACTGCTCCAGACCGTGTTCCGCTGCGAGCTGGTCCTGCGCATCTACGTCGTCACACGCGAGCTACTTGATCGCCAGATGCTGCTCGAAGCCCTATTCGCTTCCCAGCTGGCTCTGCTCGTGAGGGACGGGCGCACACAGGGCCAGGCCGATGACGACTCGCACCTGGAGCGTCTGCTTCAGTGCCGTGATCTGACTGCCCTCCAGATGCGTGAGTTGCTGGCAGCCCAGGCGGCCCGAGTCACCGTCGAGACCCGCTACCTACAAGGCCATGCCGCCCTCTTCCCGGACTTGGCCGGGGCGTTCGACGACCAGATCCGACGCAGTCAGCGACTCGCGGAAATGGCAGCCGACATGGCCGAGATGGATGGCGTCGAACCTTTGCCGCCCGACGATCGCGATGCCGTCGCGTGGCGAGTGGACCAGCTCGTAGCCGATCTCGTGGAACCGGCCAGGTCGACGGCCCTGGAGAAGCTCGGAGAGAGTCGGCCGGCGCTCGGCATCGCCAACACCTGGCTGAAGACCAAGCTGGCGCCGCAGGCGGTATCCGCGGGCACATCGGTCGCGGGGGAGCCGTGATTGGCCAGTGCCGGAAAAGCCCCGTGGTCATACTCAGGAGAGGTCGCAGAAGCGACCGCAGGCATCCATAGGCACAGCGCCCGAGACGGGCGGGAAGGAGAACGGGATGGCGGACAAGCTCGTGATCGAGCTGACGCGGGAGAAGGAAACGCCCGGCACGATCCGGTTCCAGGAGCAGGACCCCGACGAGGACCCAAAGGTCGGGACGCTCTACGTCAAGAAGGCGGCCTATAAGCGGCTCGGCGACCCAACCCGCATCCGGGTGACCATCGAGACGATCGAGACGTGAGGTTCGCGATCTGCGCGACGCGGTCGAGGCAGGTGACGTGAGTCGAAGTTGAGGAGCCCCCAAGAGCCGCCTGCTCTCGCCTTCCAAGAGCCGGCACTATTGAACGTTAGTGCGGGATAAATCGACGCCGACATGCAGGCCATCACCATGAAACCATCGTGGGTGTCCGCGGGGGACTGATCGGTGAAGCGGTCATTGCTAGGCTCGCCCCGGCCCCCGCTCCCGAAGGTACCGATGGTTCCCGACCGCCTGTGCGGGTAGAGTGTTCTCCGGCGTCCCCCTGACAAAGAAAAGGCGTGAACCATGGACCGGACGGAGTACCTAGCCGAGTATAAGCGGATCAGCATCGAGATCAGAGGACGAGCGGAAGCCCTGGCCGGGTGCACCGGCCCGGTGGCGCCGTATACGGCGGAGTTCTTCCGTCTGCTAGGTGATACCAGGCAGCTTAGCGAGGACTTGGACAGCCTGGTGCGTACCTGGCCAGCGACGGTACCGGCAACCCACGCGCACCTACGCTAGCAAACCCACGCGCATCCATAGCGGGTCACAGCGTCAGCTGTCGGCCCCCTTCGATCTAGGCCCGTCACCCGACCCTATGGCTGCGTCGTGATCAGATCTGGAGGGACCCGTCCTGGTGCGTGACAGACCCCAGATGAGTCTCCAGATCGGAGGCTCAAGCGGAGTGGCGCCGGGACTTTCCAACTTCTCTATTCGATCGCGCCGGCGGCCGAGCTGCTGGTCGATGTGGGGTAGTCGGCGGCCCGAGAAGACTTGAGGCCGAGATAACAAGCTAGCCGGGGCGGGATGCCCCGATTGTCACCGGGCGGAGTAGGCCAGACGAGTGCAGCGGCGGAGTAGAATATCGGCCCTGCGGTCCGGTCCGCTGCTGGAGGTCTCATGGATGTCGCCGAGTTCCGGCGTCTAGCTATTCGCGTTGTCATGGCTCGAAACTCGGAAATGCGCGCCTTTCGCAAGGCGTTTGACCTAGGTCCGGGGACCATGTCCGGGTGGCCGGAGCGAGCCTGCGCCGACTGGCTGGTTTGGGGGGCCAATGATGCGCTGCGAGGAGCGGTCGCCGAGCTTAAGGCCCTTCTTGCTGCCGACGGCCCGTAGTCGCCATGTCGAAGCCGCTGAACCCATGTATTCGTGTTGCAAGTCCTGACGCTGTCGCCGAGCTGCAGGACTGGCTCGCCTCCGATGACGCCGAGGCTGAGCAGCTAGAAGCCGTCATAGCTCGCCGGCTGATTGGTCTCGCACGTGAGATCAAGCCCACTCAGGCACTGTTCGTTCGTAGGGTCGGGCGCACCTGCTGCGCGGCTCTGCGACCGCTGAGCCAATCCGATGGCGATCGGAACGAGGTTCTGGCGCTGATTCGGGCCGAGATGGGCCTCGGCCACTTCGAACGGGAACCAAATCCATGAAATCTCCCCTCTCCACGCATGAAGCCCTATATGACACTAGCTATGTTCCCATCACTATCACTGCTGGTTTGGCTGGAGCGGGTCTTGAGCTGGGATTTACGATCTACAATCAGTTGTCGGGATATCCGTCACAGGCTGTGGGGCTCACTTCCCTAGCAGTTCTCTTCAGCCTGACAGGCCTGATACTTCTCAAGTTCTTTCATCGAGCTTGGTTAGCTGCCCACCTGATTGTACTTGGCATCTACACCGCTACATTTGGGCCTGGCGTGTTCACGGGTGGCATCGATGCATCTGACATGGTCTGGTTGGTCTTTGTCCCGTTTATTGCGGCGTTGACAGCCGGTGGAAAAGCCAGCCTCTTCTGGACCATCGTCGCCATGCTGTCTCTGGCTGGTCTATTCATCCTCAACCGCGTCTTGATGGTTGACTATACGGTACGTCCCTCTGGAAGCACTGAGCGTCTTATCGATCTGGCCTGCGCCATCTCAGCAATGACAATCGCCATATGGATCAATGAGACTGTCAAGAAGAGAATGATGGGCCAGCTTGCCCGGGCAACCAACCAATTGGAAAGGCATAACCGCGAGATTACCATCCTCGCCGAGATGGGCAGTCTATTTCAAGCCTGCCGGACCACTGAAGAAGTCTGTCCGGTCGTTGCCCAGTATGCATATCAACTATTCACAACTGAGCCTGGCAGCTTGTTTGTACTAGATGCTTCACGGAACACACTCGAAGAGATGGCCAACTGGGGCGAGTCGACGACAATGCGACGTGCGTTCAGTCCAGACGCCTGCTGGTCATTGCGCACGGGAAAGTTGCACATAACGGGTGGCTCTGGCTCTAAGCTGGTGTGTCCTCACGTGAGTCATCCATCGTCATTCGCATACCTGTGCATACCTTTGTTGGCTCTGGGCGATACGCTGGGCGTCATCACCCTCATCAGAACAGCGTCGCTGGAGATAGAGTCGGTCACACCTGATATGGATGCGGAACCCTATTCCGAGCCCGAACTGCAATTGGCAACGGCCTTTGCAGAGCAAGTCAGATTGACATTGGCGAACTCGAAACTGCGGGAAGCACTGCGCCAAGAGGCGATCCGCGACCCACTCACCAACCTATTCAACCGCCGCTACCTGGATGAGACGCTCGAACGCGAACTCAAGCGAGCCGAACGCAAAGGTCTATCCCTGGGGATCGTTATGCTGGATATCGATCATTTCAAAGACTTCAATGATGCCTTTGGGCACCAGACTGGTGACGTCATCCTGCGTGAGTTAGGTAGTTACCTCCTAAGCCACATACGTGGTGAAGATGTTGCCTGCCGCTACGGAGGCGAGGAGTTCGTGGTCATCCTTCCCGGAATTGCGCTTGACGATCTTCGCGAACGCGCGGAGGAATGGCGAGTGGGAGTCAAACGGATGAGCGTGCTGTACGAGGGCAAATCAGTGGACAATGTTGCAGTGTCTTTGGGCATATCACTGTTTCCACAGCACGGTGAAACCTCCGAAATGCTACTCAGAGCCGCCGATCAGGCTCTCTATCGTGCCAAAGCGGAAGGACGCGACCGGGTGATAGTGGCAAGTTGAGATCTGGGACTGGGGTGGAAGACCTCAGAACTCACAACGAAGATAGAGCTGATGGTTCTTGACGTTGTGGATGACGGCTTTGGTCAGCCGAGCTGTATGACCCAAAGACCGGCACGTTCACCACGACCGGCTCGCCGACTTCGACTATCGCTCGCGGGCTCCACACCGTGGGGGTCGCGAATCCGGGTTCTTGACCCGTCGGGTACGAAGACTCGATCATGCGGCCCTCAACTTGTGGACGAGCCCACCGAGGACATCTCGCCGTTCGATGTCGGGCACACCGTCAGCCTCGGCGACGGGCGCGAGACTCTCAGGTACCCCAAGCTCCAGGCCTCGATGCGGGCGTCGCCGGTTGTAGCGCTGGACATAGATCCGAAGGACGCGATCGAGATGGCGGGGGCCGAGGATCAGCAGCCAGTCCAGGCACTCTGTTCGAAGGATTTCTACCCAGCGCTCGACGCCGATCTTGACTTATGTATAGGAAATCGTAACCAGCCACTACGAGGGACCTTCCGAGAGCACGCTCGCGTAGGGGTCGATGAACTACGTGGTCGGCATGGACACGCTGCGGCAAGATGAAGCAGCGAGAGGGAGGGCGCCCGGTCAGGCCGCAGGTCTGTAGAGCGCCCGACCCGGTAGAGGGGCGCCAGCGAGGATGCTCGCACGCTCGTCGTTCACTCGGGTCGAGGCGTCTGGTTTCCAGGCGATGCGGTTCCATCTGACCGCCCAAGCCACCGCCAATGGCTTCGCCCTACGCCGTGCCGGCCACCTTCACCGGAATTGTTGGGTATGGTCGGGGCGAGAGGATTAGAGCCGACACACCGTCGCCGTCTTTGCTGATCCCGGTAGCGAACATACCGAGCTACGTTGGTCGGGTCTGGACTAACCCTGGTACGACAGGTCCTCGATGGGTCGGCCTTACCGCCGATTCTCGGCT
>OCZT010004072.1_pt1 | contig 14835 bp, 13 predicted proteins | sample 1539031 | NCBI WGS metagenome assembly OCZT01 (sample SAMEA3539308, study PRJEB22396) | soil metagenome | biome: tundra; feature: field; material: soil | place: USA | collected 2010-05 | depth 0.15 m
GCGGGCGATGGATGTGCCGGTGCGAACGCTGATGGCGTTCGAGGGACATTGAGGCTTGTTTGTCGTCCCGGCGAACGCCGGGACGACGTGTAAAATCTTACGACTGCTGCAAAATCAAATTCAACTCGAGCTCGCGAAAGCTGAAGTAATTTTTGCGGATCCATTGATGCAGTTCGGTCGATGAATCCTTTTCGCTACGCAGATAGTCGGTGAACGAGAACGTCAGCCGGTCGATATAGGTCTTCAGAAACACCGGCAGTGCGGCGATGCGAAGTATCCGGCCATTGGCAAAGGCCGAGGGCAACTCGCCGCGCAGCACATATTCGTTGTCGATGGTAACCATGGCGGTTGCGGGAATCTGCTGCTGCAGCATGGCATAGCCGCGCGCCGAGGCGCGGTCGGTATCCGCCACGAACAGGATGACCGGCGAGACGCCGCGCCGCGCCGCCTCCTTCATGAATCCGATTTCCTCCGACATCTTGAAGAACTCGTCGAACGCGTGAAAGCCGAGATCGATCACCTTGGCGATCCCGTCATTGACGATCAGGCGGTCCATCAGCGCCATTTTTCCGAAGGTGTCGTCGACTTCGGCGGTCTCGGTAATACCAGGGAGATATTCGAGCAGCGACGGCTCTTTCAGGTTGATGTCGAATGCGGCCACCGCGCCATGCTTCAGCAGCAGGAATTCGCTCAACAGCCGCGCGATCAGCGTCTTGCCGACCAGCGGGCGGGGCGAGCAGATGATGTAGACCGGCGTGTTGGGCATCGGCGCTATATCAGGCGAATTCCGCGCCCAATCCAGCCAAATAGCATTCAGCGGGCAATTATTTTTCGCCCGAGATGCGCGCGCCCGGTTTGCCCGAGCCGACCAGATCGGTCAGCTTGATGCGGTCGAATTCGCTCCAGACGTTGGCCAGCCAGTGGCGGACATAGCCGCGCAGCACGAACGAATAGTTCTCGGCCTCGTCATGCACGCCCTTGTTGGCGACGAATTTGAGGAACGGCACCGAGGCGACTTCGACCTGCTCGTAGGCCATTTCGTTGAGCTTGGGGATGGTGAGTTCGGTGGCGTCCTTGATACGGTGGAAATAGGAATTGTAGGTCGCCTGATCCCATTCGAAGAAGCTGGTGTTGTTGATGAAATTCTTCACCAGGAAATATTTCGCGCCCTGCATGAAATTCGCGGTCTCCGCGATTTCGTCCAGCGAGGCGATCGACGGGCCGAGGATGTGGAACACGGCAAAGGTGATCTGGCCGGACTTCGCGGCATCGAGAAAGCCGATATCGCGCAGCGAGGCCAGCGACGGCGACAACAGGCCGGCGCGGACGTCGATCACGGTGACCGAGGGGCTTGCCGAATTCAGCGTATCGAAAATCTTCATCTGGTCCGAAGTCGTCGTCATATCGACGATCTCGGTGATATCGGGATGAAAGCGCTTCAGCGTGCCGCGCGGGGATTCGGTATCGAAGGCGCGGGTGAGTACGTTGTTGGCGCTGAAATAATCAAGCAGGGTTCGCGAGACGGTGGTCTTGCCGACCCCGCCCTTATCAGCGCCCACCACGATCACTACCGGCTTCGCCATGAACTTCCCTTACGCGCCATTTTCGACTGAAGCCCGACCCTAGAACAAACCAAGCCGTCTGTTCGGGAAAACCTGTATCGGCTCCGAAACATGCCCTCGATTTCCGATCGCGAGGGCGATCGGAACGTCCCCATGCCTGCTTTGGGCGCGAACATGGCAGAAACAAGGGAGAATTCAATTCATTAGACGGTCGTTAGGGTCAATCCTGCCGATTTCGTTAACGCACGGAGGCCCGATTCGGGCGAGGAAGATCGTCCTGCTCCCGACATTCTTGCCCTTAATAAGGGGGTGATTAGTGGCGGCCCCAGGGGCCGGCGGGATTGACCCATGGGCCCCGTGACGTGCCCTGCGAAGCGCCGGCGGGATCCTTGGCATCGCCCCAGGGACCAGTTGGCAACGGCGGCGGGGTCTGACCGTTTGCCGGCTCTCGCGGCGCATCGTCCGGCTCATCAGCCGTATCCGACGGCAGCGCCAGCCGCCCGGGGTCATGCCCGCCGGCGAATTTCACCAGCGCCTGGACCCGGGAATCCACCGAAGGATGGGTCGCAAACAGGTCGGCAAAACCCTCGCGCGGGTTGTCGACGCACAATTCCATCACCGCCGAGGTCGCGCCGGGAAGCTCGCCGCGGTTCTCGATCTTGCGCAGTGCCGAGATCATGGCATCCGGGTTCTTCGTCAGCTCGACCGATCCGGCGTCGGCGAGCAGTTCGCGCGACCGCGACAGCGCCAGCCGCACCAGCTGCGACAATAGCCAGGCCAGCGCGATCAGGGCGACCGCGATGATGATGACAACGACTGCACCGCCGCCGCCGGAGCCCTTCCGGTCGCTGTCCGAAGAAGATGACGAGGACGACGATGAAGATGACCACGACGATCGGCCGCCGCCGGAACTCCAGCCAAAGTTGGTGAACATCCGGAAAAACAGCTCGGCGAAGAAGCCGACCGCGCCGGCGATGATCACCGCGATCACCATCATCTGCACGTCGCCGTTGCGGATATGGGTGAGCTCGTGGCCCAGCACCGCCTCGATTTCCTGATCGTTGAGCGCCTTCAACAGGCCCGACGTGACGGTGACGGCATATTGCCGCTGGTTAAGTCCCGTCGCGAACGCGTTCAGCGCGTCGCTTTCCATGACCTTCAGTTTCGGCATCGGGATGCCGCGCGAGATGCAGAGATTTTCCAGGAGATTGTAGAGCCGGGGCTGCTGCTGTCGCGTCACGTCCTCGCCGCCGGTAACGGCGTCGACGATCGATTGATGGAAGAAATAGGCGATCACGATCCACAGCGCCGCGGCTCCGGTCGCATAGGGAAAGGCCGTGACCAGGTCGCGCGCCGCCGCCGCCAGGTAGTCGTCGACCGATCTGTCGCTATCGATCACGACTTCCGCGATCAGCGCGCCGGCGTAGACCATGACGTAGATCAGAACGAACAGTCCGGCGAGCAGCAGCACCGAACGAAATTTGTTCGATGCGATGTGCGTGTAAAGACCATAGGCGGCCATGATGCGCTGCTCTGCCGGGATGTCCTGGAAGTCAGAATTTGACGGTCGGTACCGCCTCGACGTCGGTGCGTGTCGCGCCGAGGTCGAAGAAATCCTTGCGGGTGAAGCCGAACATGCCGGCGAACAGCGCCGCGGGCATCTGCTGGATGCCGGTGTTGTATTCCTGAACCGCGTTGTTGAAGAAGCGGCGGCTGGCGGCGATCTTGTTCTCGAGGTCGGACAGCTCGCTCGCCAGTTGCTGGAAGTTGGCGTTGGCCTTGAGGTCCGGATAGGCCTCGGACAGCGCGATCAGCTTGCCGAGCGCGCCGCTCAACTGGTTTTCGGCGGCGGCGACCTGTCCCGGTCCCTGCGCGGACATCGCGGCGTTGCGGGCCTTCACCACGTCGTCGAGCGTGCCGCGCTCGTGCGCGGCGTAGCCCTTCACGGTCTCGAGCAGATTCGGGATCAAATCGTGGCGCTGCTTGAGCTGCACGTCGATGTCGGCAAAGGCCTGGCCGACGCGCTGGCTGAGCGCCACCAGCCGGTTATACGCGCCGAGCGCGAAGAGAACGAGAATAACGAGGACGCCGATAACGATCCAGCCGGTCGACATGGCAGAGAACTCCCGATGAGACGACGAATGCAGGCAACCCTAGACGAAAAAAGCGGTAACCCTAGACGAAAAACGACCCGCGCACGGCAGGCCGCCACGAATTGGGTATCCCCTTGGTCGGGCGCAAGGCGGGTTTAGTTCAATGAGAGCTAACCTTCCTCCGTCACCGCGTCGCCCCATCGCCAGCGCTTGGCGCGGGCGTAGTCCGATTTGGCGCGGCGGGGCACCTCTGCGATGGCGAGACCGTCGGGGGTACAGAGTTTCGCTGTGACTTCGACCTTGGTGACGATGGGCTGCGCCAGCACGCGGGCGGGATGTTGCGCGACCGGCGTGCGCGTCAGCGCGACATAACTGAATTTTTCGTCCTCGAAGGCAAGTTCCGCTCGCTTGATTTGCCGGTGCGCGCGCGAGCGGGGCAGGCGTTGCGTGAAATGACACCAGTCCGGCGCGCTGAGCGGGCATTTGCCGTCGTGCGGGCAGGGGGCTGCGACATGCGCGCCCGACGCGATCAGTTGCTCCCGCAGCGCGATGATCCCGCCATAGCCCGCTGATGTACCGGGTTCGACGATCAGCAGCGTGTCGCGGGTTTTTGCCCACATCAGGTCGGCAAGCACTCTTCGTTCCGCGTCGCTTGTTTCGCCGATCATGTAGCTCGCCACGACAAGGTCGGCCGCCTCTGCATCAGCCAGCGCGGCGCGGGCTTCGCCGCGCCGGTACTTCATATCGCGCAGGCGCACGCTGCCGCTGCAAAGATCCAGCGCCAGCGCGCGCAGGGCGCTGTTGGCATCCAGTAGCGTAAAGCTTTGCAGCGACGAAAATGCCTCGGTCGCGGCCCATGTCGCCGTTCCCGGCCCGGCGCCGACGTCGAGCAGGCTTGCTGGCGCGAGTCCCGGCCTGGCCTCGCAGAGCGCGTTGAGACTTGCTGCCACCGCGGCGTAGGTCGCGGGCATCCGCGCCAGCGCATAGGCGAGCGCATCGGCCTCGGACCTGATCGCGCCGGAACCGCCGCCATCGCGGTAGGTCCGCGAAATCAGCGCGGCGCGCCCGGCAGCGTCGTTGCGCGACAGGCCTTGCAGCCTGGCGTCGAGTGCCGTTTTCAGTTCGGCCGGAAGGTCGGGAGCGGTCATCTGTCTGTTGTCATGCCCGGCGAAAGCGGGGCATCCAGTATTCCGGGATGGCGGCGAGCGACATAAACGGCGCGGCGTACTGGATCATCCGCTGGAGCCTGTCATCGGGCGGCGCCCCTGCGCCGACCCGGTGGCGGATGATGACGTCAACAAATGGGATTCCGGGCTCGGCGCAATCCGCCGCCCCGGAATGACAATCAGACGAAAAACCTCACGCCACGTGCTGATCGAGAATCTTCACCGCGTTTTCGAGATCGACCGAGACCAGTTGCGACACGCCGCGTTCGGCCATGGTGACGCCGAACAGCCGGTTCATCCGCGCCATGGTGATCGGATTGTGGGTGATGATGATGAAGCGCGTCTCGGTCGCCGCGGTCATATCGTGCAGCAGGTTACAGAACCGCTCGACGTTGTGATCATCGAGCGGGGCGTCGACTTCGTCCAGCACGCAGATCGGCGACGGGTTGGTGAGGAACACCGCGAAGATCAGCGCCAGCGCGGTCAGCGCCTGCTCGCCGCCGGACAATAGCGACAGCGTCTGCGGTTTCTTGCCGGGCGGCTTGGCGATGATCTCAAGTCCGGCCTCCAGCGGATCGTCGCTCTCGATCAGATGCAGGGCTGCTTCGCCGCCGCCGAACAGTTCCACGAACAGCCGCTTGAAATGGCCGTTGACGATTTCGAAGGAGGTCAGCAGCCGCTCGCGCGCCTCGCGGTTGAGGCTTTGGATGCCCTGGCGCAGCCGCTTGATGGCTTCCACCAGATCGTCGCGTTCCGTGGTGAGCGAGGTGTGCTGGGCTTCGACCTCGCGCAGTTCTTCCTCGGCGCGAAGATTGACGGCACCCAGCCGCTCGCGGTCGCGGCGCAGCTTTTCCAGGTTTTCCTCGATCTCCGCGAGCGGCGGCAACTCCGCGCCGGGCTTGATCTCGGCGAGATTGGCCACCGCTTGCGGCTCGACTTCCAGCATGTCGCGGATTTCGCGCTCGATGTCGACGAGGCGGCGCTTGGCGCCATCCATGCGCTCTTCGGCGCGGGCGCAGGTTTCGCGCGCGCTTCCCAGCGCCTCGAGCGAAATTTTCGCGGCGCGGTCGGTTTCCGCCATCACGTTCTCGGCGGTCGCCAGCGCATCGGCGGCAACGCGGCGGGCGTTTTCAGCCGATTCGATTTCGCTGATCAGCGCGCGGCGCTTTTCCGCGAACAATGCGGGCGCATTGTCGAGTTCGGCGCGCTCGGCTTTGACCTCGGTGACGCGGGCTTCGATGGTTGATATCTGCGAGGCCGCGCTCTGTTTGCGGTTTTGCCACTCGCTCCGCTCGGCCAAAATAGCCTGAAGCCGGCGATCCGCCAGTTCGGCCTCGCGCGCCAGCGCCTGCGCTTCGGCGCGCACCTGCGCCGCGAGGCGGCGATGGCCGTCGATGTCGGTGCGAACCGCGGTGAGCCTGGTTTCGGTGTCGAGGCTCGGCGGCAATTCGGCCAGCGCCGCGGCGGCGCTCTCATGCGCGCCCTGGGCCTCAGTGCGGTCGGCGTTGAGGCGGGTGTGAGCTTCGGTCAGCGCCGATTTCCGCGCGGCGTGCCGATTGATCTCGCGCTCGGTATTGGCATGGCGTTCGCGCGCGGCATCGGCCTCGCGCTGCGCGGTGCGCCACGCATCGCGCGCGGAAGCTTCCGAGGCGGATGCGGCCTTCAGCTCGGCCTCGGCGGCTTCCAGGGCCTGACGCCTGGCGGTGGCGTCGATCCGGGCCTGCTCAAGCTCGTTTTCGATATCGACCAGCCGCGCGCGCTCGGCGAGACGCCGCGCCGCGCCGGTTGGCGCGTGCGCAGCGGCGACGAATCCATCCCAGCGCCAGACGTCGCCTTCCGGCGACACCAGCCGCTGGCCGGTCTTCAGCTGCGACACCAGCTCGGCGCCGCGCTCCCTGGCGACGACGCCGATCTGCGCGAGGCGACGTGCCAGTTCGGAGGGCGCATCGACGTGCGCCGCGAGTGCCTCGACCCCCTCGGGCAAGGCAGGATCGCCCTCGGTGACGCCGACACTGGTCCAGCGCATCGGCGCCGACGGATCGACCGGGGCATCGAGATCGTCGCCAAGCGCGGCGCCAAGCGCTTTCTCATATCCCTTGGCGACGGTGACGCCGTCGATGATCGGCGGCCAGAGGTTCTTGGTTTCGCCATTGACGAGTTTGGAGATGGTGCGCGCTTCGGTCTCGAGCCGCTGCACGCGCTTGTCGGCTTCCGCAAGCGGCGCGCGGGCGGCTTCCAGCTTCTGCCGCGCGGCGATATGGCCGGCTTCGCTGGCTTGCGCCGCGGTTTCGGACTGCGCAAGATTCTGCTGCGCGGTCTGCATGGCGCCGTCGAGTGCGGCAAGGTCGCCTAGACCGCTGGTGTCCTGCGCCAGCTTCTGCTCTTCGGTCTGGACATTGGCGATATCCTGATCGAGCCGCGCCAGCCGATCGCGGTGGGCACGCACGCTGGACTCCAGCTGATTGCGCTTGGCGGTGAGGTCGGCGAGAACGGTGGTGAGTTCGGCGAACAGCCGTTCGGCGGCGGCCAGGGTCGCCTCGGCTTCCGAAACGCGTCCATCGACGCCGCTGCGTTTTTCGACGCGCGATTTGATCTCGTCTCTCAATTCGGTGTCTTCGGCATCGAGCCGCCGCAGCGCCACCTCCGCGTCGGAGGTCTGCTGCTGCTCGCGGGCGATATCGGCCGAGAACTGCGTCAGCCGGCGGTCCAGCTCGGCGGCGCGCTCCCTGGCGCGCTCTTCCTCGCGGTCGAGCGTTTCGCGCGCATTGGTGAGCCGCTGCAGTCCGGCCGCGGCACGGGCTTCGGCCTCGCGCAGCGCCGGCAGTTCGGAGGCGCGCACCGCCTGGATACGGGCCGCTTCGGCCTGTTCGCGGGTGCGTTCGGCCATGTCGCGAACGCTGAGATCGTGGGTATGGGCGGCTTCCGCCACGTCGGCATTGGCCTCCAGCCAGCGCAGGTGAAACAGCATGGCCTCGGCCTTGCGCACCCGGCTCGCGACTTCGCGGTAGCGAATCGCCTGCCGCGCCTGCTTCTTCAGGCCGTCGATCTGTCCGGCCAGTTGCCCGATCACGTCCTCGACCCGGGTGAGGTTGGTTTCCGCGGCCTTGAGGCGCAATTCGGCCTCGTGGCGGCGGGCGTGAAGGCCGGCGACGCCGGCGGCATCCTCCAGCACACGGCGGCGCTGTTCCGGTTTGGCCTGAATGATCTCGCCGATCTTGCCCTGGTGAACCAGCGCCGGCGAACGCGCGCCGGTGGCGGCGTCGGCAAACAGGATCTGCACGTCGCGGGCGCGCACGTCGCGGCCGTTGATCCGATAGACCGAGCCCGCATCGCGCTCGATCCGGCGCGAGATTTCCAGCGTCTCCCGATCGTTCACGGCCGACGGCGCGGTGCGATCGGAATTGTCGATCGTCATCACGACTTCGGCGTGGTTGCGCGACGGACGGTTGCCGGAGCCGGCAAAAATCACCGCATCCATGTCGGCGGCGCGCAGCGATTTGTGCGAGGTCTCGCCCATCGCCCAGCGCAACGCCTCGACCAGATTCGATTTGCCACAGCCGTTCGGCCCGACCACGCCGGTGAGGCCGGGTTCGATCACGAAGTCAGTGGGTTCAACGAACGACTTGAAACCGTGGAGGCGAAGGCGGGTGAGTTTCATGGACACGATGCTCGGTTGGCAGGGCGCGAATCTCCCTGCCGGGACAATACCATAGAAGGCAATGTCGGTGTGTGGGCGAGTCGCATTTTGCGGCTCTCATGGGGAGACAATGGCGAGGCCGGGGCCGGAGGGCAACCGCCGCGGGGGGCTTTTCCCAAGGCTTTTGCAGGGGTTATGCGGGGCATAGGCGTCCCGGCCTGCCGGGACGCAAGAATCAGCTCTTCAGCAGCGATTTGATCCGCTTGTCGAATGCCTCGAACGAAGGTGCGCCCTTAAGCATCTCGCCGTTGATGAAAAAGGTCGGCGTGCCATCGACCTTCAGCACCTCGATGGCAAACTTCCGGTCAGCCGCGAGCTTGTCGAGCAGGGCCTGATCCTTGATGCAATCTTTGACAGCCTGCTGGCTGAGGCCGGCCTGTTTGCCGATCCGGATCAGGGTTTCGGTGGACTTCTCCAAGAACTGGTTCTGCTGCTTGAACAGGCTGTCGATGACGGCGAAGTATTTTCCTGCATCGTCCCTGGCGATGCCGCGCGCCAGCATCGAGGCCGCCGCGTCCTTGGGGTCGCGCGGGAATTCGCGGAATACGTAACGCACCTTGCCGGTGTCGATATATTCCGACTTGATCTTCGGGAACACGGTTTCGTTGAATTTCGCGCAATGCGGGCAGGTCATTGACCCATATTCAGTGATCGTCACCGAGGCGTTGGCGGGACCGAGCGCCATGTCCGGCAGCGATACCGGCTTGGCGACATCGGACGCGCTTTGCGCCATCGCGTCTGCGATCAGGCGCAGCGGCGAGAACCCGGCGAGAGCGGCAAGCCCGGTCAGCGACAGGGCGGCGGTGAAGGCGCGGCGGGTGACGATCAACGGTTTACTCGCGGAAATGAAATCAATCAGCTCTTCAGCAGCGATTTGATCTTCTTGTCGAATTCCTCGAACGAGGTCTCGCCCTTGATCTTCTCGCCATTGACGAAAAAGGTCGGCGTCGAATCGACCTTCAGGACCTCGGTGGCATACTTTTGATCGGCGGCGATCTTGTCGAGCAGCGACTGATCCTTGAGGCAATCCTCGACCGCCTGCTGGCTGAGACCGGCCTGCTTGCCGATCCGGATCAGGGTTTCGGTGGTGTTCTTCATCACCCAGTCGTTCTGCTGCTTGAACAGCATGTCGATGACCGCGAAATATTTCCCCGAATCGTCCTTGGCGATGCAGCGCCCCAGCATCGAGCCTGCCGCGGCCTTGATGTCGAGCGGGAATTCGCGAAACACGTAACGTACCTTGCCGGTGTCGATATATTCCGACTTGATCTTCGGAAACACGGTTTCGTTGAAGGCCGCGCAATGCGGACAGGTCATCGACGCATATTCGGTGATCGTCACCGAGGCGGTGGCGGGGCCGAGCGCCATGTCCGGCAGCGATACCGGCTTGGCAACATCGGACGCGCTTTGCGCCATCGCGTCCGCGATCAGGCGCAGCGGCGAGAACCCGGCGAGAGCGGCAAGCCCGGTCAGTGACAGGGCGGCGGTGAAGGCGCGGCGCGTGATGATCAACGTTTTGCTCCCGGATTGGCGCGTTCACGCCCAAAGGACCTAAAGATAGAGTGTTGGCTAGCTTGAAACGACAATTGTGGCAATGGCAGGCCGCGACTCCCGGACCTGACAGCAGTCTCAATTTCGCTTGATTGAGGCGCCGAGCCGCGCCAGCGCGGCCCGCAATTGCTCGTCCTCCACGGAAGACAAGGTTTCGGCGACTTTCGCCACCGATTCCGGGTCCGGCGCGCGGGAGGCGGCCGGCGGATTCCGGCGCGACAGCGGCGCCTGCCGCAGCGCCAGCCGTCCCACCGCGCTCCAGCCGAAGAAGCGGTTGACGCGCTGCAGGATGACGTCGGATGCGTGCTGGATTTCCAGCGCCATCGGGCCTTCCACCCGCAACACCAGCGTGGCCGGTTCCTGCGGCTGCCCCTCCACCGGCCGCGGCCACTGGATTTTCAGGGGCTCGGAATGGGCGGCGACTTCGGGGCCGGCGATGTCAGCCCAGCGCGTGACCAGCTCACGCGCGGCGAAACCCTGCTTGGCATAGGCGTCGGAAAACACGTCGCTGAGCAGGACGGAAAGCGGTTTTGCCGAGATCGGACCGGGTTTTGCCATGGGTTCTTATAACACCGGCCGTTCGACGGGAGACATACTTATGCAGCGCGCGGCCGGATCGTTTTGAGATCGCGGTCGATTTCGCGCCGCCGCTGCATCAGATCGTAGTCCATCTGCAGCCCGAGGAAAAACCCTTCCGACAGGCCGAAATAGCGTGCGAGCCGCAGATCGGTGTCGGCGGTGACATCCCGCTTGCCAAGCACGATCTCGTTGATGCGGCGCGGCGCGACGTGAACCGCGCGCGCCAGCGCATTCTGGCTGAGGCCCATCGGCTTCAGGAACTCTTCAAGCAGGATTTCGCCGGGGTGGGGATTGGGAAGCAGTCCGCCTCTAGACGTGGTAGTCGACGATTTCGACACGTGACGGTCCTCCCTCATCCCATACGAAGCAAATGCGCCATTGGCCATTGATCCGGATCGAGTGCTGTCCTTGCCGATCAGCCCTTAGTGCCTCAAGGCGATTGCCGGGTGGCACACGAAGATCGCCCAGCACCCGGGCCTGATTCAAAAGACGAAGCTTTCTCAGAGCGACATTCTGGATGTCTGCCGGCAGTTTTCGGCTTCGGCGGCCGGACCAGATCAATTCCGCTTCGGAATCGGCGAAGTCCTGAAATCATGGCCGACTATAACGCGACGCGTTATAGTTTGCAATTCCCGGGCATACCAAGCTCGCTGGTCATATCTCGATTCTGATCCTAAAATGCGATGTGCCCCCATCGTTAGCAACTACAAGAAAAAAACGGACCCTCGCCGAAGATCGCGCCAGCCGTCCCGCGCTGCTGCTGGCGTGGTACGACCGCCACCGCCGGGCGCTGCCATGGCGGCCGCCGGCAGGCGAACCCGCCGATCCCTATTCCGTCTGGTTGTCGGAAATCATGCTGCAGCAGACCGGCGTCAAGACGGTCGGACCGTATTTCGAGAAGTTTCTGGCGCGCTGGCCTGATGTCGATGCGCTGGGCCGCGCCTCGCTCGACGACGTACTGCAGATGTGGGCCGGGCTCGGTTATTATTCGCGCGCGCGCAATCTTCACGCCTGCGCGGTGGCGGTGCGCCGCGACTATGGCGGCGCGTTTCCGGATACCGAGCAAGGTTTGCGCGCGCTGCCGGGGATTGGGCCCTATACCGCGGCGGCGATTGCCGCGATCGCCTTCGGGCGCCGGACCATGCCGGTGGACGGCAATATCGAGCGCGTGGTGTCGCGGCTGTTCGCGGTCGAGGAGCCGCTGCCGCAGGCCAAGCCGCTGATTCAAAAGTTGGCGACGACGCTGCTTGGCCCCGCGCGCGCCGGCGACGCGAAGTCGCGCGCTGGCGATAGCGCGCAGGCGCTGATGGATCTCGGTTCCTCGATCTGCACCCCGAAGAGGCCAGCCTGCGCGCTGTGCCCGCTGAACGGCGATTGTCTGAGCCATGCACGCGGCGATCAGGAGACTTTTCCGCGTAAAGCGCTGAAGAAAACCGGGGCGTTGCGCCGCGGTGCGGCGTTCGTGATCACGCGCGGCGATGAACTCCTGGTCCGCACCCGCCCCGAAAAAGGCCTGCTCGGCGGCATGACCGAGGTGCCGACCTCACGCTGGCTCGCTGCGCAGGACGACAAAACGGCGCTGAAACAGGCGCCTATGTTGAAGGGCATTGCGCGCTGGCATCGCAAGGCCGGCGTCGTCACCCACGTCTTCACGCATTTTCCGCTCGAGCTTGTGGTCTACACCGCAAATGCCCCCCCGCGCGCGGGCGCGCCGGAGGGAATGCGCTGGGTGCCGGTTGCGACGCTCAGGGATGAAGCGCTGCCGAATGTCATGCGCAAGGTGATCGCGCATGGGCTCGGGGAATAGAGCTATCCCGCGACGGCCCACGGTGCCTTGGCCGGAATCTGGACGATCGGCGGCTTGGCATTGAGGCCTTCGACCTGAAAGCCGGCGACGCGCTTGTAATTGGTGGCGATGTCTTCGAGTTCCTTAAGCGACAGCACGTCGGTGACGACGTTGTAACCGTCGGGCGCGCGTTCCTCGACCAGTTGCATCACCTGCTCCGGCCCGTTGCGCCGGTTGAGCATGACGAGATCGGTGGTGGCGGGACGGCGCTCCGCCTCGTATGCCGCCAGCGCGGCATGGGTCGGACCGTGCGCCAGGATCTCGCGGGTGATGACGCGGGCGTCGAGGATCGCCTGCGACGCGCCATTGGAGCCGATCGGGTACATCGGGTGCGCGGCGTCGCCCATCAGGGTGGTCAGGCCGAAGGTCCATTGCGGAATCGGATCGCGGTCGACCAGCGGATATTCGTAAGCCCGCGGGCAGTTGCGGATCAGGCCGGGCACGTCGAGCCAGTCGAACCGCCAATCCTCGAACCACGGCAGGAATTCTTCCAGCTTCGCGGTACGGTTATAATCCTCGCGGCGCCACTGGTAGGTCGGCGGCATATGCCGCTCGGCGACCCAATTGATCGAAAATTTGCCTGACGCGTCGGGTTCCTTCGAAATCGGATAGCAGACGAATTTCAGGATTTCGTGGCCGGCCATGATCATGGTGCGGCCGGAGAGGAACGCGTCTGACGCGGTGATGCCGCGCCAGAGGATGCGCCCGTTCCAGATCGGCGGGCCTTCCTGCGGACAAAGCTTTTCGCGGATGGCGGAATGGATGCCGTCCGCCGCGATCAGCAGCGCGCCGTCATGGCTGCCTGCGGACTTGCCGGTCGCCTTGTCGATGAAATTGGCGCGGACGCCGTCAGAGGTTTCGGTCCAGTCGCTGAGATGATGGCTGGTGAGAATATTCGCGGCGCCTAACCGTTCGGTCGCGGCGTCGAGCAGGATCTGCTGCAGCGTGCCGCGATGGATCGAGAATTGCGGCCACTTGTAGCCGGCCTCGATGCCGCGCGGCTCGCTCCAGATCGGCTTGCCGTGCTTGGAAAAGTACGCGAGTTCCCTGGTGCGCACGCCCGACGCGTCGAGCCGGTCGAGCAGGCCGAGTTCGATCAGCTCGCGCACGGCGTGCGGCAGCACGTTGATGCCGACGCCGAGCGGCTTCAGCTCGGACACGCTCTCGAATACTTTGGCGGGAACGCCGATCTGGTGCAGGCTGAGCGCCAGCGTCAGCCCGCCGATGCCGCCGCCGGCGATAAGTACGGTCATGATACGCCCCTGTTACCCGGCGCGCGTCATGGCATGAGAGGCGGCAGGGGGCAACTGCGAAGGGAAATACGTAGCCCGTAGGGTAGAATCTCGAGATTCCCCGATGCGCAATTGCGCATCTGAGGTCTGGTCCGGAGCCTGTCATCGGGCGGCGCAAAAGTGCCGACCCGTTGGGACCATCCACGATGCGCAATCGCGCATCGGGGAATGACGGGGCGAACTAAGTCGCCTTGGTCTTGAGATGGCGGAACATGATGTTGCGCGCCTCGTCGTCCATTTCGGTCTTGAAGACAAACTTGTCTTTCAGGGCGATCGCCCGCGCAGCCGCCGGCCGTGCCGAGACCTCATCGACCAGCCGTTTCACATTGGGAAATTTTGCGAACACGTCGTCGCCGAGCACGTACGGCGCCAGCCGTGCCCAGCCCCAGAACGCCATGTCGACGATCGTGTAGGTATCGCCGACCATATATTTGCTCTTGGCGAGATGATCGTTGAGGATGCTGTAATGACGCTGCGCTTCGAACTGGTAGCGGTTGCGGGCGTATTCCAGATCCTTGGGCGCATAGTGCTTGAAATGCACCGCCTGTCCCGAATACGGGCCGATCCCGCTCGCGACGAACATCAGCCATGACAGCAACTGCGCGCGGTTCTTGGGCGTATTGGGCGGCAGGAATTTGCCGGTCTTCTCGGCCAGGTAAAGCAGGATCGCGTTGCTGTCGAAAACGAACACGCCGTCATCGTCGATCGCCGGCACCTTGCCGTTGGGATTGACCGCGAGAAATTCCGGCTTGAACTGGTCTCCCTTGCGGGTATCGACCGGCACCGGCTCGTAGGGCAGGCCGGACTCTTCCAGGAACAGCGCGACCTTGTTCGGGTTCGGCGCGCCGTTGAAATAAAATTTGAGCATCAAAATTCTCCCTTTGCTTATTCGTTGCCGAGAAAAATCGGGACGCGGCGACAATGCCGCTGACACGATGTCCTTGCTCAAATTTTGGCAAAAAGTGCAAGCGACGAGTTCGTGAGGGACTTGCCTGACGGGCCCGGGCAAGAAATCGGTCAGTAGGCTGGAGCTGGTCTGAGGCGGCTGA
>OCZT010004073.1_pt1 | contig 14835 bp, 5 predicted proteins | sample 1539031 | NCBI WGS metagenome assembly OCZT01 (sample SAMEA3539308, study PRJEB22396) | soil metagenome | biome: tundra; feature: field; material: soil | place: USA | collected 2010-05 | depth 0.15 m
CCGCAAAGAAAGAATGGCTGCCACAACTCCGCCCAGTAGGAGACGAGGTGACGAGTCTCAAACTGAAAAAGCGGAATCCGCCGCACCCAAGGCTCACCGTGCTGTTTCCAACGATCAACTGTTGTGGATGAAACGGGATTGGTGGTTTCGCCCGCAACCGATGCTTCGTCCGCTAGTCGTGATTGCCCTCATCATTTTCTTTTTCGTCTTCCAGCAAAGATTTTTCGACCTGAATCCCGTCATGCTCATGTTCGTGATTGGTTTGGGCGGCGGCGCAGCTGCGGCGCTGGTGTTTCTTTTCAAGAAATCAAAGCTGGTCAACGCTTCCGGTGCGACACCGGGCTGGATCTCGCATTTTACCTCGGCGGAAATGCAGGATATTTCCGCGCACCTGACCGAAGCCGAAAAACTGGCTGTGAAAAAGTATGGTGGATGGTTCGGTATATGGAATTCAGCCACCTTTTTTCTACCGATGGCATGCGTCTGGTGTATCCCCATACCCGTGCCATTAAACTGGATCATTGCTGCGCTGGTGTTGCTGGTAGGGCTGGCGTTCTATCCGGTCTGGTGGAAAAAGGAGGCGAACCTTTTATGCTCCACGGCGTGGGCCAGGGAACGCGGCTACCATCCAGATACACTGCGCCTTTCCCCATTTCGCAGCACGGGAATAATGTTGTTGGGCGGCGCGGCGTTCCTGTTCCTGGCAGTCTGCTGGTGGCAAACTTACCGGCCTGAAGGCGTTTGGCTGGAAGCGTTGAGCCCCGCCTCCATCAAAGAACCTGCAGGTGGTGCGACCATTCGGGTTACTGAAGTTAAACAGCACGGGCAAACTGTGTTTGTTCGCATCCTCTGCGACCAGATTCCGAATGGCGGCGAACTCAGGCCTGTTTTTGACGGGCCGCTGTTTGCCTTGCCCTACGACCTGCCTGCCGAAGTAACCAATGTGGATTGTCTGCTCATGCCAGCCCCGCACACTTTCGAAGGAACAATCGTTGCTGGCACAAATCTATTGAGCGGTAAACCGGATTTTTTGCTGGGCTTCATGTTGCCGGATGAACAGGCGGCGGCGGCGGCGGTCAGGCAGGTGCAAAAACTCAACCTCGGTCAATTACATGGTGTGGAATCCCCACTCTTTATTCTACAACGCAATTTAGGCAAAGATGCAAAGGGCATAGCCATCTACGACAAAATTGATTGCTGGATTGGAATGCAGGCGAAAGCGGTGACCCGAAAACCAAAGTCCGCCGCGCAAAATCTTTCCTTCGGCCCGGTGGTGGAGCGCGTATTGCCCTGCGAAATGCCGTTGCGTTTTCTCTCCGGCATTAACCTTGATTCGGGACGAATTGAAACCATTTCGTTTGGGACGAACGACGTTCCACCCGGTGGACAAACCGGCGAAGATTATTTCCGTGAAAAGGGCGTGGATATGACCGCAATTGGTGACCTCAAGCTGATGCCTCAATCCAGCGGGCTGAACTGCACGCTTGGCACGTTCGCCATGCCCGTGAAAGAGTCGGACTGGGACAGCGCCCCGGCAGCGGCAGTCCTGGCTCACGCGACGAACCTGTCTACGATGAGCGAACCTTTTAAAAACACACCGGAGTTTTTCAAGATGACCGTGATCTTGATGAGTGAAGACAGCGTTTTTCCAAAGACATTCATCTTCCACACTCGAATTGGCGGCATGGGCATCCTGCAAATCACCGGCTTCACCGAGAACCCACGCGGCGTGAAGCTGCGCTACAAGCTGGTGCAAAGTCCGGCAACAACAATACCGCTTCCACCAGGCTACGCGCCGGGGCAGCCAGTGCCGCTGCCGCCGGGCTACGAGCGGGGGCAAGCACCGCCGATGCCACCGGCATACCAGTTAGCGCACAATCCGGCAGTAGCCCCGCCCGCCGCTGCGCCGAATCTTTCCTTCGGCCCGGTGATGGAGCGGGTGGTGAACGACAGCCTAGACGCCAAGGGACAGGATATGTTTCTCGGATTGGCTTCGGGCTTGTTGGGTTCAGAACCGACCAATCCTTTGATCCTTTCAAATTTTCCGGCCATGGAAGAATGGATGAACCACAACGGACTCGATTTTCAGGCGGTGAACCAGCGCGCGGCGTGGAATGAAGCCATTGCGACCGCGTTTGACGATTGGTTTTTCAAAGCTTCCGGCCAGCATCTGCCGCCAAGCCCAATGAAAGGCATCTGTTGCGTAGATATGAGCATGCAGCAATTTGACTCGGTCGAATGGAATTCTCTTTCGCCCAATGGGCTGATTGTCGCCATGAAAAACTCGCCAGCTTCACCCTTGCGATTTTACTCCGCTGCCGACGAACTGCCGTTGACTTGGGGTTTCAAAACCCATGCCGGTGCGATAGGACTGCTGCAAATCACCGGCTTCACCGAGAACCCGCGCGGCGTGAAGCTGCGCTACAAGCTGGTGCATAACAGCCACGGGGGAAATTAATACCACGGATGATGGACGGACGCAAATTTCGCGAACCACCACGAAACGTCAATCACGGGGAACAATCGCGCGAACCGTTGGCGTCAAGCTCGTCCGCACGGAACGCATTGGAAACACCACGTCATCGTCCGCCCGAAAGCGCCGTCGCCGCTGCGCTCTGCCGGCGCAGTCCATGACGCGACCGATTGGCCGGGGCAGTCGAAAAATGAAAGCCACGATTCAGCCAGACGCGAATCGCGCCGATTTGCACGAATTCAATTTGCATCAAAGCTATCCCGTATCCGCGCCCATCCGGTGGCTTGCATTTTTCGCTTGCTCAAGGGTTGCTGGGAATGGCCAGCCGATAGAAACGGGCGTCCACTCCCGCAGCGAGCGGTGGTTGAATGGTGACGGCTTGGGTGCTGGCGGCGGCGGGCAGATTAGTAAGCGTTTGCCACGGCCCGCTGGCGAGGGCGTCCCGATATTCGACGACATACGCCCGACCGGCCACGGATGTAAATTGCAGGTTCAGCGTGTTGCCGGTTTGCGTTACCGAATCAAATTTCAGCAGGCTGGCCGCGTTGCGCGGATCAGTGCCCGCCCAGTATTCCTGAAGGTTCGTGAAACCGTCGCCGTCGGTGTCCAAGGCCGCATCGCTCGGATCGTTGGGTTGCAGGCCGTGTAAGATTTCCCAGTCGCTGGGCATGCCGTCGCTGTCGCCATCTAAATTCACCGTGCCGGACGTGGCGGTCGCGGCGATCCAATTGGCCGGATCAAGGCCGGTTTGGAGGAGGGACAATCGTTGCAAGCTGGGGCCGTCACCATTGGCAGTCGCTGGCCAGGGCGATTGATTGCCGTAAATCACTTCATCCACGATCACCCACGAATACGGGTCGCCGGGAGCGTCGGGAATCTGCGGCTTTTCGAGGGCCACGCGGTCGCTGCGGTTGCCTAGTTTGCCAGCGTATGGGCCAAGGATCGGCAGACTCAAATTGGTGATACCATGCGCGGCGCGAAACGCGGCGAGCGCAGACACGTTGGTCGGCGAAATATTGGCGACGAGCAAACATCCGCTCGCCGGGATCACGGTGTTGGTGGGAAACAGAAAACTGATGCCGCCATCCAGCCGCCAAGTGCCATTGAAGTCTTGCAGCGCAATGGAACTGATCGTGGGATTAAATAGCTCAACAAACTCATCGGCTGTGTTGTCGTTCGTGCCGAGGTTGGGCGGATGATACATGATTTCGGTAATGGCGACGCCAGCGAGGCCGGGGGCATTGGCCGTGTTCCGTGTGCGCGGCATCGCATACCAAAACATCGCGCCATCGGCGTAACGGCCCAGCGAGATTTCGTTTTCCTGACCTTTGAAAGCAATGGCATCCACCACGCGATCATTGGTGTTGCCGGGCAGATAGGAGAGCAAAACTTGTTCGCCCGCCTTGTTGAGTCCGAAGCCGCTGGTGATCGGCGTGTGAAAGCCGGTGACTTCATCAAAGCTGACCCAGCCGCGCGCAGGAAGGATCAGGTTCGGAACCGCCCACTTGGTAAGATTGGTGGGATCATCGCTCAAAAACCAGTTGGTCACACCGAAAGCAAAGCCGGTGGTGTTGAAGAGTTCAATCCAATCGTTGGAATCATATTCCGGGCAGTTCGGATCGGTGTAATCCGTGTGGGCGGTGATTTCGTTGAGGCGAATGGTGGCGGCAGGCACGGCCGGATCGGCTGCGCCAGGGGAACCGCCAATGGTGGCACTGGCCCGCCAGTTGCCGGGATAATCCAAGGCCCCGGTGGCCTGCCCGGTGGCGGCGGGATTCAAGGGCACCAAGGAATGACCGGCTCCGTCGGCGGCCAGTGGCCAGCCGCGTCCATCTCCATACGCGAATGAAATAATTTCCGTGCCGCCCGCGCTGGTCTTGAGCGTGAGTTGTTCGCCGTCGTTGGCGAGGCTGCCGGAATAAGGGCCGGCCACCGGCACCGTGGCGGCCAAGCCGTAGTGCGCGCGAAATGCAGCGGGACTGGCATTTTTAATGACGAGCAAATAGCCGCCGGGCGGAAGGTTGGTGCCATTCGGGAAGGTGTAGTTCACACCATCGGTAAAGTTCGCGCCCGCAAGCTGGAGGGTTAGCGAGTCGCTGGAATTCCACAATTCGATGTATTCAAAGTCGCTGCCCGCCGGGGGATTATACATCACTTCCGACACGCGCAGATAACTGACCAGCGCCGCCGCGCCTTCCAGCTGGCCGGCGATGAAGGCCACCGGATCAGACCAACGGCTCCAACGCCCGGTGCTGTCCTTCATGCGCACGCGAACGCGGTAGGTGTGGCCGGCTTTGAGCGCGTCAACCGGCAGGGTAAGATCGCTGTTATAGGCGGCCAGCTCCGCGCTTTCCCACACGGCGGTGATTTCATAAGGCCGCGCCTCGGTTGAGTCGTAGGCCGGGGCATTGGTGGCGGCCACTTCGCCCATGCGCCATTTCATTGCCGCGAACACCGCAATGCCGGAATAATTGCTCGACCGGAAGGTGAGCCGGTTGAGCGCGTAATTGGTCGCGCCGAGGTAGCTCAAGACCGGCTGCGCGGGAATCAGCGGATCAACTGCAAGGTTATCCAGATTGGTTCCGCGCACGACGACATAGTTCTTCATGAGTTGAATGCAGCCGTTAAAATCCTTCGTGACGGTCGGCTCGTAGGGCCATTGATAGAAAAGTCCCTGGCCCGCCTTGTAACCGCCGGTCATCCTGGGATTGTAGTCCCACATGCTGCGGTCGGCGTCCGCAAACGTGGGCGCGTTGGTCGGACCGCGCATCAAGCCGGCGTATTCGTCAATGAGTTGCCACGCTTGATTTGTGTTGAAGAGCAGATCGCGAATTTCGCGGACACGGTTTTTGTAATCAAGGCTGAAAACTGTTCGCGACAGAACCTGGCTCTTGAACGGCTCATTGCCACCACCATACATATTGTTGGCCCAGGTCAGATCGAGGTCCCAGGAATGCACCGACCACAGCCACATTTCGGGATTCAAATAATAGAAGTAGTTTTTGCCGGCATCCAAGTCGTAGTGATGGATGCCTTCAAGGATGGTTCGATAACTGTAATAGCGGCCGAGATCCAGGTTGGTGCGCCACCAGGCGTCCGTCGCACCGGATTGATGGGAGAGAAAATAATTGAGGTCGGATTTGTCAGCCGGACCGAGCAGACCGAGGTTGTTCAACTCACCCGTGCCATTTTCCATCTTGTAGAAATTGCCGTCCGGCAGGTCGTGTTCATCCAGAAACCGGCCCCCCTCCTGTTCGACGGCGAGATATAGTCCCCAGAAATCGCATTCATATTGGTTGGTCGTCGTTTCGGCCGAGCCATCTATGATTCGAAATTGAAGGAAAGTCGTTTTGGGTGCTTCGACACCCGTGAGATTAAACAGCCGGAAGCCTACCGACTCAAACATCCCCTGCTCGCCGCGATGGCCGTAGTCGCCCTGCTGGATGCAAGCACCCAAGTTCAGCTTGCTCCACTTCGTGCCATAGTTGCCACCGTAATTATCCCGCATCTGAAAATCGTGGCCTAGGTTCAAGTCGAACTTCCACATGTTCTTGACCATCGCATAGCGCCAAACGCCACCGCGCGCCCGGTAATGAATGTGGTCATACACCTTGCCATCGTAAACGAGCGCACCCGACCAGAGATACAGATCTCCGGCATAACCACTCGTCCAGGTGGCGTTGACCACCGCACTATTTTTGGCAATCAAATGCACAGCGGGAAGGCGGCGCATTACGTTCGTGCTGAAAATAATATTCGTGGTTACACCCGGATGCACGGCTGCCCGCCACTCCGGCACCCCGTCGTAACAGAAGTAAGCGAAGTTGGGCTGCGGATCGTCCGGATACGGAACCAAAACGGAATTTCCAGTGCCGTCCGTGGCGGAAATCCGATAACGGATCAATCGGCGATGTTGCTGCACCGAGGCGGGAATCACCGCCGTGAAAACGCTGTCGCCGGCTAGTTCGTCGCCGTTGGTGCCGGCGTCATTCATTGCCAGCGAAGTCCAGTTGTTCGAGTAAGCGGCGTCAGTCTGTTCGATGTAGTTGCCAGGCGTGACGATTTGATACTTGAGCGTGACACCGCTGACCCCTTCGGGATCGGTCACCTTCGCGGTAATAACCACCGCCGCCCCGCTGTTCGGTTCGTTGGGCGAATGATCCACCTGCCGGATTTGCGGAGGAAGATTGGTTCTAAAAACCGAGTTGGCCAGCCCGGGCGTGGGACCGAAATCCGGCGGCCCGATTTTCGCGACCAGCCGCATGTCCCAGAAGAAGTCCGTGCTGGAATCGCGGCTGGCGTTGGCAACCTGGACGGCGATGACGTTGGTTCCGGTCACCAGCCATCGTTGCGGCCAGTTGAGGTTAAACAGACTGTATGCCGAACTTTCGCGCGACAGCGTGGCCGTGCCGGTGCAGGGCACTTCTCCCGCCGCCATGCCGGCCGTAAGCACCGGCTGGCCGTTGATCCAAATCTTGAATCCGTCGTCATACATCGCCTCCAAGGTCAAATAGCTGATTTCAGCGGTGTTGGTGATGACAAAGGAGTTGCGAAAGAAAACCGTGGTGAAATTGGACTGCATATTACTCAACCCAGTGCCCATCGGCAACACTTCGTCATAGCCAATCGGCGCCGCGCCTTGCAGCCACGACGACTCGTCAAACCCACCCTGACGCCAGGCCGTCGTTGGCGAAGAAGCTTCAGTCACACCATTGAAATATCGCCAGGTGGCTCCGGTGGAAATCATCGTGCGACTCACCGTGGCTGGATTCGATGACACAGACGCGCGCCAGTTGCCGCCCAGATCGTTGTCAAAGGCCGGGTTCACCAACTCGATGGAATAACCCGGCGGATCGCCGACCGTCGGCCACGGAAAACCGAGCTGGTAGGATACTTCATCCTCGCTGCCGCCCGCCGCGTTGCGCAGTTCGATTTTCTCGCCGTCGCCATTCAGGCTGCCCACCCACGGGCCGAGGGCGCTCACGCCAAACTTGGCCGCCACCGCCGCCGGGTTGGCCGCCACCACCAGATACTCATCCGCCGCCAGCGTGGTGCCGTTGGGAATAGTGAACGCCACGGCGTTAGTACGCTGCCAGCCAGAAAGATTCACGGGCGCGTTGCCCGCGTTGTAAAGCTCGATGAACTCCACCAACTCCGTCTTCACGTCCGGCGAATAATGGATTTCATTGATGACAATCTGCGCCATCGAGGTAAAAGTCGCCAGCCAGACGGCCAGCATCAGGACGAAACGGTTCGTCATTTTCTTGCAGCAATATCTGACGAGGCGTTCGGAATCAGGGCGCGCGGCACCAAGGGTTTTTTCCATTAGAATTGAAGATAATAAACCACCAAGGGTTCTCAATATCAAGCCACGAAAACAAACAACCCGCCATTGACGAAGCGGTTCGCGAAAATCGAACAGCATGGCAATTGCCCGCCGAAGCATATTTTCAACGCGTGAAAAGGCGCCAAGCCGCCGCAGCAATTCACTCTGTTTGAATCTCCCGGCGGTGACCACAGCCGCATTTGCAATCGCCGTCAAAACAACTGGCGGGCAAATCCACAGGTTTAAGCCCCCGCACAATTTTGCCGCTGTCCGTTTCCACATAGCCGGTGGCCCGCTCCAAGGCCTGGATGCTCGGCTTTTCTCACCAAGCGCTGAACAACGATGCTGGCTGGCTAGTTGGAAATCACGGTGTTATTGGCGCGGCTGGTTTCGCCGCGCGCAGGATCACGATGCCAGCATCAATGAACTGGCCACCGCCCGTCTGGTGACAATGCACAGCCATCCGGTTCACGCCCGGCTTCAGCGTGTCGGCGGCGGCGGCGTTGATGTTTGTCTCATAATAATTCATGCTGAAATTCTTCCCCTGAGTGGCGAGCATGCCGTTTAAATAAATCTCGGCGTCTTCGTCATGATGCAACTGGATTTGCGCGTCACGCAAGTCTTCCAACCCCAGGGTGAACTCCCGGCGCAACCAGATGTCGGCGGTGTTCCAAGTCGTGCCGACTATGACTCCGGGAGTTACCTCCGTGCCAAATCCGCCGACGCCTTTCTGCCACGCTGAATCGTTGAAATCAGGCAGCAACCATTGCTTGCCCGGATCGCTGGTGGTGTATTTCCAAGTCACCCGGCTATAGAGTGCGTTGGGCGCGATCACCCGCAGCGGGGCTTCCCGTTTCGTTCCATGGTTGGCCGTTTGCACGACGGCGGGTTCGAGCTTGGAGATGGCCCGGTCATAAGTCAGCAAGCCGTTGCATTCGGTTTCCACATCGGTGATCTGGGTATAAATCGCGGCGCTCAAGCCGAATGAATTACGCAGGATGTGAACGCGCTCCAGCAATTTGCAATAGCGGGCCGTCAAAGCGGTCGCGTCCGGCATGGGCAGATAACCCCAGCGTTGTTCCGACCAGGTATGTCCCGGCAGGCCCAGCCCCAGCCCGCCAAATTCCCCCAGCACCGCCGCGCGATCCATCTCGGGCGGGGGACTTTCCGGGCCGGGATAACTATGCACATCAATGAAGTCGCCCACCCGCTTGTCGGTCCAGCCACTCGCGTTGTCCACCAGGCGCGATGAATCCATGGCCTTGAGCCACGGCACCAGCCGCTCGGTATCGTATTGCCCCCAGCCCTCGTTGAAGAGCACCCAGACGATGATGGACGGATGATTGAAACGGCCTTCCACCATCCGCTGCAATTCCACTTCAAACTGGGTGCGGCTGTCCGGCGTGGTGTTATTGCCGCTCGGCATGTCCTGCCAGACGAGCAGGCCCAGTTTGTCGCACCAGTAATACCATTGATCCGGCTCTACTTTGACGTGCTTGCGCGCCAGATTGAAGCCCGACCGCTTGAGAAATTCGACATCGAAACGCAACGCATCATCCGTGGGCGCCGTGTAAATGCCATCCGGCCAAAAACCCTGGTCCAGCGTGCCCATCTGAAACACAAATTGATCATTGAGCATCAGGCGCGTCACGCCGACGTCATCCTTTTGCAGCGCGATTTTGCGCATGCCAAAATAACTGGCGACGGAATCCACCACCTGGTCGCCCTGCCTCAAAGTAATCCGCAGATCGTAGAGAAACGGATTGGTTGGCGACCACAGTTGCATCGCCGTGATCGGCAGGCTCAACTCCTTGTTCGCCGGCCCCGTCACCCGGCCCGCTTCCTGTCCCGCCGCCAGGGCTGATACTTCCACCTGCACCGACTCGTCACGGCTGCCAGTCGCCACCCGCACCCGCAGCAGATGGGCGTCCACATCAGGCGTCAGGCGCAGATCATCCACGCAAATTCTATTCACCGGCTCCAGCCAGACCGTCTGCCAGATGCCCGAACTGGGCGAGTAAAAAATCCCCTCGGGCTTGCGCGATTGTTTGCCGCGCGGCTGGTCGCCCTCGGTGGGGTCTATCACCGCAACGCGGATTTCCTCCTCGCCGGACCACTTCAAACGGTCGGTGATGTCGAAGCTGAAGGCATCATAGCCGCCACGATGCTGGCCGATTTCGTAGCCGTTGATGAAGACGCGCGCGTGCCAGTCCACCGCGCCAAAATGCAACCGCACCCGTTTGCCCGCCCACGCCGCCGGCACTTGAAAACGTCGCTGATACCACAGCGCGCTGTTCTCATCCAGCCGCCGCATCACGCCGGACAAGGCCGATTCGATGGGAAAGGGCACCAGGATTTGCCCGTCAAAATTGGTGACGGCGTTCGCCGCCAGCGGCGTGATGGCATAATGCCACAGCCCATTGAGATTCAGCCAGTCGGGCCGCACCAATTGCGGACGCGGATATTCAGGATGCGCGTTCGTGGGACTGACCTCGGCCGCCCAGCGGGTCAGCAACGGTCCCGGTGCCGGACGCCACGGCGCGGCAATCTCGTCGGCCGGCGAATGGCACGCGAGAAGCAGCGAGCCGAGCAAAAAATGACGAATGACGAATGACGAATGACGGGATCGCTTTGATGAATATTTTCTCCAAAAAAGTTCAGGCAAAGAAACCTCAATCCGATGGAAAACATCCAACATCCAACATCCAACACTCAACATCCAAGGAAAGCACAATTTGGAAGCTCTTGGGTGTTGGATGTTGGATGTTGGATGTTGGATGTTTCCTGGATTCATGGCAGCTGTATGGGCATCAACTATTCGTCATTTAGTGCCGCAGATACTTCGCCACCGCTTCCGTGCGCGAACAGACATGCAGCTTTTCATAAATGCGGCGGATATAGTTGCGCACCGTATGGATGCTCACGCCCAGCTTGTCCGCGATTTGTTTGTAGGCCTGACCTTCGGCCAGGCCATCCAGCACCTCGCGCTCGCGCGGCGACAACGCGGTCGTTTCATCGCCCGGCATGGCGAGCACGGGTTGCAGCGACAGCACCACTTTGCGCGCGATGGGCGCGGACATCGGCGAGCCGCCTTCGTGAACTTCGCGGATGGCTTCGAGCAATTTGGCGGGAGCCAGGCGTTTTAAAAGATAGCCGCTCGCGCCCGCCGCCAGCGCGCTGAAAATTTTTTCCGTGTCCTCGAACACCGTCAGCATAACGACCTGGGTCGCGGGCATCTGCGGTTTCAAAAGTCGCACGCACTCGATGCCGCTCATGCCGCCCAGGTTGATGTCCATGAGCACCACGTCGGGCTTCTCTTTGGTCAGGTTCAGCAGCGCGTCCTCCGCGCTGCTGTGCATGCCGACACAGCGGAAGCCTTTCGCCGAATCCACATAGCCGGCGATGTTCTCGCGCAGATCCACCTCGTCGTCCACGATCGAAACTTTGATTATTTTAGTCATGCGTCATTTGCGTCTGGTCTGGTTCCGAGCGGTTCCGAGCGGCACGCTGAAACTGACCGTGGTCCCCTGCCCCGGCTGGCTGCGAATATTGCAGGTGCCCCCCACGTCGGCGAGCCGCTGCTGTAAATTCTGCATCCCGTTCCCAATCCGTTTTTCCATCAGGGCGGCGGGATCGTGCTTCGCGGAGGTTATCGCCTCAACGTCAAAACCGCACCCATTATCTTCCACCCGGATTTCAAACTGGCCGGGTTCCGCCTGCATGTCCACGCGCGCGCGCGTGGCCCGGCCATGCTTCAGCACGTTGTTCAACGCCTCTTCAAAGGCGAGAAACAGATTGTGGCGGGCCTCGGCGGAAAGCGGATGGTGCGGCAATCCCTGCGGAATGTGCAGCTCACATTCCACCGCCGTGTTCTGCAAATACTCCGTGGCGTAATGGCCCAGGTAGGCCGCCAGATGCTCCAGCGTGTCGTTGTGGGGATTGACGGCCCAGACAATTTCGTCCAGCGATTGCAACAGGTCGCGCGAGGTGTTGGCGATGGAATTGAGTTTGCGGGCCACCGGCTCCTGGCCCTGCAACTCGCCCTTGGCGCGTTCGCTCATGAAGGAAATTTTCGTCAGCTTGGAACCGATTTCATCGTGCATGTCCTGCGCGATCCGCATCCGCTCGCGCTCCATCGCCTGCTGCTGCGCCAGCACGGCAAGCCGGCGGCGCAAGCGGCGGTTCGACACCAGCCGCGCCGTGCCCGCCACCAGGATCACCGCCGTCAACCCATAAATCGCCAGCGCCCATTCCGTGCGCCACAGCGGGGTCGGAATCAAAAAACTGAACGCCGCGCCATGCGTGTCCCAGGCTTCACCGCTGCCGGCCTGCACGCGAAACGTGTAACGGCCAAACGGCAGATGGCCGTAATGCACACTGCGCTCGGCACCCCCGTCCACCCAGTCCAGATCCGAACCATCAAGCCGGTGGCGGAACCGGATTTTTTCCGGGTCGGAAAAATTCAACGCCGTGAACTGGATTTCCAACGAGCGCAAATCCGACGGCAGGCGCACCGGTTTTTCCACGCGGTTGGTCACCGCCCCGGACATTGTGGCCGGGTTGCGGGCCAGCGGACTGCCGTTGACCAGGACGCCCTCGATCATCACTGGCAGCGGCGTCAAATCCACCAGCAACCGGCGCGGATCCAGGGTGACGACTTCGCCCGCGATGCCAAACCAGAGTTTTCCGTCAGGTGATTTCACCGCCTGGGGCCAGCCATAGGTGGTCGCCAGACTGGGCACCGCGTCCGTCTCAAACACCAACTGGCAATGCAGCGAAACCTGGCCGGCCAGCGCGGCTTTAATATCGGAGGCCAGGACGTGATAAATCGCCTTGCCGGTGCCCAGCCACAAATCGCCGTCGTCATCCGAAAGAATGCCCAGGATGGCATCGTCCGCCGCGCCCAAGTTTAAATCCCAGTGCAAATATCGTCCCGTCACGATGCAGGCAAGGTGGCCGCCCGCCGAGCCGATCCAGACTCTGCCAGCCGTATCCTCATGCAAGGCGCGAATGGCTTTGCCGCCCAGCACCGCCGGTTCGATGATGGTTCTAAACCTGCCCGCTTCGCCGCGAATGACTCCGCCGTCCGCCGAGCCGAGCCAGATGACGCCATGGGGTGAAGGCAAAATGGCGGTGATCGGTTTGGCCGGCAGCCCGGAGCTGCTTCCAAAATTAGTCACCACCCCGGACGCAATCCGGTTTAATCCGCCGGAAAATGTTCCCACCCAGACGGCGCTGGCCTCATCCACGGCCACGGCCAAAACCAGATTGTCGGACAAGCCATCAGCCGTGCCGTAGTGAACGGCCCGCTGGTTCGCCACGCAGTAAACGCCCGCGCCCGGCGTGCCCACCCACAAACTGGCGTCCGGAGCCATCGCAATGGAGGAAACCAGATTCTGTAAATCAGCGGCCGCTTCACCCGCAAAGCGATCGAATCTTTCCACCGTGCCCACATACAAGCCGCCCCGGTCAAAACCAATCCACGCGCGGCCCTGTTGATTGAGCGCGAGACAGACTGTTGGCCGGTTCGGCAGGCCGACGCTGGCGTCGAGCACGCGCACATTACGCGGCTGCAACCGGACGAGTCCGCCGCCAAAGGTTCCCAGCCAGAGATTGCCTTCCCGGTCTTCGCACAGGGCGCGCACATCGCTGGTCAGCCCGCCATTCCGCAGGCTGATGGGCAGGAACCGGTCGCCCGTGAAGCAGTATAATCCCTTGCCGCTGGTGCCGATCCATAACTCGCCATGCCGCCCCTCGCACAAACTCCAGATGCGCAGGGACGAAAGATTGTCCCCGCCGCCAAAATGGTTGAGGTGCTTGCCCTCCGTCATGTTCACCAGGTAAGTATCGCCGAACGCCCATTGGTTGCCGCTGCGGTCTTCATAGACGCCCAGCGATTCCGGGTTTCGGCCCGGGCTGTCGGTTTGAAAGGCCACGGGAAAGATCTGGCCGTTTTTGAACTGGCACATGCCGCCGCGCGTGGTGATCCAGACCGTGCCGGAGCGCGCAATGTGAATGTTGGAAACAAAGTCGCTCGGCAATCCATCCGCAGTGGTGAACCGCGTCAGCCGGTCTTTTTCCAGCCGGTTCAACCCCGACGGCGTGCCCAGCCACAACCTGCCCGCGCCATCCTCGGCAATGCTGTTAATCGTTTCATCCAGCGGATTGGTTTTGGTCTGATACCGGGTCATGCGCTCATCGGCGTAGCTAAACAAGCCATCGCCCTGGGTGCCAATCCACAGCCGGCCGGTGGCATCCTCACAAAGCGCCGCCACCCGGATGGCTTGATTCGCTTTTTCGGTGGCGGGAACGACCGGAACAAATCGGATGCCATCGAAGCGCGCCAAGCCGCCCGCAGTGCCCACCCATAAGAAGCCATCACGCGTCTGCAGCACGGCGGTTACCGAGTTATCGGGCAACCCCTGCTGCTTGCTCCAGACGCGCACGGTCAAGTCCTGGGGTAAAAACCCCGGACTCTCGCCCCAGGCGATGACTGGCAACCAAGCCAGCAGCACGAGGAGAGCATGGCGACACTTGAGATGCATTTCTGGCATGTAAAGTAACAAGGGTGGGCAAAAGTGCAATGCAAGGAAGCGCGTGGGCGGAGCCGATTGAGACTCGTGTCAGAGAGTGACGGCGCTTCGCCAACATCCAACCATGATCTTGGTAGCAGTCGACGTCAGGAGGCTCTGACTATTTTCCGATTCCTTTATTTAGAACCACGTCACCTCGGCTGCTACGGACGGCTTCCACCAAATCATCCCGCTGGGATTCCTTGATGATCTCGTCCTGCCGTTCCTTCGCGTTCGACCGTAATTCCGGCGGGAGTGTGTTGAGCAATTCGGCCACCGTCTTGCCGTTGCCGCTGCGGGTGCCGTAGTAAATATAATTGTCCAGCGGCCGGCCGGTGTCCGAAAAGTCGGTATCTAGTGACTTCCACCGCCGGGTTGACGCTGGAAAATAATACGCTGGACTTGCCGGCTGACTCAAAAGCGGTGCCGGAGCTGATGCGGCGGGCGGGGCTGAAGGAATTATC
>OCZT010004075.1_pt1 | contig 14831 bp, 20 predicted proteins | sample 1539031 | NCBI WGS metagenome assembly OCZT01 (sample SAMEA3539308, study PRJEB22396) | soil metagenome | biome: tundra; feature: field; material: soil | place: USA | collected 2010-05 | depth 0.15 m
CCGGACATTAACTTATTGCGGCCAAAAAATGGTCTTGACAATGGGGTCCACCATAGATCTCCTCCAAGTGTACCGGCTCGGGCAGCGACCACATCGGTCTGGCGCCCAACTCGAGTGCAAGAAGGCGAAGGGTAACCGTGTAGGCGTGAAAGAAGAGGTACGTGGTTCCCGGGTGGAAGGCCGAGAGCCGCCCCCGCAAGACGAGCGCCCAAATGCAAATGCCAAGGACCATGGCATCAGTCAACAGGGCCCATTGCAAGTCCGTCATTGTTTCCTTCGTGGCCCGGGTCTGTTATCAGCTAGAACCGTATACCGTGCGCTAGGTTCCATTAGCCTAAGTAAGCACCGCAAAACCGCCTCCAAGTCTCCAGTATCCCCCACAAGGCCGATGCCTGTGCGCCGGACACGATCACCAATCCACCCCAGTGGAGTACCAAATACCGGGACGCCCGCCTGCGCCGATTCGCAGAGAACCGAGCTGGAACCGTAGAACCTCTCGTATCCAAGCCAAGATGCATCGCACGAAGACAGCACCAAAGATTGGGTTCTCCTCCCGTAATAGCCCCGGAGCACTTTAAGCCTCCCACACGCCTCCAGTTCCCTGCTACCGGGCTTCGACAGTTCGTCCTCGATCACGCTATCTGGGTCCCCCACGAGAATCGCACCAATATGCCCGGGGCAACACTCAGCGGAAAGTGCTCGCAACATGGCGAGGACACCCTTTCGACGCTCACCCCCAAAGCACCATATATCTCATCGATTGGTCGAGGCCCAGCTCCCGGCGGGCCTGACGCTTATCCAGGGCCTCCGGCTCCTGCCCCAATTCTTCGAGATACACCAATCTATTGGCCGTCTTCCCCCCTTGGCCGCCCAGTTTCTCAGGGAGAGATTCCTCCAAGCATAATAGCTTCGACATCAGCGCGCTACTCAGGTACGTCAGTCGAGTGAAATGATCAGACATAGTGTAACCTCATCTGCAACAGCTGCAGCCCTTCTGCTGCATCTCCCCTGACGCGCACCCCAATAGCATCAGCCGCATCGACTATGGCATCGGTCTATTCGCTTTGAAGTCGAGTCGTTTCCACCGGGGCAGATGAAATGGTTTCGAAAATTCTAGAATACAGTTCGCTGACGCGCTTAGTTGAGAATACTTCTCGCAGACGGACGGGGCTGTATTGTTCATCCAATCGTCCAGTCCTCCATGCCACGAGCAACTGTTCAAGTGCGCTGGCGATCTGTTCAGTAGATTTGTTATCGACGGCGATTCCGCCGCCATACGCGGTTAAGACGTCTACAAGCGTGCCCGTACTTGGCGATAAAGCCAATATGGGGCGACCCACACTGGCATAATCCACAACCTTGGTAGGCAAGAAAATGCCCTCTGGAACCTCGGCTTCCACCACGAGTAGAATATGCGATTGGGATAGTTCCGTCAGGCAGGCCTGATGCGGCAACCGGCCGACGATTTCAATGTTGACGCCGGAAGCTGCGTTCTCCACGTGCGGACAGAGTTGATCTGGGTCGGTCCCCAAGAATCGAATCGTGAGGCGTTCGGCAGCACCACGTTTCACTTGAACCATGTTCACAGCTTCGAAAAACCGGCTGATTGGGCGCTGCGCTCCAAGAGCTCCAGCATATGTTATGACAAAACGTTCGCCCTGTGCCAGCGGTCCAGTGGGCCGGGCGTAAAGAGGTGCCGCGTGTGGGACTACCGTGCTTCTGTTGAGTACGTCGTGCTGCAAATATACCGCCATGAAACGCCGCAGTCTGTCACAGGGAAACGTGTGCCAATCGCAGTCTCGGCACACATCACTGATCCACCCGGCCAGCTTTGTCTTCTGCAGCGATGTGACGCCAGATCCGTAGGGTGGAGGGTAGGTTTCTTCTGGAAATGGATCATTCCAGTTTGCAATCCATGGAGTTCTCAAATGTTTCTTGATTGTTAGAGCGGGGAGATGTCCGTAGCCAGAAGCTGATATCATCACATCGAATGTGTTCGTACCTGACATTGCCAGAGCAGCAGCTATTGCTTTTTTGGCCCAGAGTTCGAGACCGTACTCAGATAGAATTTGCCGATACCGTTTAGGGATTCTGATGTAGCGTTTTACTTGCTCCCACTTGTCGTAATGTTGTTGATCGGTTTGGGACTCCAATCGGTGGGTTAGATGCCCGACGCTTTCGGGTCTCAGGACAGACACCTGCGCTCTTCCTAACACGGTTCGGTGTATCACTATAACTTCGTTGCCGGCTGCAAGAAGCGCCCTAGCTAGTGCCGTATTAGCAATGGCTTCAGGATTTCTGCTCGGGAAAAAGTGCGGCGTCAGGAACAGGATGTGTGGACTCCTGTCTTCACTGGGTATAGGCAATCGTTTATTCACTCCTACGTTTTCCTTTGAGCAACTGCAAACAGGTGGTAAGTGCCTGTGCTCCCCTCATGCGGAGCGTTGCCTGCTCTCACGGCATCTCGGAAGCCTCTGGCTATGGCCAGACGGGAGACGAGGAAACGGCAGTGCGCGCTTCTTGGAGGCTTGTTCTGAGCGAAGGAAGTGCCTTGGGCGCCCGGTCGATTCCAAGGCCGGAAACCTTGTCGTCTCGAGATGCTCTATGGCCAGGCCTAGCTTCGCCGCACGCAGGCGGATCGCTCCCTGGGACAGTTACTGAAGATGTTCCAGATCCACCCAGAAGTCGTCCCACTCTCTGGCGGAGGCGAGGTACGTACCAGCACAGCGCCGTCATTGGGTCTCCAGACGGCATGCCCCCAGCGCGCAGGGCCGTGACTGCTGTTCCCGGAAGGTCGGCCGGAGCGACGAGGCGCTCCACTACGTCATTGAGCAGGATCGCGTCGACCGGGCCGTTCTGCGCCAGCTCTTCCGGGAGGTTCTCATACACGGGCAGGCCGAGATGCTTTCGAACGGAATCACGGGCTTTCCGCGGGATCTCGACGCCGAGCGGCTCCGCGCCCCCCACCTGCATGCAGGGCAGAAAGCCGCCGAGGACACACCCGACGTCCACAACGTGTTTGGCGCGCAGAGTACCCAGGATGGCGCCCAGAGGGTTTAGGCGGAGGTCTACGCTGCCGTTTTGGCGGGCAGCCCGCATCATGAACTTGGCGGTTCGGGGGTCAAGCCGGGCCGGGCGAAAAGCGTCCCAGTAGTCCTGATAGAAACGCTCCAACCTCTCCGGTCTGGGGATCGAGGCCACATACCAAACTGCACAAATGGCGCAGTAAGCGACCGGCAGGTCGTCGGGGCGCAAGAAGACGTGTCCGTTCTGCGCCCCCCAAAAAGGACACGACCGAGGCTCAATGTCGTCCGGCGCCCAGAGGGGAATCCGGTAATCGAGCGGCGGTAGCTTCGGGAGCACTGCCGATGCGGCTGAAGGTGTCAATGGTTCCCTCGGAGGGCCTTAGTGCCTGTGACGAAATAACAGTTTTCACTTTTGCGACGGGTGCGGCAGGATCGAGTAGTTCCATTCGCCATGGACTTTTCCTGGACGGAGGACCACTTGAGCCAGTTCCTCATCGGAAACTTATGATTGATAAAACCGGCATTGCGTCCGTGCTGTTCAACTCCTATTGTGTTGATTCTGAAAGCGGACGCCTCTCTTGCGGAGCACAACCACTCGCAACAAGTCGGTATTCCGATGTTGGTGCGTCAGGGCGGTGCAGTGAACGGGTCTGATAAAGTCTGCAATTTCAGTCGGAGTCGGGAACCGATTGCTGCCGGGCGGCCGAAGTGGCCGCAGTCAGGATTGAAGGAGACGGTCGACAATTCGACCGAGTGTGGCACTGAGCTGCGTCGGTTCAAAGATCGAGCGGCCAGATGCGATTGTTCTCCGCTGCTGCTCGTACCGCTGGATCGGACGATCACGGATAATGGAAGAGATGACACTCTCGATCTCATCAGTGTCGTTGCAAAGATAGCCTATGTCTCCAAGGATACTGAAGTAGTGCTCAATATAGGGGCAGCGCAGGAATATTCCTGGCTTCAAGAACGAGAGTGAGTCCAAGAATGATGCACTCGCCGTCAGGCTATAATGCATCGGGTCCCCAGTCCAAACCGTGTAGTGCAATCGCCGCGCTCTCGCAATATATTCCGCCCATGACAGCGGTTCCTTCGAGGCGCCCCTGATCAGAGCTGTGCCTATCTTCTCCCGGCACCGGTCATTCACGTGCCCCACAAGGTAAAACTCCGCCGCTGGAAACTTCCGTGTTACCGACGCTGCGATTCGCGCGAATCGGTCAAAACCTTTGCTGGAGACGCCGAGAAAGCCAAAGTGAAGGTTTCCGGTCGGTGGAAGGGGCGAAGAGCTAGACTCCTGCTCCTCCCAGATACAGGGAAGATCCAGCGCTACCCACTGGTCTGCGCTCTGGGGCTGAAGTCGACTGATCATCGCATAAATTGACTCGCCGAGGGCCACGAGTCTTAGGTTTACCGGAGTACGAGCCGCCATTGCCCGGTGAATATCGAGGATGCGATTCCATGGGCGCCTAGGACGCCCAGTGAGTACGCCAGCGAGACAACCGTGAACTACAGCCAATGTTGGGATCTTCAGATAGCCGCCTCGATGGGCCTGTTTCAAGGCTAATAAAAGGCTGGGAGTTACAGAACAGATTACAGCAAGTTTCACCGGCCCCTACCCTGAGCGGCATAAAAGCAGCGACACCACTGCTTCTCCCACCAGAACCTCAGCAGGGTAGCTGAAAGCCTCGGGGGAATCTCGATTGGGACAAATCGGACCCGGCGTCCTTCACTCGCATCCCAACGCTCAACCCGCTTTCGCACGTCAGTGAGGTGATCTTCCTCAGCAACAAACGAAATCGATGAACCAGGGAATGTCCGGAGGACCGTTGCCAGCAACGCGCTGTTGAAAGCGGCATGCTCAAACCCCCAACATTGGGGCTCAATCAACACGATCTCCGACGCGTCGCTAATCAATTCGCCTCGCTGATTCCATGCTGCCACTGGTGTGCGCCGCCGGGACGGATCGGGAGCGGACAAGCTCGAAGCGCGCCGTCAGCTTAACATCCCCGCGTGATCGAGCTTCCGTTCAAAAAGAGACATATCGAGGAAAGTTCATCCTCGCGATCTTGAGGCAACACATCCCGGAATGTCCGCGCTCCTCAATTCACTCCCTGCTCGGAAAGAGCCGCCAGAAAACACTTTGCTGAAGCCTCCCAAGAGAAGCATCTGCTCCGCGCCAGTCCGCGGCCACTCATCTGCGCTCTCAAGGAAACGTCGTCGCACAGACTAACGATTCCCTCGGCGAGCGAGTGATCATCGGCCCGCTCGAAGTAAAGAGCAGCGTCCGAACATACTTCTCGAATTGCCCCGGCGCCTGAGGTCAAAACGGGGCATCCCAGCGACATCGCTTCGAGCGGCGGATATCCGAATCCTTCATACAGCGATGGGTAGATCAGCGCACGGGCGCCGACGAGAAGCCCAGCCAACTCCGGATCATCGACGTAGCCGGTCAAGCGTACTGCACCAGCAGTTTGTGCCCTATCCAATTGTTGCTCAAACTGCTCTCCAAGAAATCCCCGTTTGCCGACAACCACCAAGGGAACAGACACGTTTTGTCTAACGAACAGATCCGTATAGACTCGGATGAGTTGGTCTAGACCTTTTCTTTGATCAAAGCCGCCGACGTACACGAAATACCCATCCTGTAGGTTTGGTCCGCTGTCACGCCATTTGGGTGCAGCAGGTGCCACATTAAGCGTCGGGGCAGGGTAAACGACCAATGGCTCTCGCTTCAATGATAGGTGCTGCGCAATATCATTTTTCGATGTGTGCGAGTCCGTCAAGACGAGATCAGCGTGGTCGACATTGAATTGCAGTTTTTCTCGAAACCGTTTTAGTTCTCGTTCGCTCTGAAAGTAACGCTCTGGGAGTACAAGGGGAATAACATCGTGCAGAGTCAGGATCACACGGCAGTGTTTTCGCGGACGAATCACGCCGGAGTTCCAGGGAAAGTGAACTACGTCATAGCCATTGGTAATCGCGTAGGTGCGGAACGCGAGATGTCGCCAAAGGGCCGGGTGGACTTTTCCCGCTCTGATCCTTTTAGTAATAACGCCGTTCGGAACGACGCACCGAAGGTCGTGTTGATGGACTGCACACACCCGAATGCCCGGCTCAATCCGCGTGGCGGCCTCATACAGACCCAGGAGAACCCGCCCCACTCCAGTGAGATCAAGTTGCAGAACGGACGCGTCCACAAGGATTCTCATGGCGTGATCCATGTCGGTCCAGGGCTATTCCTTTGTGACACAGCAGTCCTCGCCGCCGGAGGCGGCCGAATACTTTTCCAGGAGCGCCACTGCCAACCCGGCCGCCCCCGCATTAGCCTGGTCGAAGTAGCCCGTGTGCTTCAATTCCGCCCGATCCACCTGGCACCACCCCCCCACCAAACGTGTGCCGAAAGAAAATCTCTGTTCGGAGAGCTTTCCCCGCGGCTTCGTCCAGCAATGCCCACCAGGTTGCATCGTCATAATTCACCTGCCAACCGTGGTCTTCAAACCGGCCGAATGGTGCCGTCACGAGAAGAAGCCCGCCATCTTTGAGAGCCTCCCACAGTGCACGAAGGGCCTTTCGATCCATGTCTCGCTGAATTCTGAACTCTTGACAATATGCTGAGTTGTCTCTACCGAGGTGCTCGATACACGAGATGCACCAAATGAGATCAAAGGTCCCTCGGGGTATTTCGGCTGTGACAACATCCCCCAAAATCGTTTCGTTGTAGCGCCGCTTCACCTCTTGTGAAGGTGGCGCTATATCGATGCCCGTGAAGGAGAGCGTTTTGGGGAGTCGATCCATCAACCTGAGTTGACTGGGGGTTGCGTTGGCGAAACCCACGTCAAGAACCTTGCTGCGTCCTTTAGTGCTCACGCTCGCAATCAACAACTCAACAACCCGTTCGGGCAGTGCCTTCCCGTAATCACGAGGCAACTTGATACTCCGCGGGAAGTTCTCTTGTTGGAGTGCAAGAGCACGCTGCACTTCATTGTCGACCCTGCGCCAAAGATCCCGTGACCGATGCCATCGTAAGAACGCACTGATGATGCTCTTCATCATTTCAACGCAGTTTTGGTGGTCTAGCGTTCCAGGCGGGAAACTCGGAGTGTTTGGCCCCAGATTCTCTGCCGAAAACCTCAAGGCTCCTACCCGCTACGTCGAAAGAGAGATCTCCACCGCGAAATCCCACTCTGTAAACCATCGGCATGCACCACCGGGTGGACTATATTACCTTTTTAATCCCCGGTGGCGGTGTCTTGGAATCAGTTCCCTCGTGTTAGAGGCAACTGTTCCCGTGTTGTTCGATGTTCGCTGGGCTCGCTAGCTGATTGACGCGTCTGATGATATACACGAGCGCGAGGCCCATACCGGTGATTGTCTGAAGGAGGAAGGCCAGTGCGGCTCCTGGTACACCGAATCGAGGGATAAGAAACAGCAAGCCGGCTCCCTCAACTGTTAGCTGTAAAAGGTTGACCACCCAAGCCACTCGGACGAATCCGACCGAATAGGCAATGATGCCAGCCGGACAGACAAGGATCGCTAGGGCCCACCCTAAACACAGTATTTGACCTGTCCAGACGCTGGCCGTGTATGGTTTGCCGAACAGGAATGGCAGAAGTCTTGGAACGAACAGGGCGTATACAACCGCGCCGAGCGCGAGTCCCCCACAGACGCCGAGAGAGTGTCTCAGAAGTTGTTTTATGCCGTTTGGGTCTGTAATCCGTGAGGCACGAGGCCACAACGCAGTGTTGATTCCCGATAACAAAATGGTCAGCGGCAAGGTCGCCCTCTGTGCGGCAGCGTACAAACCTAGTTCAGTGGTGCTGAGTAGCCGCCCGAGCGCCCAAACATCCATTTGGGATGTAAAACCTACTATCAGTGTGGATAAAACGTGAAACTTCAGGAAATGCCAAGGCGTTCCAATCGCTGGAGCCGGGTCTGAAGAGAGTCCCGTTTCCGAGGATCCGGCGCCCCGCCGCATGAAAATCGTCGCCTTCGGTAATAGCCACAGAAAGGCGATGGACCCGAAAAACCCGGATGCGAAGGATACCCATAGTACGGTGTCGACTCGCCACGCGTGCATAGCCCAGATGGCGAGGATACCTGCGAGAGTGATCAGCTTCTGGAAGATTGACACCGTGGCATTGTGGCCAAACTTCCGCATTGACTGGAAGTACACGCCCGGTATGGAACCCAAAGCGCTAATTCCGCTACACAAGATCCCTAAGCGCAACAGAAACGAGAGCTCGGGTTCTCGCCAGAGGCTGTTCGCCAGCCCGGGCGCAGCAATCCAGCCTAATGCCCCGAACACTGAAAGGAGGCACAGCCTGAGATAAAACGCCCAACGCAATACAGCGAACTGTTTGGTGGTGTCGAGGGTCGCTGCGGCATGCGACGCAAACCGGATCGCAGTTTGGTTTACCCCCAAATCAGAGAGCATCCCGACGACCGCGCCAATGCTGGTAGCCAAAGCGTACTGGCCTAGGCCCTTCGGACCAAGTCCACGGGCGACCAAGACCGAGGTCAGTAGGCCGGTCAACAGGCCAAACGCTTGGGGCGCAGCGGAAACCAAAACGTCCTTTCCCGCCCGTTCAATCTGTCTGCGACCTGGCAGAGATCCGATCACTGCGCCGGATAAGCGGGAAACGACATGATCAAATAGCAGTATGGTCGGCACTCCTCTTATGTGGCGGGGGCGACAGGACTTTTCATCGATGCAGGCCGGCGCAAACAGGGGGATACCACTTCCGGCCCGCAATGCCCGAAATCGAAGCTCGTTTCAAGAGTTCCGGCAATTGCCCCCACCCATCAAACCCGCTTGCGCGGTCGCTCCGGTGGTTTGAATGCTGACCCGCCTGAGCCATGAAGATCTCGTTAGCTTTCGAGAGCACTGTTTTTTGTAGCTTGAACCGGGCCAAAGGACGTAAGGCACTGAAGATCAGCATCCACCATTTCTTCGACCAGTTGCCGAAACGTATGCTGCGGAGACCAACCCAAGGCGGCCCTTGCTTTCGCTGCGTCCCCGACCAACAGGTCGACTTCCGCCGGGCGACAGAACCGCTCGGCGGACGTGACGAACTCACGGTAATCCAAACCAACTTTCGCGAAAGCGAGGTCACAGAACTCACGGACAGAGTGGGTTTCGCCCGTCGCCACGACATAATCATCGGGGCTCGGCTGCTGCAGCATCAAATGCATGGCGCGAACGTAATCGGCGGCGTGGCCCCAGTCGCGCTTCGCCTCCAGATTTCCGATTTCGAGGCCTTTCGAGAGCCCAAGCTTGATTCTAGCGACTACGCTAGTGATCTTGCGCGTGACAAACTCAAATCCTCGCCTCGGACCCTCGTGGTTGAACAGCATACCATTACAGCAAAACATGCCGTAGGCCTCGCGGTAATTCATTGTGAGATAAAAGCCGGCTACCTTGCTGATCACATACGGGCTACGCGGATGGAACGGGGTGGTCTCTCGTTGCGGTACTTCGCGAGCTTTGCCAAACATCTCACTCGATCCCGCAAAATAGAATCTGCATCGAGGCTGGAGCTCACGTAGCGCGGCAAGCATGTAGTGGGTTCCGTCGATGTTCGTGGTCATGGTGGAGAAGCCATCAGCGAAGCTTTCCGCGACAAAGCTCTGAGCCGCCAGATGATAGCACTCATCGAACTCGTGCCGGGCGAGAATACTAAACAGGCTGGGGTAGCTTTCGATGCTCGCCGGGTGGAGCGTGATTCTGTCGAGAAGATGGCTGATGCGCCCCAGCCTGCGTTCGGGCTCCTCAAGCGCGACACGGCGGACTAAACCGTGCACCTCGTATCCGAGACTCAGCAGGTGCTCGGTGAGATAGCTTCCGTCCTGGCCTGTGATACCAGTAATTAGGGCTTTCTTCATTTTGGGACCGGTCCAGATCGTGTCATTCTCTTCACAGTGGCTATCAGTTCCCCCAATTCCGTGTGACGCCACACTTGAGCTTCTTGACCCGCACCTACTAGTCTAGCGGCGAGCGGCCTCGCAACACTACAGCCTTCGCGCTTCTACGTAAATACTCTCGTCCTCTCGTTCTCTGAGATTCAGTTCTCCTGGTTCTTCGATATGAGTCACACCCGGTGGGACCTCTGCAGCGTTGGTGAAGCCATTTAAGTTCAGAAGCCTACTGAGAGACTCGGCGTCATACATCCATCGATGATCTCGGTCGCCGACAAGCAGCATCCTGACCTTGTCCTGAATCGTCCGAAGGTTGTGTGATCTCATATTCAAGGAGTCCATGAACCTGTCGCCGTCACCGTGCTCAAGATACTGAATAATCCGTCTACGCAGATCAGGCACGGCGAGACGGATCATGCCATCATGCACCAGCACCCGCCGCGCCTCAGCAAGGAACCGTAGAGCGCCTTCACGGTCAAGGTGTTCCAACATATGGGAGCTGTAGACTACTGCAACCGATTCGTCGGCGAGCGGCAGGCGTTTTGTCGCGTCTGCCCACGCTACGTTCCGCTGAATGATGACCGGGGCTGATATGAGGCTCTCTTTGCTGGCCAACTTCAGATAATAAAGGACTCTTAGGCACGATGGGAATCGCGCAAGACGCACCGTAAAGGAATTGTCAAAGTTCAACCAGCCCACAGTAGGTGTGCGACCGCAACCAACATTAATCATTAATCGTATTGACATAGGGATCAAACGACGCTAAAGTACGTGGCTATACACTGGTTCATCAGAACAAGATCGGTCCATGCTGCACTAAACTATGGTCGTTTCGGCGATCGCTTTTCCCTTGGGCGGTTCCCTGGGCGCTACTTTAAGAGGAGCACATCGTGGAGCCTTCCACAGGTCACCAATTCGCGGACTGCGACGCAGTACCTATCAGACATTCTTGACAACCTCAGACTCACGTTCCCCCAATTCCGTTTGCCGGAGCGTGTAACTAGTGGCGAAAGGCGGAATAGAGGAGTAACTACTGGAAACAGGCGGACCTGCGGAGGAGTTACTAAGACGGCGACTTAGGAACTCGGCGAGGAGGTTTTCGCGGGAGACGAGAGCGTCCCACGTCTTCACCGCCGACTTCCCGTGCCTCCCGCCCGAAACTGTGCCCAGTAAGCTTCACGTCCTCTGGTACTGCCGCATGGCTGGCAGGCCCCGCGTTAATGCAAGATCGCGTGGAAGCCGCCAGGCCCTTTGCGGCGACCCTGTGTTGTGCCAAACTGAAGGTGGCGGGGAGGTCGCGATGGCGAGGCAGGACAATTCGGTTGTCGTGCGGAAGGCCCCATCAGCCGATGATGCGGTCATCGCTGAGGTTGTCCACCGACTGGTGGAAGCGTATCGGCCGGAGAAAGTGTATCTTTTTGGTTCTGTCGGCCGAGGCGACGCGAGCGCGGATAGCGACTACGACATCCTGCTTGTGGTGCGCGACGATTCTCCGGAGTTTTTGCGAGATGGGCGGCGGGGCTACGAGGTCATTGCGGACTGTCCGATCTCCGTGGACCTGGTCGTTTACACCGCCAGCAGCTTCTACGACAGGCTACCTTTGAAGGCGTCACTTCCAGCAACCGTCGTGCGGGAAGGAAGGTTGCTCCATGCAGCCTGATGAAGTGCGTATCCACGACACCCGGGAGTGGATTGCCCGATCACGCGAGGACTTGGACATGGCAGCTTTTGCGCTGACTGCAAAGCCGCCGTTTCTGCGAGACTGTTTGTTCCATTGCCAGCAAGCGCTGGAGAAAGTCTGTAAGGCCTTCTTGACCTTCCATGACGAGTCGTTCACGAAGACCCACAACCTGATTGACCTGGGGCTCCAGTGTGCGCGGGCAGACGGGCGTCTCCGGGAGCTTGCCAGAGAAGCCGCGCCGATGAATGTCTACGCCGTCCAGTTTCGATACCCTGGCGAGCCCTATCAGCCCGAAGTTGACGAAGCCAGGAGCGCGTTGGCCTCGGCCCGCAAGCTCGTCGCCGAGGTTCTTGCTTGCTTGCCAAGTGAGGTGCAGTCCTGCGGGCCAGGGACCGCTCGGGACGACGAGCCAACGACAACGTGAGGGGCCGCCAGAGGATACTGAGGGTTTGGAGCGTGGGCAGGCAGTCTTGACAGCGTCCTACATCCAAGAGCTTCCGACACTGGAAGCGGCGGAATTGCTCGGGGGCTGACGTCAGCTCAAATAGACTTGGGTCGACCTGGCTCGAACGGCTTCGTGCCGTCGCCTTGCTGACGTTCCGACCGCGGTTGGGGACCGTGACCCAGTGCGGATGGGAACGCTATGTTTGGGGGCTTCTTGCATCTGCGAGCCGCAGGAATACGTTCCGCATCGATGTGGAAACCTACGACGGTGAATGGATCTTAGAAACGCCATAGGCGCGCGAGAGAGCCGGGAGCGTCATGCGTGCGCGAATTGCTGCCGTCCGGCATGGCGTTCCGGGAGTTCGCCGCCAGGTTCGCTTCCCCGTGGCGCGACCGGGCCCGTACAGGCGTCGCCGGCAGCGGCGCATGAACCGCGACCCGCGGAACTGGACCATGCGCGGCAAGGGCGAGTACTTCATCGTCGGGGGCCGGGAGATCTGGTGCCACCCCGATGACCTGGAAAGACTGAAGCGTAAAATCAATGACTTACACCGGTAATCCTCCAGTGATACCTGCGTTACATAGTATATCGTTCATCAAAGCAAAGAAGTTACATCAACAGCTAGTTTCCGGTGATCCAGGGAAAACCACAAAGAAGAAATATATATAAGAACACTCACAGTCTTATTGATGTAATGGCAGGTGTAATGACAGATTCTCTGCGATCTGCCGAGATCGTTGATTCTAATAGGTTGTGAAAATTTGACACACCTCTTTTCCGTGCGCGTCACCCGCGATTCTCCGAGAATCCCTGGTGACGGATGCAAATCTTGCGTAGAGGATTGGGGACTCAAGAGAACTATGCAAACGAGGAATCCAAATGGTTTGCATACTCCCGGACGGTCGCGTTGGTAGGGCCTACAACTTCTTAGATGCGCTTGGGCGTCCAGCCACTATTCAGGAAATCATGGAAGGCATCGGTGAACCGGCGGATGGTTGGCGAGTCTTTGGCTTGAGAACTTCGATCAACGCCTACGCAGCCAAAGGGAAGCTGTTCAAGCGGCTGAAAGGCGGCCTCGTGCAGATTCTGGAGGGCACCGAGGTACATTTCGGCTGCCGGCCGCCGAAAGAAGGGGGCCCGACTGACACGATGCGAATTCGGGCCAGGATGCGAGTCATCCGGGCCCTACGTCCAGGGCGCGGGGTTATGACTCCAGCGGGTACAGTGTTCACCAGGCCGAACTGCCAGTGGTGTTATGCGCCAGCGTGGGAGGGAGTGAAGTGCCGGAGTCGGTACGATCGGCGCCAGTCGGACATCGAGGCATGGCACATTCTGCCGTATGGTCCAGCGGTGAATGACCTCTTCGTGATCTTCCTATGCCCGCGATGCACCGTCCTGTTCAGTGAAGCGGATCCATTAAAGCTGATTGTGGAGAGGTTCGAGGCGAAACTACAAGAGAATCAATGGCCACCGCAAATCGCAGCGATTCTCCGCGACTTGCTTCCCGTAACGAGCGATTCTACACGCCGAAATCTGTAGACAATCCTCCGATTCGTGGCACTATTGGGATAGGACGATTCAAGAGCTTGCGCTCCTAAGCGATCCACCTTCGACCGGAATCCCGGCGACCCCAACGAGGCTTAACACCCAAAGTGTCACAAAAAGCGAAGAGGCGGAGCGTTGTCCGGATCTTGAATCCGAAGACGGCGCGCAAGTACACCAGCCGGCCGCTGCGGCGGCCTACGTTGAGCGTGGTATAGCTCGCTGGGTGGATGAGAAGCGCAGAGACTGTATCGAGTTTGCGGATGAGTTTCACTACGCCGATCTAGCCGCGCAAGTCGAGCCGGAAGAACCAAACTCCGTTCTTCATGATCGGAGTGGATGCGGCGAAAACGGCGATCTATGACCGGCTGAAGATCCGGGAGCCGGGGCCGGGATACTGTCACTTCCCGATGGGGCGCGAGCTGGAGTATTTCGAGCAACTCACGGCGGAGAAGAAGTTCACGCGGTATCACAACGGATTCCCGAAGCAGGAATGGCGCAAACCGGCGAACGCACGCAACGAAGGGCTGGACGCGAGAGTGCTGGGGTATGCCGCCCTGCATGCGTTGTACGCCAGCGGGCTGAGATTGAACGTGCACTGTGACCGCTTCGCGCAGATGGCGGGTTCGCAGCGAAAGGACATGACGGATGCTCCACCGGCGCCGCCGGCTGCGGCGGTGACAAAGGCCGCGCAAACCGAGCCGCCGCAATCCGCTCTGTCTGAGCGCGCGGAGGAACCCAGGAAACCACATCCGGCGGCAGGCCCGCGATATATCGGCCGCTTCGATGTGAGCCATTGGCTGGGTTGAGCCGGCACTCGCCCCATGAATTGCACCAACCACAAGGATCCGGTCGAAGTGATGCGCACGCAGGCCGCGGTCGAGCAGAAGAAGGCGCCCAAGGCGAAGGCCGGCCCCAGCCAGCCCCACTGCCGCCCCGGACCGGGGCGGGAACGCAAATCTGCGGCTCGACTTGCTTTTCGGTCCGCAACCGAGTGTCCATGTCTGTCAGGAGTCCAAACGTGTCCCAAAAGGTGAACTATGACTTCCCCCGTGCCCGTTGAAGTCGTTGTCTTGCGCCGCCAGGAGCGCGTGGCGTTCGTTCCGCCAGCGGACTTCATCGCCGCCTTTGCCGACTTCCTGCGCGTCGACGTGGCCAGTGGCGATGCCGCCGAGGACACCATCCGCAACTACCGCAACGAGGTCGCGATTTGGGTGGCCTGGTG
>OCZT010004076.1_pt1 | contig 14830 bp, 15 predicted proteins | sample 1539031 | NCBI WGS metagenome assembly OCZT01 (sample SAMEA3539308, study PRJEB22396) | soil metagenome | biome: tundra; feature: field; material: soil | place: USA | collected 2010-05 | depth 0.15 m
AGCGCGGCCAGCTCGGGCTTCAGCGCGGCGGCGAGGCGGCCGGCGATCTTGGCGCCGACTTCGCTGTAATCGTAAGCGGGGTTGAAGAACAGCTTCACGGCGGAGCCGCGGAATTTCAGGCCGAGCTCGGACTGCACCGCATCGGCAATGCGGTCGAGATTGAGCGAGATGGGACCGGCCGCGCGCACGCCGTCGCGGCTCACCAGCAGGGCGTGCGAGGCGAGTTCCCCGATTTCGAGCAGCCAGACGGGCGCCGTGATGGTGGTGGCAATGGCGCCCGCGGCATTGAACGTGGCCGAAAAGCGTCGGCTGGCCTTGAGCTTCAGCGAGTCGAGCAGGCCCATGGTGGCGGCCTGCCCCTCGGCCGAAGTCAGCGAGAGCAGCCAGGGTGTGGCGGCGGGCTCGCCCCCGTCGCGGGCCTGCACCGCGGCCAGCCAGGCCGGCGGCAGTGCGGCCATGGCGGGTTGCGTGGTGGCGAACTGGCGCGCCCCGCCGAGCCCGGGATGGCGCTTGGCCTCGTCCGCGCTCGCGCAGTGAAGCAGCCGCGGCTTGGGCCGGAGCGAACAAACGACGGTGGTGGGCTCGCTGGCGAACACGGACCGGACCGCCGCGCCGAGGGCGACGGCGTCCGCCAGCGGAACCTCCTGCAAAGCCTCGAGGCGCAGCGGCGACGAACCGGCCGCACCGCGGGCGAGGAGCAGCGAGAAATCGGTCTGTTCGAGAAAGCAAGTGGAGTCGTTGGACATGGGTGGGGTAAAACGTAGCGGGTCGGGGGACGGGAAGAAAAGTCTTTCGCGGATACAAAATCGAGCGACGAAATTAGCGCAGAATATTTTTACTGGAAATTGACCACCGCAAGCTGGAGTTCCGGGAGGGCATCTTGTTACAGCTTGAGTCCCGCGACAAAAACCGACCCGACCCCATCCCCCTTTCATGTCCGCAAAAATTCTCTTGGCCAGAAAACTCCGCAACGAGACGCGCGCCCATTCGATCCTGGTTGGCGATACGGGTTTTTACTGGCGCGACCTGCCCGCCGAGGCCGATCTCCTCGCCGAGCTGCGCGGCGAGCGTTTTTCACTGATCATCGTCGACCATCGCGACCTGGCGGACGACCCGCTGGCCTTTGTCGAGTCGCTCCGCCGGTGGCAGAAGGACACGCCGGTGCTGGTGGTGAGCGAGCAGCTGGCGCTGGAGAACGTGATTCGCGCGATCCGCGTCGGCGTGAAGGACCTGTTTCATCCGCCGATCGATCTCGGCGCGATGGTCGAGCGCATTTACTCGGTGTTGAAGCCGGAATTGGGCACGGCGCGCAGCGCACGGCTTGACGAGTGGAGCGAACTCATGATGCAGCTGACGGACACGGACGCGGCCCCCCCCGTGCACGGTTCCCGCGCCGGCTTTCCGGGCCGCGCCGCCCCGATGTCCGAAACGGCGGGCGAACCGGATCGGTTCGCGGTGGAGCTCAAGACGACGCGCGACGCGATGGCGGAGGCCAAGGCGCGCCAGGCGGCGCTGGAGGAGGAACTCGCCCGGCTGAAGTCCGCGCGCCCGACGGCCGCCCCGCCGCGTCCCGCCGCGGACGGCCCGTCCGATGCCGAGCTGGCCGCGGAACGGGAGAAACTCGAGACCGAGCAGCTGGTGCTCGCGCAGCAGCGCAAAAAATTTGACACCGAGAGCGCGGCGAAGAAGGCAGCGGAGACCACGGCGCGCGCGGAGCAGACGAAGCGGGAGCAGGCGTTGACGGATAGAAACCGGCAGCTCACCGCCGCCCAGGACAAACTTCAGGCCGAGATCCTGCAGCTGGCGGAAGCCAAGACGCAGCTGGAAGAGGAGCGCGCCGCGACGGGCGAGACGCGCACCGCCCAGAAGGAAACCGAGACAAAGTTGAAGCAGCTCGTGATCGAGCAGGTGGCGCTGACCAAGGCGCGCGAGAAGCACGAGCGCGACTGCACGGTCTGGCAGGCGGTGCGGACGAAGGCCGAGGCGGAATTCGCCCGGCGGGAGCAGGCGATGGCCGAGGCCCAGGCGGAGGCCGCGCACCTCGCCGCGGAGCAGGAAAAGTTTGAGGCGGCGCAGCTGCTGTTCGAGCAGGCGTCCGCCAAGCAGGAGCAGGAACGCACGGCGTGGGGCAAGACGCAGAGCCTCCACCAGGAGGCGGTGGCCCGCACGGCCGCGAAGGACGCCGAGCTCGCGCACGCCCTGAAGTCGCTGGCCGTCAAGGAACGCGCCCACGCCGAGGCGGTGGAGCAGCACGCGGCGGAACAGGAGAAGTGGGAATCCGAGCGGCTCGTGGCGCTGCAGGTGCAGGCGAAATTTGCCAAGGACCGGGCCGCGCTGGACAAGGCGGCGGCGGCCCATCACGCCGAGGCGGAGAAGCTCACGGCCCAGCGCGACCAATTTGCCGCCGAGCACCGGAAGGCCGCGGAGGATCTCGCCCAGCGCGAGGACCGCCTGGCGCAGCTGGAAAAGGAACTGGCGCCCAGGAAGGCGGAGCTCGCCGCGGCCCGGGAGAAATTGGAAGCCGAACAGCTGCTGGCGAAGCAGACCCTGGCGAAGGCCACGAGCGCGCGGAACGAAGCCGAGACGCTGCGGGCGGAGCTGCAGCAGCAGACCCGCGAGCTGGCGGACAAGGAAACCGCGCTGCAGGAAGCCGAGGTGCAGGTGCAGACGCAGACGGCGCAAAATTTGAAGCTGCAGGCCCAGATCGAGCAGGAGCGCGCCGCGCAGGCCGCCGACAAGGTGACGCTCGAGCAGGAGACCGCGGCGCTGGCCGAGCGGGTCTGGCTGTTCGAATCGAAGCAGAAGCAGATCAAGGAGCAGATGAAACAGCTGCTCGCGGCGAGCTGAGCCGGGGGCGCGCGATCAGCGTCTAGAAGAATTCGTCGAGCAGGCGAAAATACTGCAGCCGTGCCGAGTCGGGTTCGGTTAAGCCATAGCGGGCGAAAAAACGGCCCGTCCAATTGGGGCCGAGATTCCGGTCGAGCGTGCGGCCGATGAGGGCGAGGTCCCGATAGGGGTCGCCGATACCAGCCCGGCCGAGGTCGATGAAGCCGCTCAGCTGTCCTCCTGCGACCATGACGTTGGGCAGGCAATAGTCGCCATGAGTAAAAACGGCGGTCTCGGAAGCGGGCCGAGTGTTGACCATTTCCGCGTAGAGTTCGGCGGGATCACGGCCAAGATTTGCCGGGTCCATATTCGTGACGTCAATATGACCGGCGTCGAGGCGGACCTTGGCCTCCGCGACGCAGTCATCGATCGAATGGCGAAACGGGCAGTCCTGGATTGGGACGGCGTGCAATTGGCGCAAGGCATCAGCCACCACCTCAACGATGGCGGCTGGCGCCAAAGTCACGCTGGCCGCGTCGGCTCCCGGCAGCGCCCGCATGAGCAGGAAGTCGCGGACCGGGTCCTGCACGAAGTCGACCACCTCCGGCACGGGAGCGCGTCCCTCAAGCCAGCGGAGCCGCGCCGCCTCGCCATCGAGGGAAAAGATGCGATCGCGGGCGATCGTTTTAAGGATTAGGTCGGTTTCGCCGGATCGGCTGAGGCGATGCACGTCGGCGTGGGATTCGCCGATGGCGATCCTTTGCCAGGAACGGCCGGCCAGACCGGACGCGAGTGCGGGCGGCAGGACAAGGGGCGGGCTCATCAACGCGATGGGGTTTGAAAACGCCGCGGCCCGGGCCTGGGCCAACCTACTCGGCGACGGGCTTGGAGATGGCCTCGATGCGGGCCATCAAGGCCGGGGTGAGCCGGTCGATGACGGCGAGGGCGCCGAAATTCTCCTGGAGCTGCTCGACGCGCGAGGCCCCGAGAATGACGGAGGTGACGTGCGGGTTCTTGAGGCACCAGGCAAGGCCGAGGCAGGGCAGGCTGGTGTCCAGCTCGACGGCGATGGGCGCGAGCTTCCGGACGGCGGCGATTTTTTTCGGGAACGAGGGGTCGCTGGTGAGACGGTCGCGCAGCCACGCCATGCTCGGGGTGTCGAGGCGCGAGCCGGCGGGCACGCCTTCGTTGTATTTGCCGGTGAGCAGACCGCTCGCAAGGGGCGACCAGACCGTCAGGCCCAGGCCGGGGGTGAGATAGAACGGGGCGTATTCCTGTTCAACGCGCGTCCGATGGAAAAGGTTGTATTGCGACTGCTCGACGACGGGGCGGTGGAGGTTGAGGTGGGAGCAGAGGTCGAAGGCCTCACCAAGTTCGGCGGCGCTCCACTCGCTGGTGCCCCAGTAGAGCACTTTGCCCTGCGTGATCAGGTCGTGCATGGCGCGGGCCGTTTCCTCGATGGGTGTGTCGGGGTCAGGCCGGTGGCAGTAATAAAGGTCGAGATAATCAACCTGCAGCCGCTGCAGGGCGGCGTCGCAGGCCTCGAGCACGTGCTTGCGCGACAGGCCGGTCTGGTTGGGTCCCTCGCGTTCCGCGCCAAAGAAGACCTTGCTGGAAACGAGGAAGGTATCGCGCGGCCAGCCGGATTTTTTCAGGATCGCACCCATCACGCGCTCGGCCTGGCCGTCGGCGTAGGTCTCGGCGTTGTCGAAGAAATTCACGCCCGCGTCATACGCGGCGTGCATGAGCCGCGTGGCGGCCGCGTTCTTGATCTGTTTGCCGAACGTGACCCAGGCGCCGAAGGAGAGCGCGCTGACTTTGAGACCGGACGAACCGAGGCGGCGGTAGAGCATGCTCATGGGCCGGAGCATGGAGGCAGAGTGGGGGTTTGTCTAGGAGGGCGTCTGGCGACGATGTGAGCACAGTCTGAAAGCATCAGCTCGAACAAAGCGCCTGCGAGCAGGCAGCCTCCCTCGCCAAACTTTTGATTTCTGCGTTTGTCATTCTGAGCACAGCGAAGAATCCAGTGAGATTTAGCTGCGGGCTTCGATAATAACCAACTGGATTCTTCGCCCGCTGCTGCGGACTCAGAATGACAAGCAACTGGAAGTTTTCTCTTACTTATCCGCGAGAAATTTTTTCGCCGCGGCGATATCGGCGGTGGCGAGCCCATGGCCGGCCTCGGAGGTGTGCAAAGTGACCGCGGCGCCGCCGACGCGCAACAAGGCGGCCAGCCGCGGCGGATGGTCGTTGGGCACGATCGGATCCTGGTTCCCGCTGGCGATAAGCACGCGCTTGCCGGCGAGGGTGCCGGCGGTGGCGGGCTGATCAAGCACCACCATGGGCCGGAGCAACACGGCGCCGGCGAGGGATTCGGGACGCAGTTGGAGCAGCGTGGCGGCGATGTTGGCGCCGTTGGAAAAGCCGACCGCGAGCAGCTTGCGGCGGTCGAGGCCATGGCGGTCGGCGGCGACGGCGATGAAATCCGCCAGCGCGTGCGTGCGCCGCGTGACCTCGGCGGGATCAAAAATCCCCTCGGCGAGCCGCGCGAAAAAGCGCCGGGACCCGTGCTCGCTGACGTCGCCCCGCGGACTGAGCAGCGCGGAGCCGGGCGAAAGCGTGCGCCCGAGCGGAAGCAGGTCGTGTTCATCGCCGCCCGTGCCGTGCAGGAGCAGCAGGGGCGGCGCCTTGGGATCCGAGCCGGGTTCGAAAACAGACTGATAGGTGAGTGGAGGCATGGCTGAGGGATTACGCGAGCGGCGGCAGGGCGGCCTCGATCTCGCTGCGGTGCGGCTCGAGCCGGGGCGGCAGCGAGAGTTTCGTGCCCAGGGATTCGACCGGCTCGTCGATGGCGAAACCGGGTTGGTCGGTGGCAATTTCAAACAGCACGCCGGCGGGTTCGCGATAATAGATGGATTTGAAATACGCGCGGTCGATCACGGGGCTCACCGCGATACCACCGGCCTGGAGCGCGGACAGGGCAATCTTCTGGTCGGAATCTTCCGGCGTGCGAAAGGCGACGTGATGGATCGTGCCGGCTCCGTTCAGACCGCGCGGCAGGGTCGGGTCCGTCAACAAGTCGACGTAGGTGCCCGGACCGCCGGTGGCCACGGTGTAGCGGGTACGGGCGCCAGCCTGCGCGACTTGGCGGTAACCCATCGTGCCAACGAGCAGTGCGGACGTGGCCTTCGCGTTGGTCAGGCCGAGCGTGGAGCTGTGAAAACCGCGAATGGCATGTTCCACCGGGACGTCCGGTGACGGCGCCGGAGCGCGGGAATCGGCTTCGGCGCTGGCCACGAGTTCGAGACGCAGCCCGTCGGGATCGAAAAACGTCAGGACTTGGTCGCCGAAACGCGTCTCGAGCGCGCCCGTCTCCACCCCGAGTTTGGCGAAGCGGTCTTGCCAGAAGGGCAGGGAACCGGCCGGGACCGAATAAGCGGTTGCATACGCCTGGCCATGCCCGGGGCGCCCGCGCGGGACACCCGCCCAAGGAAAGAACGTGAGGATTGTGCCCGGCGAACCGGCGTAGTCACCATAGTAGAGGTGATAGGTGCCGGGATCGTCCTGATTGACCGACTTCTTCACGAAACGAAGACCCAGCACCCGGGTGTAGAAATCCACGTTTTTGCGGGGATCCGAGGCGATGGCAGTGATGTGATGGAGACCGAGCAGGTTCATGGTATTAAAAGAGTTGAGTGATATATTTGATTATCCTTTGAATTCAAAGTAATGGTTATTTAAAAAAAATCAAATCGGGCTTACGACGCGGTGGGGGAAGCTGTTCCGAGGCCGGCCTTCTTGCAGAGCCAGCCGAGGGTGAATTGCTCTGCGGAGGAAAGGGAGCTCAGCTCGCGGGTGATGCTGGCCGCGACCTTCGGAAAAAGTCCACTGATGAAAGCGCGGCCGGAGTCGGTCAGGGAAACGGTGACGAAGCGGCGATCCTCCTGGCTGCGTTCGCGCACGACGTGACCCGCTTTCTCGAGGTTGTCGACGATGAGGGTGATGTTGCCGCCGCTTTTGAGCAGTTTGCCGGCAAGGTCGGACTGGCAGAGCGGGCCGCGATGCAACAGCACCTCGAGCACGCCAAATTGGGAGAGGGTGACGTCCTTGGGCAACACGGCGTGGGCGCGGGTGGTGACGGATTCGGCGGCGCGCATCAGCTTGATGTAGGCGTTGAGCGCGTCGACTTCAACCTTGGTGCCGCGATAGTGAGTTCCCATAACGCTTCGACTTCGAGGCAATAATAGATTGATGTCAAATACAATGACATCAAATCTATTGGAGTGCTGAGCTACAATGGCTTAAACAGTTCCATTCGGACACTACCGCCATGAGCTAGCAGGCCGACATTCTTCCAACCGAATTTCGTGTAGAGCTGATAGGCCCGGGTGGGCGGCAAACCGGTGGTCAGCCAGAGTTTTTCGGAGCCCTGACTCCAGAGCCAATCCTGGATGTATGCCATCAGCTTGCGACCGATCCCGCGGCCTTCGTACGCGCGAAGGACAGCGATCACCTCGAGTTCACCCGTGCTGCCATTGCCGATGGTGAAGCCGACAGGAACTCCGCTGATCTCGCAGAGCCAGCCCTTGTGCGTGGTCGCCAGCCGCTGGGTTGTGGACTCAATCGTGACGCCGATGGACGTTAGCCCTTCCAGCGTCGCGCGGTTTTCCACGGCATCGATGCGCACCAGAATAAGCGCCGGCAAGTCGGCGGGAGTGATTTCACGGAAATTCATGACAAGATGGATGCGCGGCGCATGCGCGAAAAACTCACGCCATGCTGTCGAGCTTTTGAATCCGCGGAATGTGCCGGCCGCCCTCGAATTCCGTGGCGAGCCAGACGCGCAGGATCTTGAGCGCCTCGTCGAGCGTGATGGTGCGTTCGCCGAGCGAAAGGCAGTTGGCGTCGTTGTGCGCGCGGTTCCAGATCGCGACCTGCTCATTCCAGCACACGCCGCAGCGCACGCCGCGCACGCGGTTGGCGGCCATCGCCTCGCCATTGCCGGACCCGCCGAGGACAATGCCGCGATCGACTTCGCCGGCCGCGACTGCGCGGGCGACGGGAAAGCAAAAATCCGGATAGTCGCAGCGTTCCGCCGAATGCGTGCCGAAGTCGCGCACCGTGTGGCCTTCCGCGAGCAGCATGGCTTTGATGGCTTCCTTGTAGGCGAAGCCGGCGTGATCGGAGCCGAGGGCGATGGAGAACGTCTTTTTCATGGGTGGGCGAATCGGGCAAAGGATTGCGTTGTCCATTTGCGCGGGCCAGTCTGGGCCCAGCAAACAAAATCCCTCCCCATGAAGGAATCCCTCCGTTGCCTGCTCGCGGGTCTCGCGCTCATCCTGGCTGCGGGTTGCTCGACGCTCGAGTCGCGTATCCGCAGCCAGCAGGCCGCCTTTGACGCCTGGCCGGCTGGCGTGCAGGAGAAAATCCGCGCCGGGCACATCGACCTCGGTTTCACGCCGGAGATGGTGCAGGTGGCGCTGGGCGCAGCCGACCGTACGTCCACCCGCACGACGGAAAAAGGCACGTCACTGGTCTGGGTTTATTTCGACCACAGCCCGAAAATTTCCGTCGGCCTCGGGGTGGGCGGTTCCAGCGGCTCGACCGCTTACGGTGGCAGCATGGTGGTCGGCAACGAGGGATTTCGGGACAACGAGGTGCTACGCGTGATTTTCGAGGGCGGCAAGGTCGTCGCGGTCGAATCGCGCCGCAAGTGAGGCCTAGGCGGCGCCGAGCGCATGCAGCAGCGCCGCGGTGTCGCTGAGATCGGCGAAGACTGCCGTGGGCGCCTCGGCCCGCAATTCGTCCGTGGAATACCGGCCGGTGGCCACCGCGATGGTTTGGGCGCCGATGACCTTGCCACAGGCGATGTCGTGCGGGGTGTCCCCGATCACAAAGACGCGTTCCAGCGCGAACTCGACGCCGTGCCGCTCGCGCGCGCGGCGGAGCGCGATGGGTCCGAGGTCGTTGCGCCGCTCGCTGTCATCGGCGAAGGCGCCGAAGGCAAAGAAATGCGACAGCCCGTGGTGCCCGAGCTTGATGCGCGCCCCGCGCTCGACGTTGCCGGTGAGCAGGACCTGCGCGCAATCGCCGCGGGCCGCGAGCCGGCTGAGCGCGGCGGAAACGCCGGGCAGAATGCGGGTGCTCGGATTTTTCAGCGCGGCGGGCAACTCGGCCAGATACGCGGCGAGCAGGCGCGCGAGGTTGGCCTCGCTGTCGGGCAGGCCGACCCGGGAAAAGATCTGCCGCATGATCCACGTGTCGGTGCGGCCGGCGTAGTCGATGCCATCGACCGGCCCATCGAGGCCAAATTCCCGCTGGAGGGCCGTTTGCAACGCCTGCATGCCCGCCCCGCCGGAGAGGGTGAGGGTCCCGTCGATGTCCCAGAGCAGCAGGGTCTTCATGGCTTGACCCGCCGATGAACCGCGGCGGGCCGGCGGGCGCAAGTTTCTTCCGCGTTTGCGGAAACATTCGATGCGGGTAGCTTTCCAAGTCCAACAAGGCTCTCCTCATCATGAAGACTCCCCTCGCTGTCATTCTTCTCGCCGCCGGTTTGGCTGTGCTGGCCGGCTGCTCGACGCCCGAGTCGCGGATCAACGATAATCCCGCGGCCTTTGCCCGGCTCACGCCGGAGCAGCAGCAACTGATCAAGGAAGGCAAGGTCGCCATCGGCTTTGACCAGACGACGGTGAAACTGGCGCTGGGCGATCCCGATCGCATTCGCGAGCGCACCGACGCCAACGGCACGAGCGAGATCTGGAGCTATGTGACGTACGAGGGTGATGACGGGATGCTGCTCTATCGCGGCTACTATCACCGTTATTACTACGGCTTCGGCGATCCATTTTACCCCTATTATCTGGCCTATCCCACGCGCCGCGAACACGAGCATTTCCGCGTGGTTTTTCGCGAAGGCCGGGTCGTGCTCATCGAGAACGAGAAGCGCTGAGCCGGTCCGCTACCGGCCCTGGCCGCCGGCCTGATACTGCGACGGGGTGAGGCCGGTGAAACGGCGGAAGACCGTGGCGAAATACTGCGAGCTGGAAAAGCCCAGCCCGTGCGCCACCGCCGTGACGGTGGCGCCGCGGCGGCGCAGCTCGGCCTGGGCCACGCCCAGTTTCTGGCGGAGCACGTGTTCGCGCGGCGGCAGGCCGACCTCCTCGCGAAAGCGCGCCTTGAAGCGCGAGGGGGAGAGCTGGACCAGGCGGGCGAGCTGGGGCACGGTGGGAAGTTCGGTGGGATTGGCGACAATGTAGGCGAGGCAGCGCTGGATGCGGGAGGACGGCGCCGTGCGGCGGTTCCGCCGGGACGCGCGCAGCGTGGAAAACAAATAACGGAGCACCAGGGCGGCGGCGCCGATCCGGTCCAGCCCGGAGCCGGGGTGTTGGAGCGCCGCAAAGATCTCGTCCAGCAGCTCCCGGGTGCCGGGCTCGGCCGCAAAGTGCCGCGAGCGCATCCCCAGCAAGGCCCGCCGGAGCGCGCGCGACGCGGCGGCATCGAGAAACAGGAGGGGCTGGCGGGTGGGCTTGAGCTTCAGGAAGATCCAGTAGAGCACGCCCTTCTCCTCGGGCATGCCGGCCGAGTCGTGGGGTTCGCCCGGAAACACCAGGTACTGGTCGCCGCCGCGCAGGCGGTAGATCTCGTCGTTGACGCGATAGGTCTGCTGGCCGCGCGCGAGGAAGCAGATCTCGAGGCCGTCGGGATGCGCGCGCAGCCGCAGGCCCCCGTACGCGGTGGCGTAACGGTAGCGGCCGATCTCGACGAGGCCGGGAATGCCGAGGTCGCGCTCGAACCGCTCGAAGCGCCGGGCCTGCTGCTCCGGGGTCATGACATGCGCGGCGGTCAGGCTGCGGGCCGGGCGGCGGATGTTTGATTTAGTACTGCGCGACATTGTCGGACGCCACGCTTTCCGCCCGCGGGTATGCTGTCGAGCGATGAATGCAACCGCCCCTTTGCCTGTGCCCGACTACGCCGCGCCCGCCCAGCTGAAGCCGACCCGTCTGCTCACCCCCGAGCAGATCGCGTTTTTCAACCAAAACGGCTACCTCGCCGTCGACAACGTGATGCCCGTCGAGGAGATCGCCAAGGTGCGCGTGATCTACGACCGCCTCTTCAATGAGGACCGCAGCAAGACCGAAGGCGATTTGTACAATCTCACCGGCGCGAAGCAGAAAGGAAAGAAAGAGGACGTCGCGCAGATTCTCCAGCCGGGCAAGTACGCCCCCGCGCTGCTGGAGACGCAGATGGTCGCGAACCTCAAGGCGATGATGCAGCAGCTGCTCGGGCCCGAGACGCACATGGTGGGCGACCATGCCATCAACAAGCCGCCGCACAACACCGCGGCAACGCCCTGGCATCAGGACGAGGCCTATTGGAATCCGGCGAAGGAATACCGCGGACTGAGCATCTGGGTGCCGCTCCAGCCGGCGACGAAGCTGAACGGCTGCATGTATTTTGTGCCGGGCTCGCACAACCACAAAGTGGTTCCGCACCGTCCGATCGGCGACAACCCGCTCACTCCCGGCCTGGAGGTGGTGCCGGGCTCGTTTGATCTCAGCGCGGCGGTCGCGTGCGAACTGCCGGCGGGTGGGGCGACGTTTCACCTGGAGCGGACGCTGCACTACACGCCGAGGAACCAGTCGGACGATTTTCGCCGGGCCTACATCGCCGTGGGCACGCTGTTCGAGCGCCCGCGGGCCACGCCGCGGAGATTTCCGTGGCAAGAGCGCCAAGCGGCGGCGCGAGCAGCGCAAAAGCAGGGCTGAGGTTTCATAGGACCTATGAGTCGTATGTGACCGATAGGACCTATCCTTTTTTCAGCGCCGGCAGGACGCTGCCGCCGAGGATGAGCACGGCGCCGACGAGCTCGTGCGGGGCGAAATGCTCGCGGAAGAACACCGCGCCGCCGACGGCGATGCCGAGCGGCACGAGCATTTGCAGGAGCGAGCCCTCGCCCACGGGCAGGTCGCGGAACGCGCGCGTCATCAGGATTTGCCCGCTGCCGGCACACAGCGCGCCGACGACCATGAGGCTCCACGCGAGGGGCGAGTGGGGTGCCCAGCTGACGACCGCCGGGGCGGAGCAGATCAACAGGCCGTAGACGCATTGGGCGGCGAAAATCGTGGAGGTGTGCTCGCCCTCGGCGTGCAGTTGGCGGATGGTGACCACGACATACGCCGACGCCATGGCGGAGGCGATGGCGATGCCGTCGTAGAGGCTCACGCCGGCGCCGGTGCCGGCGACATTGGTGATGAGGGCCAGGCCGGCGAGGGCGGTCAGGCCGCCGAAGGCCAGCACGGGGCGAAACCGCTCGCCGAGCATCAGCACGGCAAAGAGCGCGCCCATGATGACGTAGGTGTTGTTGATAAACGTCGCGCGACCCGCCCCGAGGCGCACGACGGTCAGGTAGTAGCTGTAGACGCCGAGTCCGCCGACAATGCCGCGCCAGATCAGGCGGCGGTGGAGGTAGAGATTGCGCGGCTGAAACGCCTCCGGGCCGATGCGGAACACGGCCATGATGAGACCGAGGCCGACAATGAATCGCACGCAGGCCAGCAGCCAGACATCGACCGCCTGCACGGTGCCGAGCGCGCGGATGATCAGCGCGTTGGCCGTGAAGCACACCGCCGAGAGCAGCATGAACCGCACGCCGCGGGCGTGAGTGACAGCAGGAGAATGAGCGGAAGGGGCGGAATGCATGAGGCGGGGGCGCCGTGCCGGAGCGAAAAAAAACCGCGCCGGAAGGGGCGCGGTTGCGAGGGTTTCGGTCTAGTTGAAGGTCAGTTCCGCATTCCCACGCCAGCACGCCGCGCCGTCTTAATGACGCGCCAGAGCGAACGCTTGCGAAGGATCGTGAAAGACATGCGCAAAACCGTGAACAGCGTGGCCGGCGAGTGCAAGCCCGACATCTCTCGCTGTCATTGCGAGGAGCCGAAGGCGACGCGGCAATCCATCTTGAACTCCGGATGGATTGCTTCGTCGGCCCATTGGCCTTCTCGCAATGACAATCAGGGAAGTCCGGACTAGAGCGAATGTATCGCAGATTTGCTGACGGCGAGGCCGGCCTCTTTCAGCGCCTCGCTCATGGTCGGGTGCGCGTGGATGGTGCGGCCGAGGTCCTCGGCGCTGCCGCCGTATTCCATGTGCGTGACAATCTCGCTGATCAGCTCGCTGGCGCCATGGCCGAGAATCTGCGCGCCGAGGATCCGGTCGGTCTTGGCGTCGGCAATGATCTTCACGAAGCCATCGGTGGCGTCGGCGGCGATGGCACGGCCGTTGGCGGCGAAGTTGAACTTGCCGACGTTGACCGCGCGATTCGCGGCCTTGGCGGCATCCTCGCCGAGGCCTACCCCCGCGACCTCGGGTTCGGTATAGACGATGGCAGGAACGAGATCCCAATTGATATGGCCGGCCTTGCCAGCGATCCACTCGGCGACCGCCGCGCCGTCCTCCTCGGCCTTGTGTGCGAGCATCGGGCCGGCGACGACGTCGCCGATGGCCCACACGCCGGGGGCGGTGGTCCTGAGTTGGGCATCAACCTTGACGCGCCTCTTGTCGTCGAGTTGCACGCCGGCCTTTTCGAGGCCGAGACCGTCCGTGTACGGACGGCGGCCGACGGCGACGAGAACCTTGTCGGCGGGGAACTCGAGTTTCTTTCCGTCGCGCTCCGCCGTGAGCACACCTGCGGCAAACCCAGTGACTTTGGCGCCCGTCTCGATCTTGAGGCCCTGTTTGGTCAGCAGGCGGGTGAAATGGCGCACGATGTCGTCGTCGTAGTTGGCGACGATTTTGGGCAGGAACTCGATCACCGTGACCTCCGAACCGAGGCGCGACCAGACGGAGCCGAGTTCGAGCCCGATTGCGCCGCCGCCGACCACGACGAGTTTTTTCGGGACGGCGGAAAAGGCGATGGCGTGGTCGCTGGAGACGACGGTGGCGCCGTCGAATTTCATGAACGGCAGCTCGACCGGCGCGGAACCGGTGGCGATGACAATGTTTGGCGCAGTGAGTTGCTGTTTCGGAGCGCGAGCAAGCTCGCTGCCTACCGGGGAGATTTCGAGCGTGCGGGCGGCGGTGAAGGTCGCGGTGCCGGTGAGAACCGTGATTTTGCGGGCCTTCGCGAGGAGCGCGAGGCCGCCGACATTCTTCGCGACCACCTCGTCCTTGCGCTTGAGAAAGGTGGCCAGGTCGAGTCCGACGGAGCCGAGCGCGATGCCGTGGGCTGCGGCGTGTCCCTTCGCGAAGGCGAACTGTTCGCTGGAATGGAGGAGGGCCTTGCTCGGGATGCAGCCGACGTTGAGGCAGGTGCCGCCGAGCGTGGCGCGCTTGTCCACGAGCGCGACCCTGAGCCCGAGCTGCGCGGCGCGGAACGCGCAGACATAGCCGCCGGGGCCGGCGCCGACTACGATAACGTCAAAGGTGGACTCGGGCATGCAGGTTTGGGTTGAGGTGGGAGGTTTAGGTTGAGGCGGCCGTAAACCTCAACTTGAGACCTGAACTGCGCAGCGGCGCGTTCAGATGCCGATCACCAGCCGTGCGGGGTCCTCGATGGCCTGCTTCACCTTGACGAGGAAGGTGACGGCCTCCTTGCCGTCGACGACGCGGTGGTCGTAGCTGAGGGCGACGAACATCATGGGTCGGATGACGACCTGGCCGTTGACGGCGACGGGGCGCTCGTTGATCGCGTGCATGCCGAGAATGGCGCTCTGGGGCGGATTGATGATCGGCGTGGACAGCAGCGAACCGAAGGTGCCCCCGTTGGTAATCGTGAAGACCCCGCCCTCGAGATCGGCGAGGGTGATCCTGCCCTCGCGGGCCTTGGCGGCGGCGGCGGCGATCTGCTTTTCCAGTTCGGCCATCGTAAGCGTGTCGCAGCCCTTCACGACGGGCACCATCAACCCGCGGTCGGTGGAAACGGCCACGCCGATGTCGAAATAATGATTTTCGATGAGGGTGTCGCCGTCGAGCTGGGCATTCACGGCAGGTACCGTCTGCAACGGATCGG
>OCZT010004077.1_pt1 | contig 14827 bp, 13 predicted proteins | sample 1539031 | NCBI WGS metagenome assembly OCZT01 (sample SAMEA3539308, study PRJEB22396) | soil metagenome | biome: tundra; feature: field; material: soil | place: USA | collected 2010-05 | depth 0.15 m
GAGCGGCACGGCTGGCGAGGTCGCGCGGGCGGTGGGTGTGTTCGGCGCCGACGACGTGCGCGCGATCGCGGCCAACGCCATCGCGGCCGGCACGCGAGTGATCCAGCTGCATGGCGACCCGCGCGCCGCCGACGTGCGCGCGATGCGCCGCCGCTTCGACGGTCAGATCTGGGCGGTGGCGCGAGCGCAGGGCTCCATTCTTCCGGAATGGACCGAGGAGCTCTTCCACGAGGCGGATGCGGTGTTGCTGGACGCCCGCGTCGATGGCAGGCTCGGCGGCACGGGCGTCACGCTTGCCTGGAGCGCACTCGCGGATTCCGTGGCCGCCGTGCGCGGGCACACGCCGGTCGTTCTCGCCGGCGGGCTGACCCCGGAGAACGTGGCGGAGGCGGTGCGGGCGCTGGCGCCCGATATAGTTGATGTCTCGTCCGGCGTCGAGTCGTCGCCGGGGATCAAGGATCACGTGAAGATGCGCGCGTTCTTCGACGCCGCGCAGGGGAGCACACCGTGACGGCACCTGTGGAACTTTCGGATCGGTTTGGCGCGTATGGCGGTCGCTACGTGCCCGAGACGCTGATTCCCGCCCTCGACGCGCTGACGGAGGCCTACGCCGACGCGATCGCGGACTCCGCGTTCATGAGGCTCCTGGATGACTCGCTGCGGAATTACGCGGGACGCCCGTCGCCGCTCAGCGACGCGCCGCGCTGGTCCGCGCGAATCGGCGCGCCCGTCTGGCTGAAGCGCGAGGACCTCAACCACACGGGCGCGCACAAGATCAACAACGCGCTCGCACAGGGTCTGCTCGCGCGTCGCATGGGGAAGCGGCGCATCATCGCGGAGACCGGCGCGGGGCAGCACGGCGTTGCGACCGCGACCGTGTGCGCCCGGCTCGGGATGGAGTGCGTGGTGTACATGGGCGAGGAGGACATGCGCCGCCAGACGCTGAACGTGTTTCGCATGCGCATGATGGGAGCAAAGGTCGTGCCCGTGACGTCGGGGACGCGCACGCTGAAGGACGCCACCAGCGAGGCAATTCGGGACTGGGTCGGCACCTGCGAGGAGAGCTACTACGTCATCGGTTCGGTGGTCGGGCCCGCGCCGTACCCGCGGATGGTGCGCGACTTCCAGGCCGTGATCGGGAGAGAGGCGCGGGCGCAGATGCTCGAGCGCGCCGGCGCGCTGCCGCGCACCGTCGTTGCTTGCGTCGGCGGAGGGTCGAACGCGATCGGAATCTTCCACGCGTTCGTCGCCGACCGCGACGTCGAGCTCGTCGGCGTCGAGGCGGCGGGACACGGTCTCGACACCGCCGAGCATTCCGCGTCGCTCCTGAAGGGCCGGCCGGGCGTGCTGCACGGCTCGCTGAGCTACCTGCTGCAGGACGAGCACGGACAGGTGCACCCCGCGCATTCAGTCTCCGCGGGACTCGACTATCCGGGCGTCGGCCCCGAGCATTCGCACCTGCGGGACACCGGCCGTGCCACCTATGTCGCCGTCACCGACGACGAGGCGCTCGACGCCTTCCAGCGGCTCGCGCGCCTGGAGGGCGTGATTCCCGCGCTCGAGACCGCACACGCGGTCGCATGGATCGACAAGAACGCCGGTCGCTGGACGAGCGATCAAGCGGTGCTCCTGTGCGTGAGCGGACGGGGAGACAAGGACGTGGCGCAGGTCGCGCAATCGCGTATCTTGACAGAGTGATGGCCGATGCTCTGACCGCCCCAATCGACGAGCCGCAGCACAGCGGGCCGCCCTTCAATCCGGCGCTCGTGGAAGAATTGCTGCGCCAGCTCGACAAGACGGTTCGCGCACATCAGATGTACAGTCACAACAACCCCACGTACCTCCGGGCACTGGAGACCCTGCGCGCGTCGTTCGCGCCGGTCTGGACCGAGACGGACGAGCTATCGCTCTCCGTCACCGACCTCGAGTTCAGCTGGCATGGCGTCGCGGTGCACCGGCAGGCCGAGCGCGCGTCGGACTCGCTTCCGTGGACGTTCTACAAGGACGGTGTGCGCGAGGTGACGCTCAAGCCCGGCTTCGAAGGACCCGAACTCGACTTCCTGCTCGACATCATCCCCAGAGTCCGCAAGGCCGCGTCGCACGAAGACGACCTGATCACGCTGCTGTGGGAGCAGGAGTTCTCGTATCTCACCTACCGTTTCATCGATGTCGCGAACGAAGCCGGCATCCCGATCGATCCCGCGGCGGAACCGGGACGCTGGCCGACCGAGCCGGGCGTGATCGTCGAGAATCCGCTCGCCGCGATCGACGAGGTGCGGCGCGAAACGGCCGAGAGCGCGGACACGGCCCCCGTCGCCTCCGGCGCAGAGGAGCCGAAGCACTCGCCCCGCGACGTGGTCAGGATGGAGGACTTCGACTCCACCCTCTATTTTCTCGACGCGGGGGAAGTGTCCTACTTGCGGCAGGAGGCGGAACGGGAATACTCGAGCGACCTCCGGCGCACGGTGCTGTCCGGACTGCTCGACGTGTTCGAAACGCAGACCAGTGTCGCGATCCGGGAGGAAGTCGCGCGAGACATCGACGCGCTGACGCTGCACCTGCTCGCCGGACGGCAGTTTTCTACGGTCGCGTACCTCCTGCGCGAGATCGGCACCGTGCTCGAGCGGGCGACGGAGCTCACACCCGAGCTTCGGGACACGCTCGCGAGCCTCCCGGACCGGCTCAGCGACCCCGCCGCGCTCTCGCAACTGCTGCGCGCGATGGATGAGGCGGAAACGCTGCCGCCGCGCGCCGATCTCGAGGAGCTCTTCGCCCAGCTGCGCCCCTCGGCGCTCGGCACCGTGTTCGGCTGGCTCGGCGCGACGCAGAACACGAAGCTCCGGCCGCTGCTCGAGGGAGCCGCCGAACGGCTGGCCGAGTCGAACACCTCGGAGCTGCTCAAGCTCATCGCCTCGGCGGATTCCACAGTGGCGATGGAGGCGGTCAAGCGTGCCGGAGGTTTCAAGACCGTGGCCGCGGTTCCGGCGCTGGCGCGCGCGCTGGGCGAGCCCGACCGCGCCATTCGCCTCGCGGCGGTCACAGCGCTCGTGGAGATCGGGACGCCTGGCGCGATGCAGGCCATCGAGCGGGCAATCGAGGACTCCGACCGCGACGTGCGAGTCGCGGCCGTCAGGGCGCTCGGGCAGAACGCGTATCGACCGGCCCTTCCGAAGATCACGGCGCTCGTCAAGGGCAACACACTCCGCGACGCGGATCGTACGGAACGGCTCTCGATCTTCGAACTCTACGGCATGCTCTGCGGCGACGGCGGCGTCCCGTGGCTCGACCAGCTGCTCAATCCCAAGGGCGGCCTCTTCGCGCGGAAGGCGGATCCCGAGATCCGCGCGTGTGCCGCTATGGCGCTCGGCCGCGTCGGCACCCCGCGCGCGCAGGCGGCGCTGCAGAAGGCGCTCGCCGAGAAGAACGTCGTGGTGCGCGGCGCGGTGAATCGCGCGCTCAGGGCAGGGAGCGCGTGAGCAAACCCTCGCGGGTCATTCGCTCGGGACTCGCGTCCCAGCCGCCCGGGTCGGGCGAGCGGGGGGCCGAGGCGTACACACGCGCCGCCGGCCGCAACTTCATCATGGCGCTGTACGGGTCGCTGCGCAACATCCGGATGTACCCCATCGAGAACGCGGTGGTGCAGAAGAGCCTCGCGGAACTCTCCACCGTCACCGAGGAGTTGCGCCTCGCCGAGGGAGACCTCGAGTTCCGCGTATCCGGCGAGTTCATCTTCGTGAACTCGACGCGCCTGCGGCTCGACCTCGACAACTACACGACCTTCAGCTACCTGCTCGCGCTGTGCCGCGCGTGCGGAGTGGGGGTGCTGCGCGTGAAGGCGAAGCCGTCGTCGCGTGACTGGATCGTCTTCCTGTCGTTCCTGCTCGCCCCGCAGGGGGACGGTCCGGAGGCCCGGCTGGAGGGCATGCGGCAGCGGCTCGAGTCGACCGCCATCGTCGCGTTCGAGCTCTCGCCGCCGGTCGCGTCTGAAGACGACCGGAAGTTCAAGGAGCAGTCGAAGGAGGCGGCCAAGCGCACGTTCGCGCAATCGGTGTCCGCGTCGCGCGAGGTCATGAACTCGATGCGAATGGGGCAGAGCCCGAACATCAGGAAGATCAAGCGCGTGGTGCAGGGCATCGTCGACCAGATTCTGGCCGACGAGACGTCGTTGATCGGGCTCACGACCATCCGCGACTACGACGACTACACGTTCACGCACTCGGTGAACGTCTGCATCTTCGCCGTGGCGCTCGGCCGCCGCCTGGGACTCACGAGGCTCCAGCTCTACGACATCGGCTTCGCGGCGCTGTTCCATGATATGGGAAAGTCGCGCGTTCCCATCGACATCCTGAACGAGCCCGACCTGCTCACCGACGACGAGTGGCGCGCCATCGCGTCGCATCCCTGGCTCGGGATGCTCGCGCTGTTCCAGCTGAAGGACCAGCAGGAGTTTCCGTATCGCGCCATGGTGGTGGCGTACGAGCATCACATGAAGCTCGACGGCAGCGGCTATCCGCGATCGCCGCGGACGACGACGATCAGCTTCTACAGCAGGATCGTCGCCGTCGCCGACGCGTTCGACGCGGCGACAACACGCCGCGCGTACCAGACCGATCCGATGAATCCCGCCGCCGTGCTGGGCGAGTTGCGCGACAACCCGCGGCGCGGCATGGATCCGGTCATCGTCAAGGCGTTCGTGAATCTCGTGGGCATTTATCCGGTCGGCACGTTCGTCGTGCTCGACACGTTCGAGCTCGCGATCGTGCACTCGATCAACGCGAACCCCGAGATGATATCGCGCCCGAACGTGCTCGTCGTGAGCGACGACCTGGGCAACGTCCGGCACCCGGGAAAGCTGGTCGATCTCTCCGAGATGGACGGCGGCGGGACGTTCAAGCGCACGATCATCAAGACGACGGACCCGGATCGCTACGGCATTCGCGTCGGCGACTATTTCCTCTGACGTGCTGACCGAACGCTTCGCCACGCTGCGCGCGGCCGGCCGCCGGGCGCTCGTCTGCTACGTGACCGCGGGCCATCCCGACCGGGCGCGGAGTCTCGACCTCATGCGCGGGCTCGAAGCGGCCGGCGCGGACGTGCTCGAGATCGGTGTGCCATTCTCGGATCCCGTGGCCGACGGTCCGGTCATCCAGGCGAGTTCGCAGCAGGCGCTGGAACAGGGCATGACGCTCGACGCCACGCTCGAACTGGTCGCCGCGGCGAAGCTCCGCATTCCGGTCGTCCTCTTTTCATACCTCAACCCGATCCTCGCCGCCGGTCCCGGCGTGCTCGATCGGGCCCGCGAGGCCGGCGTCAGCGGTCTGCTCGTGACGGATCTCCCGGTCGGGGCGGATGCGGAGCGCGAGGCGTGGTTCGGCGCCGGACCGCTCGAGTTCGTCCGCCTCGTTGCGCCGACGACGCCGCTCGAACGCATGGCGCTGATCGCACGTCACGGCAGCGGCTTCGTGTACCTGATCAGCCGCCTCGGCGTGACCGGCATGCACACGGAGCTCGCGTCCACGCTGCCGGCCTCGATCGCGCGGCTTCGCTCGGTCTGTCCACTGCCGATCTGCGTGGGATTCGGCATCTCGACGTCCGCCCAGGCGCGAGCTGTCGGCGCGCTCGCCGACGGAATCGTGGTCGGCAGCGCGATCGTCCAGGCCGCGGGGCGGAACGTTTCCGAGGCCGCCGCGTTCACGCGCACCCTGCGCTCCGCGCTCGACGAGCGGTGACCGCGAGGCTCGTAGCGCTCCAATCGCGGCTCGTGGCGCTCGCCGGCACCGTGCTGCTGTTCGTCGCTGCGTATTCGGACACGGCGTGGCGCGGCCGGGAGTGGGCGTTCCATGCCGTAATGTTCGTGGCGCTGCTCGGCACCACGATCGGATTCCGGAGGTTCCAGCTCCCCATCACGAAATACGGCGCGGTCAACCTGCTGGGAATCGTGGCGACCGGCGGAGTGCTCCTGGCCGGACCCTCGACCGCCGCCGTCGCACTCTTCACCGGACTGATGGCGGGCGACACACTGCTCCTCGGCAAGAGCGTGGCCATCGCGTGGGTCAACGCGGGCCGCGAGGCGCTCGCGTTGTTCGGCGCGTACGGATTCTACGCGTGGGCGGCGGTCAGCATCGACGCCACCAATCCGGTGGCGACCAGCGCCGAGTTCATCCCGGCCATGGCGCTGTTCTTCCTCGCGCACTTCGTGCTCAGCCGCGGACTGCTCTATTGCTCGCTGCTCGTGCGCGGAAAGCTGCAGCCCGACGAGCGCTCGCTCTTCCTGCGCTACGAAGTGCTGACGTACGGCGCGGGCGTGGCGGTGGTGGCCGTGCTGGTCGGCGCGTTGCAGCTGGTCGGCGTGGAGAGCAGCGCGGTGGTCGCGCTGGTGCTCTGCTTCGGGGGGCTGCTGTTCAGGCACATCATCGCGGAATCGATCGCCGCCGAGGAACTCAACACGATCCTCGCGATGGAGCAGGCCGCCTCGAGCGACCGCGGCCTCGGCGACGCGATCGGACGGATCGAGTCGCTGGCGCACCGGCTGGTGGACTGGCGCTCGCTGCGCATCACCCGGGCGGACGGCAAGCGACAGCTCGTGATCTACGGCACCGACGAGGGCCTGCTGCCGCTGCCATTGCCGGCGGAACCGGATGGCGCGACGCTGCGCGCGCTGGCGCTCGGGAGCGCGGAACCGGTGATTGTCCACGACACCGTCCGCGACGCGCGCATCGACAGTCCGCGCCCCGACGTGCGCTCCGTCGTGGTGATACGGCTGCGCTTCGGCGACCGCGTGATGGGAGTCCTTGAGCTGGAGCATCACAAGCCGAACGCGTACGGCGCGAAGGAGGCGGTGCTCGTGGGCCGCTTCGCCAACCAGATCGCGACGACGCTGCACATTCACGACCTCCGGAATCCGCTGCTCGACACCGTGTCGCGCCTCACGCGCGAGCTCGAGACACTGACCGACTCGGCGCGCACGCTGCGGGGGGGAGGCGAGGCCGTGGCGCGGACGGTCGCGGAGATCAGCACCGGCATCTCCGAGGAAGCCGAGCAGGTGCGGTCGAGCCTCGAGATGACGCGAGCGTTGCTCGACGCGACTGGGCGGGTCGTGGGCGACGCGCGCGACGCCGCCGGCGAGAGCCGCAACGCGACCGACATCGCGACGACGAACCGCGAGCTGATCGGGACGGCGATCGAGCGGCTGGTCGCCGCGAAGCACTTCGTACGCGAAAGCGGCGCGCAGATCGACGTGCTCGCGCAGAGCACGCGCCGCATCACCGACTTCATCGCGATTATCTCGCAGATCGCCGACCAGACGAATCTGCTCTCGCTCAACGCCGCGATCGAGGCGGCGCGGGCGGGCTCCCAGGGACGCGGATTCGCCGTCGTCGCGCAGGAGGTGCGGACGCTCGCCGACGAGAGCCGGCGCGCGAGCGACGAAGCCGGCGAGTTCCTTCGTCGTTTCGAGGCGCAGATGCGCAGCGTCGCACAGCAGATGTCGAGCGGCCAGGCGCTCGTCGCCGACGTGGAGCAGCTCTCGGAATCCTCGCGCGGCGCCCTCGACCAGATCGTGCAGTCCACCGCGCGGAGCGCCCTGAGCGCGCAACGCATCGCGGCAACGTCGGGCGAGCAGCAGGGCGAGTTTGCCGTGCTGCTCGAGCGTGTCGCGCGGGTATCGGACATCGCGGGTCGCAACCGGCTCGGTGCCGAGGAGGTCACCGCGAGCGCCGTCGACCAGGCGGCCGCCCTGCGCGGGCTCGAGGGCGCGATCCACGGGCTCCGCGAAGTCGTGACGAGCCTCAGCGACCTCGCGCATCGCATCACGAACGTCACGTGACCCGGGCTTCGGCACTTCGAATGCCCGCCTGGGCGCAGGTCGGCGAGAAGCGCCTCGGTCACATCGGGCGCGTCACCGAGCTGCTCGCCGGGTGGGCCGCCCGGATGTCCGTCACCAACACGGAGGCTCAAGCCTGGCACGACGCGGGGCGCTGGCACGATGCGCTGCGCGACGCGCCCGAGGCGGAGTTGCGCGAGATCGTCCGCGGCACCGCGTTCGCCGAGTCCCCCGGCGGCGTACTGCACGGTCCCGCCGCGGCGGCGCGCCTCGAGCGGGAAGGCGAGACCCGCGACGGCGTCCTCCTCGCCGTTCGCTGGCACACCGTCGGGAACGTCTCCTGGGACCGCACGGGTCGCGCGCTCTTCATGGCGGACTTTCTCGAGCCGGGACGCGGCTTCATGCGGCAGGATCGCGCGTTCCTCGCCTCGCTCCTGCCGGGCGACTTCGACGGCGTATTCCGGCAGGTCGTGCGCATGCGACTCGAGTGGACGCTGCGCGAAGGCAAGCCGCTCTTTCCCGAGAGCATCGCGCTCTGGAACTCGGTCCGCGAACCGTGAGCGTTCACCGGCGCCGGAAGATCGGCCGCTGGATCGTGGTCGGCGGAGCGCTGCTGATCGCGTGCGGCGCGGTGGCGAGGCTGTACCTGCGATCGGGGCCCCGTTTGCGCGCGGCGCGGGGCGCCGTCGCGCACGTCGTTCCCGCCGGCGCGCGCATCCGAGTGGAGGTGCTCAACGCGACCGACACCAAGGGGCTGGCGCGCCGCGCGATGCTCGTGCTGCGCGATGCGGGATTCGACGTGGTCTTCTTCGGCAACACCGCCGAGCGAACCGACACGACACGAATCCTCGATCGGTCAGGGCATCCCGACTGGGCCGCCCTCGCCGCCCGCGCGATGGGGCGTGCGCGCGTCGAGCAGGTCCCCGACAGCTCGCGCTTCCTCGACCTGACCGTCCTGGTCGGCCGGAACTGGACGCCGCCGCGGGAGCCGCTCTACCCGTAGCTGGCCGCATGCCGCCGCGATGTCCACCCCGCGGCTCCTGCGTATCGCCACTTCGACTCCCTGCGCGCGCAACTGCCGCGCGAACGACGCGGTGGCCTCATGGGACGAGGGTGAGAATCCCATGGCGCCGCCGGGATGCAGCGGGATCAGGTTCACGAACGCCCTGCAGCGCCGCGCGAGCTCGGCGAGTTCCACCGCTCTCGCGGGCGCGTCGTTCACCCCGCCGAGCATCACGTACTCGAACGTCACGCGCCGGTCGAACGCGGCGGCGGCGTCGATCACGTCGCGCAACGGAAACTTCGTGTTCACGGGCATGAGGGTCGCGCGCAACGCGTCGGTGGGCGCGTGCACGGAGATGGCAAGGCGGAACTGCTCCTTCCGTGCCGCCAGCGACTGTATGCCGGGGAGCCAGCCGACCGTCGAGACCGTGATATGGCGCGCGCCGATGCCGATGCCGCGCGAATCGTTCAGGATCGTGAGCGCGACGTCCACGGACTTCCAATTCACGAGCGGCTCACCCATGCCCATGAAGACGACGTTCGTCGCGGTCACGGGAGGGAAGAGCATCGCCAGTTCGCGCACCTGTCCGGCGATCTCGTGCGGCGCAAGGTTCCGCGCGAACCCCATCGCCCCGGTCGCGCAGAACGAGCATTGCAACGCACAGCCCACCTGCGACGAGACGCACACCGTCAGGCGGTCGCCGTCGGGGATCGCGACGGTCTCGATCGCCTGTCCGTCGTGCAACGTGAACAGGAACTTTCGTGTGCCGTCGGACGACCGCTGTTCGGCCGCGAGCGCGAGGCGAGGAATGTCGAAATGGCCGGCGAGGAGCGCGCGAAAGCTCTTGGGCAGGTCCGACATGTCGTCGAATGTCGCGGCGGGCGCGGCACCCCAGAGGTGGCGTGCGGCCTGGGTTCCCCGGTACGCGGCTACTCCGTGCGACAGCGCAAACTCGCGCAGCGCGGATTCGGCCTCCGCCGGCGAAAGGTCGAGCAGGTTGATGCGCGGCGCCGACGTCACTTGAGGAGGGAGCTCAAGGAGAACTGATACGTTGGCGCCAGGCCGTTGACGCCGTCTTCGCGCGCCACTCCCACGTTGTATCCCGCATAGTGCAGCACAATGCCAAGCCGCATGCGGAAGTTCGCGCCGCCATAGATGTCCGTCTGGACCGGCCCGCCGCGCACTTCCCAGTCGCTCCAACGCGCGCTCGCGAACAAATAGTGCTCGGTGAAGAGGCCCTGCGCCACCTGCAGCGAGTAGCCGGCCCGGACTCCGTGCACGCTGTCGACGCCGACCAGGCGTCCGTCCGCACCGAACAGCCAACTCGCGCGCTCGCCAGCGGCCGCACCGGGACTGAGCAGGAAGCTCGACGCGGCGAGCCGCACGTCGAGTCGCGTGAGGTGTTCGGCGAGCACTCCGACGTCCACCGAGACGCCCCGCCGGCTCACGTCGTCGAGCGTCCCGCTGCGCTCGCGGATTGTCATGCCGACGCTCAGCCGCGGCGTGAGGCGGCGCGCGGCCACGGCCGAGATCACCAGCGTGCCGTACGGAATCGGGTTGCCGATGCTCTGCGGGTCGGTGTCCGTTCGTACGATGTCCGCCACTCCCGCGCGGGCGACGCTGAGACCGAGCGTCGTGCCGCGCCACGCCGCAGCGGCCGAAAACAGTTGCGCCGAGACCGCAATGTCCGAGGGCGCATTCATCGCCGCCGCGGAGAGGCGCCAGTGGAATCCGTCCGGCAGGAGGGCGGTCGCCGGATTCCAGAAGCCGCTGCCACCGGTCGTCCCAAGTGCCGGCGCCTCGGCCACCAGACCAATCGGAAATGCAAGCAGGTCCCGGCCGGGGATCTCGCCGGACTGCCCCCATGCGGCCAAAGGGCTGACGGTGAGCACAGTGAACGCTATACGCCGCATCAAGTTAAGTTAGCCTGTCTGCACTGGCTTGAGCAACTATCAGACTACCACCAAGTGACGGTGCCGCATATATTTAAGGCACTTTCACGCCCCGGGAGTTTCTCTGTTGCTCAGCGAGCTGCTTTCAACGGAGCGCGTGCGCGTTCCGCTCGGCAGCCACTCCAAAGCCGAACTACTGCGCGAACTCGTTCATCTTGCCGTCGGTGACGCTGACGAGATCACGATCGACGGCATCATCGCCGTGGTCGAGGCACGCGAGGCTCAGGTGAGCACGGCGATGGGCGGTGGATTGGCTGTGCCGCACGGCCGCACCGAGCTCGTGCCGGACCTGCGCGTGTCGGCCGGCACCGTGCGCGGCGCCACGGACTACCACGCGCTCGACGGCTCGCCGGTGCTGGTGGTGTTTCTCGTGCTCACGCCGGCCACCGCGAGCGGCCTGCACGTGAAGGTGCTGGCGCGCATCGCTCGGCTGATGCATCAACCGGCGTCGCGCGCCGCGCTGCTCGCCTCGGCAACGGCTGACGAGTTCATTCGCGCCATTCGCGACACGGAAGCGCCGCGAGCGTGACCTTCATTCGCCTGGTCGACCCGGGCCTCCACTCAACCGGCGCAACGCGCCGCGAGCCTTCGACGTGACCGTTTCCCCCAGCAGCTCTCCGTTCGCCACCTCGCTCCGCACGCATCTCGCCGGATCCCTGCGAGCCTCCGACGCCGGCACGCGCGTCCGCCTCGGAGGATGGGTCCATCGCTCGCGAAATCTCGGGGGGATCGTCTTCCTCGACCTTCGCGATCGCGCCGGGATCGTGCAGGTGTCGTTCGGCACCGACTGGTCCAGCGCCGAGTCCATCGCGCGGGCGGCCGCCGTCGGCGTGGAAAGCGTGGTGATGGTCGAGGGTACGGTCACGGCGCGCGCGGCCGACACGCGCAACGCGGAGATGGCCAGCGGCGACGTCGAAGTGCGCGCGACGGCGATCGAGGTCGTGGGTCCGGCCGAAACGCCGCCCATTCCCGTCGCGCGCGGCAAGGGCGAGAAGCTGCCCTCGGAGGAGCTGCGCCTGCGGCACCGCCATCTCGACCTGCGCCGCCCGGAGCTGCAGCACAGCCTCATGCTGCGCCACCGCCTCCTGCAGGTGACGCGGCGCTACCTGAGCGAACGCGGCTACCTCGAGCTCGAGACGCCGATCCTCACCAAGCCGACGCCCGAAGGCGCGCGCGACTACCTCGTGCCCAGCCGGGTGCACCGCAACGAGTTCTACGCGCTTCCACAGTCTCCGCAGATCTACAAGCAGCTGTTCATGGTCAGCGGATTCGACCGCTACTTCCAGATTGCGCGCTGTTTCCGCGATGAGGACCTGCGCGCCGACCGCCAGCCCGAGTTCACGCAGATCGACATCGAGGCGTCGTTCGTGCAGCGCGACGACATTCTCGCGCTGGCCGAGGGGCTCATCGGCGCGCTCTGGGCCGAAGGCGGCCACGAGATCCCGGCCCATTTCGATCGGATGACCTACGCGACGGCGATGGAGCGATATGGCTGCGACCGTCCCGACCAGCGCTACGGACTGGAGATCAGCGACTTCAGCGCGGCATTCGACGGCCTGGACTTCGGTATCACGCGTTCCGCACTCGCCGCGGGCGGACGCGTGCGCGGGATCGTCGTCCCGGGCGCGGCCGTATGGAGCCGCAAACAGGTGGACGAACTCGAGGCGATCGCGAAGAGTGCGGGGGCGCTCGGACTCCTTCGGGTGAAGAAGGCCGGCGGAGACTACGACGGTCCGATCGCGAAGTTCCTCACGGACGGGGCGAAGGACGCGCTCGCGCTCGAGGATGGCTCGCTGGCGCTTCTCGTGGCGGGGAGCGATCGCATCACCAGCCCCGCGCTCGATCGCGTGAGGCAGGAATGCGCGTCGCGGCTGGGACTCGTGGACGAATCCGCACGCCGCTTCCTCATCGTGACCGACTTCCCGATGTTCGACCGCGATGCCGAGAGCGGCGCGCTGGGAGCCGTCCACCATCCGTTCACTTCGCCGAATCCGGAGGACATGGCGGCGCATCCGGACGAGCCGCATCGCTGGCGTGCGCTGGCGTACGACGTCGTGCTCAACGGCCTCGAGCTGGGTGGAGGCAGCATCCGCACGCACGACGTCGCCGCGCAGTCGCGCATGTTCTCGTTGCTCGGCATCGGTGATGCCGCCGAGCAGGAGCGCCGGTTCGGATTCCTGCTGGAGGGACTTCGCGCGGGCGCGCCGCCGCACGGCGGCATCGCGTTCGGCGTCGATCGCATCGCGATGCTGCTGTCGGGCGCGACGTCCCTGCGCGACGTGATCGCGTTTCCCAAGACGACGACGGCGCGCGCCCTCTTCGAGGGTGCGCCCACGGCGGTGTCGAGGGAAGAAATGCGCGAGCTGCACCTCAGGCCGGAGGACGCCTGATGGCCGAGGGCACGATGACCGGGGCCGGAGGCGGCGAGCCCGTCACGACGCGGCTCTCGACCGAAGGCGCCGACCTGCTCACGCTCGCCGGCGTCTCGGACGCGAACCTGCTCGAGCTGCAGAAGATCTTTCCGGTTCGCGTGACGCTGCGCGGCGACGCCATGGCGATCGCCGGCGCCGCCGACGCGGTGCAGCGGGCGACGCCGGTCGCGCAGCGCATGATCGACGCCGCCAGGCAGCGGGCGCCGCTCGAGCCCGACGACGTGCTGCGCATGTCGCTGGAGAACGGCCGGGACACGGGCCACGGCGATCGCATCGTGCTGCCGGGCGTCCGCAAGATCATCCAGCCGAAGACGTCGGGGCAGGCGGCGTATCTGCAGGCGATCGCGGACAACGATATCGTCGTCAGCATCGGGCCCGCCGGAACGGGGAAGACGTATCTCGCGGTCGCCGCCGCGGTGGACGCGCTCTCGCGCAAGCGGGTGAAGCGCATCGTGCTCGCGCGGCCTGCGGTCGAGGCGGGCGAGTCGCTCGGATTTCTGCCGGGCGACATGCAGGCGAAGGTCGATCCGTACCTGCGCCCGCTGTACGACGCGCTGGAAGACATGATGCCGCCGGAGCGCGTGATGAAGTCGCTCGAGACCCGCGTCATCGAGATCGCGCCGCTCGCGTACATGCGCGGACGCACGCTCGCGGACGCGTTCGTGATCCTCGACGAGGCCCAGAACGCGACCGCACTGCAAATGAAGATGTTCCTCACCCGCCTCGGCGTGAACTCGCGCGCAGTGATCACCGGCGACAAGACGCAGGTGGACCTCCCGAAGCGCGAGGAAAGCGGTCTGGCGCAGATCGAGCGGATCCTCCCCGGCATCGAGGGGATCGCCTTTCATTACCTCGACGAGACCGACGTGATCCGGCATCGCCTGGTGCGCGACATCATCAAGGCGTACCGGGACGAGGACGAGTCGTGAGTTCGCTGGTCGTGGCCGTCACCCGGGAGGGCGTGCGCTCCGCGGTCTCCGCTGCCCGGCTCGCGGAGACCGCGCGGATCGCGCTGCGCGCCGGACGGGTTCGGCAGGCGATGATCTCCATCACGCTCGTGACCTCGCGAAGGATCGCCGCGCTCGGGGCGCGGCACCTGGGGCACCGCGGCCCGACCGACGTCATCTCGTTCGGATTCGCGCGGGAACGGGGCGGCCCTGTCGTCGCCGACATCTACATCGCGCCCGCCGTCGCGCGCGAGAATGCGCGCCGGGTCGGCGTCGGCGTCCGCGAGGAACTCGTGCGCCTCGTCGTGCATGGCGTGCTTCACGCCCTCGGGCACGACCATCCAGCCGGCGACGCGCGGATGCGTTCACCGATGTGGCGCCGGCAGGAAGCGCTGGTCGCACGCGCCATGAAACGCCGCGCGTGACACTCGTCGCCGCGTCGCTCGCCGTGTTCGCGGCCGCGGTCGCCGCGCTCTGCACGTTCGCGGACGGGGCGCTGCGCTCGATCGACGGAAACGGCGCGCCGGCCCCCGGCGCGACCCTCGGACCGCGTGGGCGCGGGGAGTCCGCACATCGCGCCCTGTCGTTCGGCCGTATCGTCGCGCTCCTGCTCGCCGGCGCGCTGACCGCGGGCGCTGCCGTCTCGAGCGGCCTGCCGTCACCGGGGCGCG
>OCZT010004079.1_pt1 | contig 14826 bp, 13 predicted proteins | sample 1539031 | NCBI WGS metagenome assembly OCZT01 (sample SAMEA3539308, study PRJEB22396) | soil metagenome | biome: tundra; feature: field; material: soil | place: USA | collected 2010-05 | depth 0.15 m
CCGAAGCGGAGAAGCCACCAGCGGAATCTGCCCCCGCGGCCGAAGCCGAGAAGCCCGCAGCCGAAGCCCCTGCGGCGGCCGAAGCGGAGAAGCCACCAGCGGAATCTGCCCCCGCGGCCGAAGCCGAGAAGCCGGCGGCAGAGGCGGTTGGCACGCCTGCTCCCGAGAAGCCCGCAGCCGAAGTTCAGGCGGTGCCCCAGGCTCCGATACCGGACGCGCCCGCCCCGCACGTGAACCCTGTCGCCGAGCCCGAAACCGTCGCCGATGCGTCCGTGGCCCAGTCGCGGCCCGCCCCCCCAGAGCCTGCGGCCGAAGAGAAGGCCGACGGCGAGCCGGCGTCTGGGCTGCCGAATCAGTCAGGGGGCAAGCCGCCGAGCTCGCCGGCGGAGACCGTCAAGCCGGCCACCGAGCCCGAAATCGTCAGCGACGAACCCAAGCCGGAAGAACCCAAGACGGATGGGGCAGCTTGACCGATGAGTAACGACCTCCTCTTCGCCATCACCTTCTATGTGTTGGCGGCGTTGGTGCTCGTCTCCGGGATGGGAGTGGTTGTGCTGCACAACGTGGTCCACGCCGCGGTCGCGTTGATCGCGTGCTTCTTCTTCGTGGCGTGGGTGTACCTGGTCCTCAACGCCGACCTGCTCTGGGTGGCGCAGGTGTTGATCTACGCCGGCGCCATCCCGGTGCTGATCGTGTTCGCGATCATGTTCACACGCCGCTCGATGTCCGACACCAGCAACGCCGATTCCGGCAACCGGATCTGGGCGGCGCTGGTGAGCGCGGCTATCTTCGGCCTGCTGCTCGCCGTGCTCCTGCCCACCAACTGGTTCGTGGGCAAGTGGCCGGGGCTGACGGGAACCACCCAGGTGATTGGGCTGGAGCTGGTGAATCGGTATGCGGTGCCATTCGAGTTGGTCTCGGTCCTTCTGCTGGCCGCCCTGATCGGGGCGGTCATCCTGGCCCGTCGCGACGACGGATCGTGAGGCTGGAGGCGTAGGTGCTGGGGGAAGGAGGGTCGTTCATCGGCCTGGGGCATTTCCTGGTGCTCAGCGCCGGGCTCTTCTCCATTGGCCTATACGGACTGGTCTCCAAGCGCAACGCCATCACCCTGCTGATGAGCGTGGAGCTGATGTTCAACGCCAGCAACATCGCCCTGGTGGCGTTCGCGCGGTTCGGCTACAACACCGCGCAGCCGCTGGCCGGCCAAGCCTTCGCGCTCTTCATCATCACCATCGCGGCCGCCGAGGTGGCGGTGGCGATCGCCATCCTGCTGCTGATCTACCGGCTCCGCGGAACGATCTGGGTCGATGAGATCGACCTGATGAAGTGGTAGTGCGGGGGAGGGGATAGTGCCGGCTCCGTACACCCTGATGTGGCTCATCCTGCTCCTGCCGCTGGCGTCGTTCGCGCTCATATTCGGCCTCTGGTACGAGAACAAGCGAGTCTCAGCCTGGCTCGGGATCCTGGCCGCGGCCGGCGCGGACGCGGTGTCCATCTGGGTGCTATTTGCCGAATTGGCGAAGCCCCAGCACTGGCAGTACGGGCTGGGCGTCTTCGGCGACTTCCTCTCCTTTGCGGACGTCCACTTCCAGCTGGGCATCCTTGCCGACCCGCTGGCCGCGATGATGGCGGTGGTCGTCTGCAGCGTCAGCTTCCTGATCCAGGTCTACTCGCTCGAGTACATGCGCGGCGAGGAGGGCTACGTCCGCTACTTCGGCTTCATCTCCCTCTTCACCTTCTCGATGCTGTTGCTGGTGCTCTCGCCCAACTTCTTCCAGATCTACATCGGGTGGGAGCTGGTCGGCGTCTGCTCCTACCTGCTGATCGGTCACTACTTCAAGAAACCGTCCGCTGCCGCCGCTGCCAAGAAGGCGTTCATCGTTACGCGCTTTGGCGACTTCCCTTTCCTGGTCGGCATCGGCTACATCTTCTTCCGCTTCCATGGTCACCTCGCGGCAGGCTCCGCCGACCTCGATTTCTACGCCCTGGCGCCGCTCTACGGCGCGGGCCTGGTCGGCAGTTTCGGCCTCTTCGCGATGTCGATGATGGTCTTCAGCGGCGCGGTCGGGAAGTCGGCCCAGTTCCCCCTCCATGTCTGGCTGCCCGACGCGATGGAGGGCCCGACCCCGATCTCCGCTTTGATCCACGCGGCCACCATGGTGGCAGCCGGTGTCTACCTGGTGGCGCGGACGTACAACCTCTTCGCGGCAAGCCATTGGGCTCTGGCCGTGGTCGCCGCGGTAGGGGCGACCACCAGCCTGTTGGCGGCGGTCTGGGCCGTGGCCCAGGACGACATCAAACGGATCGTGGCCTACTCAACCATCAGCCACCTGGGCCTGATGATGTTCGGTCTGGGCGTCGGAGCCTACAGCGCGGCCGTCTTCCACCTGTTCACTCACGCGTGGTTCAAGGCCCTGCTCTTCCTAGGTGCCGGCTCGGTCATCCATGTGCTCCACACCCAGGACATCTGGGAGATGGGCGGGCTCTGGAAGCGAATGCGGGTGACCTCCTGGACGATGTTGATCGGGTGCTGCTCGGCGGCGGGCATCCCTCTCTTCGCTGGCTTCTGGTCGAAGGACGGGATCATGGCCGGCGTCTTCGCCTCTGAGAACCCGGTCTTCATCGTGGTGGCGGTCCTGATCTCGTTCTTCTCGGCGCTGTACACATTCCGGCTCTTCTTCGTCGTCTTCAGTGGCGAGCCCGCCAAACGGCGAGCCTTCGACTCCAAGAAGATCCACGAATCGACGTCACCAATCCTGGTTCCCCTGGTGGTGCTGGCGGTGATGGCACTGCTGATCGGCTACACCGGTCTGCCGGGGATCAAGGCGAGCTTCTCCCAGTTCATCTTCTTCGGTCACAAGCCCGAATTGGAGTCAGTCAACTATGTGGCCATCGCGGTCTCGGTGGCAGCCGGGCTGGCGGGGTTCGTGACGGCCGCGCTCTTCTACTGGCCGGCATACGCCCGCTTCAGCGCCGCCGACTTCAACAAGCGCTTTGCGGCCGTCTACGACTGGAGCCACCACCAGGGCTACTTCGACGAGATCTACGAGGCGCTCTTCGTTCGCGGCATCATCATCAACATCGGGCGGGCTGCCCAGTGGTTTGACAGCAACGTAATCGACGGCTTCGTCAATGGGCTCGCCGACGGCTACCAGGACTTCGGCGACCGGCTGCGCAAGCTGCAGACGGGCAAGGTCCAGGGCTATGCCGTCGGGCTCTTCACCGCCCTGGTGGTGATCGCAGTGGTGGCTCTCATCTTCGGCTCCAGCGGTCCGCTGGCGTCGGCGACCGGGTTGACGCACTGATGCTGGCCCTCATCCACGCGGTCATCGCCGCCAACGGCCTCGCCGGCACCCCCGTGGTTACGCCAACCTCGACCGCGTCGAGCGGCAACTTCCTGGTCTCGCTGGTGGTCTGGCTGCCCTTGCTGGGTGCGCTGGTCATGCTGGCTCTTCCCAACCGCAACGAATCCGACCAGGGCAACATCAAGAACGTGGCCCTGGCGTTCACCGCGGTGCCGCTGGTGATCTCGCTCTTCGCGATCTACAGCACCTTCATCGAGATGCCGCTCATCTTCAGTGGCGGCTACAAGTACGAGGAGAACTACAACTGGATCGGGGCCTTCGGTGCCCACTACCACGTCGGCGTCGACGGCATCAGCCTGCCCTTGATGTTGCTCTCGACGATCCTCTTCTTCGTCGCCGTGCTGGCGTCCTGGAACCTGAAGGTCAGGGTCAAGGAGTACTTCTTCCTGATCCTGATTCTGGACATCGGGGTTACCGGCGTCTTCACCGCCATGGACCTGTTCCTGTTCTTTATTTTCTGGGAGATCGAGCTCATCCCGATGTTCCTGCTGATCATGCTGTGGGGCGGCCCGCGCCGCGTTTACGCGGCGTGGAAGTTCCTGCTCTTCACGATCACGGCGTCGGCGCTGCTGCTGGTGGCAATCCTGGTCCTGTACTTCAAGAGCGGGGCCCACACCTTCGATATGCAGACGCTGGCCGCGGCGCACCTCGCGCCGGAGCTCGGGGCGGTCCTCTTCTGGCTGTTCTTCCTGTGCTTTGCCATCAAGCTGCCCGCCTTTGGATTCCACACCTGGCTTCCCGACGCCCACGTGGAGGCGCCCACCGCGGTATCGGTATTGCTGGCAGGGATCCTGCTGAAGATGGGCGGGTACGGCATGATCCGCATCTGCGTCGGCTTCTTCTCGAGCTCGGCCAAGCAGTTCAGCCTGGCGATCCTCGCCTTCGCCGTGGTGGGAATCCTGTGGGGCGGGTTCGCCGCCCTGGTCCAGGACGACATGAAGCGGATGGTCGCCTATAGCTCGGTCTCCCACATGGGCTTCGTGCTGCTGGGGATGTCCGCGCTGACGCCGCTGGCTCTGAACGGCGCCGTCTTCCAGCTCTTCGCGCACGGTGTCATAACTGGCGCTCTCTTCCTGTTGGTGGGGTTGGTGTACGACCGCACCCACACCCGCTCCATCAAAGAGCTCGGCGGCCTGGCCCAACGAATGCCCTACCTTGCCGTGGCCTGGGTGGTCACCGCGTTTGCCAGCGCTGGCCTGCCCGGCTTCGGCGGGTTCATCGCCGAGTTCGAGATCTTCCTCGGCAGCTACCAGGTGCACCACGTGGGCACCTTCCTGGCGGTATTCGGTGTGGTTCTGTCCGCCGGCTACCTGCTCTGGATGCTGGAGCGGGTGTTCTTCGGGCCCCTTAAGGAGGCATGGAACAAACTCAAAGACCCGGGGCCGTTGGAGCTCGGATACATGGTGGGGGTGCTGACGGTCATCTTCCTGCTCGGCGTCGCGCCCAAGGCCCTCGCCCAGCTCATCAATTTCGGGCTGGGGCCGATCAGCCAGAAGATCGCCGGGGGATGAGATGAGCTTTTCGGTGCTTGTCGATTTCATCCCTGAGCTGATCCTGCTGGGGACGGCGCTGGTGGTGGTGCTCGGCGGCCTGATCCTCGAACCCAATCGCCTTGGGCTACTGGGCGCCGGCGCCCGCCGTGGCGAGGGCTCCGACGACGTGACCGGGGCGACCGCCCGCGCTTTCGCGTGCGGGGTCGGCCTGGCCGGCAGCATGGCTTCGCTGATCAGCCTCTACTTCCAGATTTCCCGCACCGTCTCGGAGCATGACCTCCTGCACGGCACCTTCGTCCTCGACCACTACGCGCTCTACCTCAAGGCCATCCTGCTGGTCTTCGCGGTGCTCACGATCCTGCTCAGCTACCGCTTCGCGGAGCGCTTCAGGCCCAACCAATCGGAATTCATCGGCCTGCTCCTCCTGGCAACGGTGGGCGGGATGTTCATGGCCTCAGCGCGCGAAATGATCGAGCTCTACGTCGCCCTCGAGACGCTCTCGATCGCGCTCTATGTGATGGTCGCTTTCAACAAGCGCGAGCGGCTCTCATCGGAGGCCGGTTTCAAGTACCTGGTCGTGGGAGCGGCCAGCTCGGCGGTCCTGCTCTACGGGCTGGCGATCCTTTACGGCCTCACCGGTCGCACCGACCTCACCGCCGTCAGCCAGGTGATCGCTGCCGGAAAGGTCAGCAGCCCGGCCCTGGTGCTGGCAATGGTCTTCATCATCGGCGGCTTCTCCTTCAAGATCGCCGCGGTCCCGTTCCACCAATGGGTGCCCGATGTCTACCAGGGGGCGCCCACCCCGGTGACGGCGTTCATCTCGGTCTCTTCGAAGGTTGCCGGTTACGCCTTGCTGATCCGGGTCCTGACGTCTGCTCTGGGACCGCTGAGCCATCAATGGCAGATCTACCTGGCGGTCATCGCCGTGATCACGATGACGGTGGGGAACATCTCGGCGCTCAACCAGACCAGCGTCAAGCGCCTGCTGGGGTACAGCTCGATCGCCCACGCCGGCTACATCCTCACGGGACTGGTGGCGATGGCCGACTCCGCCAACGCACAGATCGCGCTAGGCGCGGTCCTCTTCTACATCCTCGTCTACGGGCTCACCAACCTTGCCGGCTTCGGCGCCGTGCAGGTTGCCGAGGAGGCGCTGGGCAGCGACGACATCAGTGCCTTCACGGGCTTCGCCCACCGCTCCGGCGGGGTGTCGCTGGTACTCGCCCTGGCGTTCCTGTCGCTCACCGGGATCCCGCCGCTGATTGGTTTCCTGGCCAAGTTCTTCGTCTTCCTGGCCGCGGTCCAGGCAGGTTACTCGTGGCTGGTGCTGGTGGCAGTTGCCAACAGCGCCCTATCGGCGGTGTACTACCTGCGGGTGGTCAGGATCCTGTACTTGGACCCCGAGCGGGCGGGCAGCCAGCAGCGGCCGGTGCGTGTCGGCCCCGCGATGTGGACCGCGCTGGGCGTCGGCTTGATCTCCATCCTGCCCCTCGCGATCTTCGCCAACGGCTTCATCACGGGCGCCCAGCAAGCCGCCTCCGCGATCTTCCACTAGCGCTGCGATAAACGCACGATCATGTGCGTGAGATGCGTGTGAGCAACCCCGGGGTCCGCGGCGGCTCGACCGAGAAAGCGATGGCGCCCAACGAGTTCTTCGACGACCAGCTGCAGCGGCTGCGGAGTGGCGGATTCGGCGCCGGCGCGCTGGCCGAATTCGGGCGCCAACTCTGGCGGTCGTCCCGCGCCAGCGCCGACGCCCGCCCCGAGCTCCAGCGCGAGCTGCGGCTGATGCGATGGGGAGGCGTGGTGGTGAGTCTTTTGGTGGGCGCCCTCTGCGCCGCCTCCGGGGTTTCAGTGCTGCCGGCCCTGGCCCTTCCTGTGCTGTGGTGGCTGATCCTCTGCGCCTGGGTCAGCGTTGAGCTTGGCCTGGTCCGGCATCCCATCACCGGAGCGCCCAGCCCCCGGATCGGTCCGGCCAACCTGATGACGCTTTATCGAGGCTGGGCCGCGGCGCCGGTGCTGGCCATCGGCCTGGGCGTCGGCGGCCCAACGCCGTTGTGGGTGGTGCTGTGCATCGCCGGAGGTTTGACCGACCTTCTCGACGGCACCGTAGCGGTGCGCCTGCACCACGAGTCCCGCCTCGGTCGCCTGCTCGACCCCGTCCTCGACGCCTTCTTCTCCTCGGCGGCGGCGGTCAGCCTGGCGCACTGGCGGCTGCTCCCGGAGTGGCTCGCGGTGGTGGTGGCGTTGCGCTATTTCCTGCCCGTCGCCGGGGGGCTGGCGCTGCTCTTCATCCGGGGCCGTACCCTGCCGGTACAGCACACGCCCTGGGGTCAGCGCTCGACGCTGGCGATCGGCATCGTGCTGCTCGTGAGCTGGATGTCGTCGGTGCTGGCAGTGCCCTCTGCGGTGCTGGTCGGCCTCTACGTCTTGGCGCTGGTGACGATGGCGTTGGCTCTGACGGGGATCCTGCGCCGAGCCGGCGCTGCCGAAGCCGGCGGCGCGACATGATCGGCAACCTGGCGCTCGTTGTCGGCGCCTATCTTCTCGGCAGCGTACCCACGGGTTTGACCCTGGGACGGATGGTCGCCGGCGTCGACGTGCGCACCTTGGGCAGTCGTCGAACCGGCGCTACCAACGTCCAGCGCGCCCTCGGGACACGCGCGGGAGCGGCCGTGCTGATGCTCGATTTCGGCAAGGGCTTCGTGGCCGTGGTCGCGGTGCGCCTCATCACGGGCAACGACTATGTGGCCGCAATTGCCGGGCCGGCGGCCATCATCGGCCACGTGTGGCCTGTGTTAGCCGGCTTCCGCGGCGGCCGGGGTGTGGCGACAGCCGCGGGAGTGTTGGCTCCATTCGCGCCCTGGGCGTTGCTGATCACGCTGGGCTTGATGATCATCACGGTGGCGGTGACGCGATACGTGTCACTCGGCTCGATGGTCGCCGCCGCGACAGCCCCGGTTCTCGTCGTACTGCTCTGGGGCCACGTGTCCCCTGACGGCGACGCCGGGCTCCTGGCCGCTGTACTTGCGGGGTCGCTGATACTCGCTAAACACGCGGATAACCTGCACCGGCTGCTGCACGGAACGGAGAGCAAATTGGGTCAAAAAAGCACCTCAGGCAAGTTCGAGGCACCCACGTAAATTCTTGTTAAGGGGGCCGTTTCGACGCCTCCTCGCCAATACCATTAGTACGTGGCACCTCAATTCAGGGGGACCTCCAGCCGACGCTTGAGCGCCTGGCCCTGGCGGCGGCGCCGTTCAGGTTCTACCCTGGCCCTTGCCGTTCTCCCCCTCGCGCTGGTCATGGCATGGCCAGCTGCCCCAGTCGTTGCCCGGGCTGCCCCGGCGACGATCGCGGCCGGGTTGCTGCCCTCACTGCTGGTCACGGCGCCGGCTTCGCCGAGCACGCAGGCCTCACCCGACACATGCCTGCTGGGCCAGATTGGTTGTGGTACCTCTCCGCAGACGTCGGGGCCGTGCGTACTGGGGATCTTGCTTTGCGGCGGCAACGTGATCAACCAGCCGACCCCCTGCATCTCCGGGCTCCTCTGCGCTCCCCCCTCGGCATCACCCTGCGTGGGGGGCGCGGTCCTGTGCCAGGGCACCATCGTCGGGCCGGGCAACCCCCCGCCGAGCGGGGGGGGATTGCCCGGTGGTGGTCTGCCCGGAGGTGGGCAGTCCAAAGGACCGGGCATGACCGGCGCCACCACCCAGGGCCTGGGCACCACCAATGTTGCTCTCGCACTTGGCGTCCCGCCCGGGGTCGGGCTGGTTCCGCGCGCCGCCGGACAGCCGGACGGCGGCAACCCCCCCAATCCTGACGGTTTCTCCGAGCTGCTCTCTCTTTCAATCCGCGATGGACTATCGCCCGGTGGCTCGCAGTTGTGGCCGGCGCTGGCTATGCTGCAGGCGGTGCTGCTGCTGGTTATCGTTGGCGCGTTTGCCGCCCGTCGGGTACTGGAAGCCTCCAAGCCGCCGCAAGGCTGATGCTGGGGGGGCTTCGCCGCTCCTTCGCCGCCAAGTTGGTGGCGCTGGAGGTCGGCACCATCATCCTGGTCTCGGTCAGCCTGGCGGCCCTGTTGATGACGGGCCGAATACTCCAGACCCACGACCTGGAACAGAACGTCGCTCGGGGGGCTGTCGACAGCTTCCGCAGCGACCTCAATAACGCCGGCGCCGGCTTGGCTTCTCTTAGCAAGCAAATTGCCGACTTCGGCCCTACCACGGTCCAATTCCAGTCGCCGGACCGGTCCGGGCTGACGACACTCCTTTCGCTCGAGGCGGGCACGCGCCCTGCCGGGGAGTCGATCGTCGCTCTCGATGCCGCCGGACACCCGATCCTGGTTCGAACCTCAAACGCCGCAGCACCGGGACAGACCGACACCATCGCCCAGCTCGGTCGGTATGACAACCTCACCCTCGTGCGGCTGGTTCAGCAGGGCGGGACCTATCCCACGGGCTACATCGATAAGGCCGGCAATACCCTGGAACTCGATGGCGTGGCACCGGTCAAGGCTCAAGGCAAGACCGTCGGTTACGTCCTCGACAGCGTCGATATAAACACCCTGCTGCACCGACTGACGACCACCAGCAGCGGACTGCAGCACAGCATCTTCTACGACAATATCCGCACCGCAACCACGTTGGCGCCGAGCCTGCTCGGCCAGGGACTGCCTTCTGGGCTGGCGTCTACTGGCAATGACAGCCAGTTCGGCGTCTACAGCCTCGCTGGACATACTTACGCCGGCTACTATGGCACCGTCACCCAGAGCCCACATGTCATCATCGCCGCCGATGTCGATGACAGCGTCTTTGCGGCCCAGCTGCTCAACGACGCGCTGATTGTCCTATTCGCCACCTCGGTCCTTGCCACACTCCTGACGTTTTTCGCCTTCTATTTCGCGCGCCGGTTTGCCCTCCAGCCGCTGGCGCAGCTGGACAAAGGTGTGGCCCGCATCGCCGGCGGCGACTACACTGCCCGAGTCGATCTCCAATCCGAGGACGAGCTAGGACGCCTGGCTGAGACTTTCAACCTCATGTCGGAGCAGATCCTTGACAACACCACGGAGCTCGAGGCCCAACGCGCCCGCCTCGACGACGCCATCACCAGCCTGAGCGCGGTTTCTCGTGCCCTGACCACCACCACCACCGGTGAACGCGCGCTCCGCCAGGCGGTGTTGGATGCGCTGGCCGAGATCACCGGTGTCGAGGAGGTGGCGATGTTCACCGGCATCGACGCCCCCAGCGCCAGCGCCACGCGCGGCCTCAACGCGGCGGACGCCGGCCAGCTGCTCAAGGCCGCAGGCGCGATCGCCCTAGCCAAAGCCGAGAGCCGAATCATCAAGCTGGCCAATGCGCCCAAGGCATACCGTGGCTACTCCGCACTGGTGGTGCCGATGGTCTACCAGGATCGCCCGGTGGGCGCGCTGGTCGCCTTCAGCCGCCACTCGATGGATGACATCGATATCCCCTCACTGGAGGTGCTGGCCAGCCAGGCAACTGTCGCGCTGCAGAACACCCTGCTGTTCCAGCGCGAGCGCCAGACCGTCGTCCGGTTGCAGGAGCTAGACGCCCTCAAGTCGGACTTCCTTGCCACCATCCAGCACGAGCTGCGCACGCCTCTGACGGCCATCATCGGCATGACCGACCTGCTGGACATGGCCTGGCAGTCGTGGAGCGACGCCGAGAAATTGGATGCCGTAGGCGATGTCCAGCTCGCCGCCAAGAGCCTCTTCGAGCTTGTCGAAACCGTGCTCGACTACTCCATGATCGAATCCGATCGCCTGCACTTGGACCTGATGCCCACCCAGGCCCGCGCAGCCGCCGACGCTGCGGTGGGTGACCTCGACCCGGTGATCCGGCGTCACGACGTGAAGGTCGACGTGAAGGTGCCGGCGGACCTGCGTGTCCAAGCCGATTCGAAGCGGCTGACCCAGGTGATGCGAGCGCTGGTGGACAACGCCGTCAAATTCAGCCCGAAGAAATCGACGGTCGAGGTTCGGGGCTCGGGGAAGAACGGCCGGGTCACCCTCCAGGTGGTCGACAAGGGAATCGGCATCGACCCGCAGAACCACAAACGGATCTTCGAGCGCTTCTACCAGGTCGATAACACCGCCACCCGCCACTACGGCGGCACCGGGATGGGGCTGGCCCTGGTGGAAAAGCTCGTCACGCTGCAGAGGGGCCGAGTCGAAGTCAAGAGCAAGCCCGGCGAGGGCTCGACTTTCACGATCAGCCTGCCCGCCGCCAAGTAAGCGCCCCGTCCCAGCGCGGTACAATCGGCCTCGGTCGCGCTAGACGGGGAGTCAGCGGTGCCCTGCACCCGCAATCCGCTATAGCGGGGTCGAATTCCCTTCTGAGGGCCTGGGAACCAGGGTGGTCCCGGGCGGAGGCGTTGAGGGTCGGACCCTGCGCAGCTCGAAACCTATGAACCCCGCCAGGTCCGGAAGGAAGCAACGGTAAGTGGGTGACGGGGGTGCCGCAGGCAGTTCGGCTGGAGCTTTCGTCCCGGCAAGGCGCCCCGGGGCTCCGGGAACGAGGCGGGGTGCGCGACCGCTCATCCACCCTGCCACTGGATCGGATTGACCGCTCTCTACTCCACTTATAGATCGCAGCGCTTCGACGACCTGGTCGGCCAGGACGCCGCGGTGCAGACGCTGAAGAACGCGCTCGTCTCAGGCCGGGTTGCGCACGCGTACCTGCTGACCGGCATTCGCGGCACCGGCAAGACGAGCACGGCTCGAATCCTGGCCAAGGCGGTCAACTGCGAGAACCCCGTCGACGGCGAGCCCTGCAACCAGTGCCCCTCCTGCGTAGCCATCACCGACTCCTCGGCGACTGACCTAATCGAGATCGATGCCGCCAGCAACCGCGGCATCGATGAGATCCGTGACCTGCGGGAGAAGTCCAAGTACCTGCCGGCGTTGCTGAAACGGAAGGTCTACATCATCGATGAGGCCCACCAGCTGACGCCCGAAGCCTTCAACGCGCTGCTCAAGACGCTGGAGGAGCCGCCGGGCCATGTCCTCTTCGTTCTCTGCACCACTGAGGCTCACAAGCTGCCGGCCACCATCGTCTCCCGCTGCCAGCGGTTCGACTTTCGGCGCATCTCCGCCGAAAACATCGCCGCCCGGCTGCGGTACATCGCCGGCAAGGAGAGCCTCCCGGTCGACGACGAGGCCCTCGACCTGATCGCGGCGATGGCCCAGGGCAGCATGCGCGACGCCATCACCATGCTCGACCAGATGGCCAGCGCCGGCGTCGAAACCATCGACGCCGACAGCGTGCGGCAGCAGCTGGGGCTGGTCAACAGCGCCGACATCGCGGCGCTCCTTGCCGGCGCTGCCCGCGGTGATGCCGCCTTCGTGCTGCGCGACCTCGACCGGCTGGCGCAGCAGGGGGCTGACATGCGCCAGCTCACCAACAGCCTCGCGGACATGGCGCGACGGGCCGTGCTGGTCAGCCTGGGCGCTGGCGATGCGGCCGGCCTTGGCATCGATGACGCCGCCTCCGCCGGCCTCACCGAGATCGTGACATCGGCCGGTCGGGAGTTCGCGGCCGCCGCCTTCGAAGCCGCGATGCTGGCTTCTAGCGAGATGAAGCAAACCCACGATCCTCGGCTGCTTCTGGAGCTGCTGCTGCTGAGGCTCTCGGCTCGGGTCGGCGCCGGCGCGCCCACCGCGGTGGCTGCCCTCGGGACCGCTCCGGTCGCGGCGGCTGCGGTTGCCCCGCCGACGGCCAGTCGCGGCCGGGGCAGTTCTGATGGGTCAGCGGCGGTCAACAGCGTCGAAGCTGTCGAGTCACCAGCAGCCGGGCGGCCTCAGCCGGCGCCGCCCCCGGTCGCCGCCTCACCTGTGGCACCGGCTGCACCCGCGGTGCCGCTGCCGGCTGACGCCGGGCTGGACGCCATTATCGAGCGCTGGCCGGAATTGCTGGAAGCGCTGAGAGGCACATCGCCGGCGACTCGGGTAAAGGCTCTGCTGGTATCCAGTTCCGCAGCCCCGGCTGGACTCGACGACGACCTCCTTACTATCGGCTTTCGATGGGCAGTCCACAGCGAGAAGGCTCAGGAACCGACCAACCGGCAAGCGCTCGAGGCGGCCATCAGCCAGGTCTATGGGCGGACGTATCGGCTGCAGTTCAAGGTCGTCGCCATGACCGCGCCCGCCGACGCGACGCCGGCCTCGCCGGCAACTTCCAACGCGGGCGCCGTGCCGACGCCAACCGTATCGGCGGGCGATAGCTCCGGGCAAGGCCTGGTCCAAGCAGCCCAGGAGATCCTCGGAGCGCGGGTGGTCGACGTCCGCAATCGCGAGACGGCCGGCGGCTGACCGCCGCGCTGCACGCGGCTACAATCCAGCGATGGCCGGGAACATGAAGATGCTGCGTCAGTTGCAGGAGATGCAGGAGAAGATGGCGCGCATCCAGGAGGACCTGGGCAACAGGGAGGTCGAAGGCACCTCCGGAGGGGGAGTGGTCAAGGTTCGGGTCAATGGCCACCAGAAGGTCCTCGCGATTGAGATCAGCCCCGACGCCGTCGACCCCACGGACGTAGAGCTGCTTCAGGACACCATCCTGGCCGCCGTCAACGAAGCGCTGGATCGCTCCCGGGAGCTGGCAGCGAGCGAGCTGGGCCAGCTGACCGCGGGCATGGGACTGCCGCCCGGCCTCATCTAGCCTCCGGCGTGGAGATCCTGCCCCGCGCCTTGACCGCTCTGATCGAGGAGCTCGAACGGCTTCCCGGGATCGGGCCCAAGAGCGCCCACCGCCTGGCCTTCCACCTGCTCCGCACGCCGCGAGCCTCGGTCGAGCGCCTCTCCCGGGCGCTGGCCGAGTTGAAGGACGGGGTGGCCTTCTGTGAGATCTGCGCGTTCATCTCTGAAGGGCCGCGCTGCAGCATCTGTGCCGACCAACGTCGCGACCAGACCATCCTCTGCGTCGTCGAGGAGCCCACTGACGTAATCGCGGTGGAGCGCACCGGCGAGTTCAACGGCCGCTACCACGTGCTCCTCGGCGCCATCTCTCCAATTGATGGGGTGGGTCCAGGTGAGATCCGCGTAGAGGAGCTCCTCGGCCGCCTCCGCCAGGGCGAGGTCACCGAGGTGATCCTGGCTACCGACGTCGACGTCGAGGGCGAGGCGACCTCGGCATACCTGGCCCAGGTCATCGCTGAACTCGGCGCAGAGATCAGTATCAGCCGGCTGGCTCGTGGTCTGCCTATGGGTGGTGAGCTTGAGTACGCCGACGAGCTCACAATCGCCAGGGCCCTGAGCGGACGGCGGCCCTTCTGAGGCGAGTAGCACTCGATCTCACCGTGAGATCGGGACTCGGCGGTTGTTTACGACCCCTTGGAGGTATACAATCAGAGGTCGCCTCACCGCCTTCGGGCCGTCCGAGGCTGCAATCACCGGTAGTGCCGTTCGCCCTTGAGGTGTCCGGAGCCGTCGGGGCACCTTAATAATTGAAGAGTGAAGAGACTGATCCGCTAGGTAGCGGAGCTTTCCCGGTGCCACCTGCTCCGGGAGAGTGAACTAACAAACCAGACCCCTAGCCCGCGGTGGGCGACGGGTCTATGCCAGAACCGTCTAAAAGACATAAAACCGATGGTGTAAGCCAACGGTCTAAAGAGTCTTATTCGGAGAGTTTGATCCTGGCTCAGGATTAACGCTGGCGGCGTGCCTGACACATGCAAGTCGAACGAGCGAAGGACTTCGGTCCCTAGCGAGTGGCGGACGGGTGAGTAACACGTGAGGAACCTACCTTCAAGTGGGGAATAACTGCCAGAAATGGCAGCTAATACCGCATGTGGTTGTCTGTTGGCATCTTCGGACAACTAAAGATTTATCGCTTGGAGACGGCCTCGCGGCCTATTAGCTAGTTGGTGGGGTAACGGCCTACCAAGGCGATGATGGGTAGCTGGTCTGAGAGGACGATCAGCCACACTGGGACTGAGACACGGCCCAGACT
>OCZT010004081.1_pt1 | contig 14821 bp, 14 predicted proteins | sample 1539031 | NCBI WGS metagenome assembly OCZT01 (sample SAMEA3539308, study PRJEB22396) | soil metagenome | biome: tundra; feature: field; material: soil | place: USA | collected 2010-05 | depth 0.15 m
TATTCCCTGCTTCCTGCATATAGCAATCTATGGACATTTATATGCGTCGGCCCTGGCACTGCATTGCCAAATCTCTCCCGAGTTAAGGGCAATTGTAGAATTGAAAGGATGGAGTAAGCTGCGGTATTCACAACACATACAAGGTGATGGCCGAACCTCAAAACCCTCGAAGCAGCTGGGAGAGGCTCAGCTTAAACCCGTCGGCGATAGTCTTCAAAACCCGCAAACTCGGATCTTTCTTGCCGGTTTCAATCTCCGACAGGTAGCTCCGGTCAACGCCGAGCATTTCAGCCATTTCAACCTGGGTCCAGCCGCGCTCCCGCCGGAGAGCGCGTACACGATTTCCGAGACGTACACGAATGTCAGTGGACACCCCTCGATAATCGCGTGTATGCTTTCGCTGCTCTGTTGGCAATTGCCAACAGAGCATCTGCGAGGTGCGCGAATGGCTCGAGGAGTGGGGAACAGCTCTGAGGAAGTGGGAATTCCGGCATCATTGCAACGGAAGACAAAGGAACCAGCCAAGTCCGTTCAATTCCGAATCCCGTTGTCCTGGTGGGAGGAACTGCCAGATCTCGGCAGGGAGTTCAACCAGGATGTTTCTACATTTCTGCGCGAGGCCACCGAGGATTGGCTTCAGCGGGCCCGGAAAATCCGGCGGCAGGCTGGACCGGCCACCGAGAGATAGCAATCTGCAGCGGCAGGGAAGTCACTGCTCGGCGGCGCCGGCGCGGTGCGCCAGCTCGAACGGCCTCACTTCGCCGCGGGGTAGAACGCCCAATCGATCCAGCTCGCCCCTGAACTCGCGGTGGCCTTCGTACAGTTTCAGGAGTTTGCTGATTCCACCCAGCTCTCCGACGATCCGGATCATAGCAAGGTGGGATACCCGCAAGATCTCGACCTGGCGCTCCAGTTCCCCTATCCGCACGTCCTTTTGGGTGAGCTGCGCCGCAAGCTGGTCCCGGGAGCGTTTCGGCAATCGGCGTTGCCATTCCCGAAACTGTTTCTGCTGCTCCTGGTAGCGGGCCAGCAGCTCCGCCCGGACAGGAATGCGGGTGATGGAAGAGGCATGGCCGATTGCCGGGTGCTTTCTTGCCACAGCCCGTGCCGTGATGGTCTCATTTGCCTCCAGCATCTCCTGGAGGATGCGCTCCATCTCCGGATCGGTGGCGCCGCTGGGTTTCTCTTTCTGATCAATTGAATTCATCGAGCACCCTTCCTTTAGGTTTCGCGGGATCGCGGGACAGGTCTGGTCCGTCGGGGAAGACCAGCTGCCCAGGTGGTGTTGCCAAGAGTTTCCGAACCCCCGCCAATCTAACCTTGGCATGAGCAAGCTGGTTATCCAACCCTATGCTGCCTGGTCTGCGTCTTTCGATGGGTTGGGCCGCAACCTGAAGATCGCTTGCGCCGGACTCGCCGCCAGCTTCGAGTTGCAGAGCGGCTTCCTGGCCAGTAGTGGGCAATTTGCGGGCCTCGATTGCATGTACCGCCGTCTCCAGCCGGGCCTCCAGCTGAACAAGATTCAGCCGGTTTTTTGTGAGATCGGTAGCGGACAGATGTTTGCAGCCAGTGAAGCATTCCAGATCTTTGGGGCAGGGATCGACCATGAAACTGTTAATACACGAACCATACGGTGTGGAGTGGAATCCGTCGGCTTCGGCCTGCAGATAATCGAATGCAGCATCCTCACCTTCTGTCCGCTGGATTCTTCCGAAGGCTTCGACGATGGGCCCCCGAGCCTTTCCGGCCTTGATCAGCCTGGCGACAGTGGCAGACTTCTCGCCAAACCGAAGCTCCACCTCCGGCTTCTGCTCGATCTTATCCAGATCTTCGGACAGGCTGCGGTGGTCATAATCGTAGGACTGGGCCACGCTTCTTCGATTGAATCGCTTGGTAATGATCGTATCGGCGATACTCAGGCGGAACAGTTCTGTGTTCTGCAGATGGCGCAGACTGTGGGGACGAAGGGTCAAGGCACGATCTTCATCGCTTTGTCCATAGACAGAGAACAGCGTTTGCTGTCGACCCGTGGCCAGAGCGTGTGTTGTCATTTGCCGGTCCATGCGTCCGACTGCACAATACCGTGTAACATCGCAGAGTCCAGCATCTTTTGTGTCACCTAGTGCACGCTTCGGCATCAAGAATAGGAGTTCCCAAGCGGCGAGCTCTCCGTCACCAAGTTTCAGTGGCGTCAAATCAGACTGCTTTGTGGAAAGCTTGTCCTTAAGAAACTCTTCAACCTCGTCCACTCGGAGATAGATGTCGGACCAAACCTTGCTGCCTTCCCAGTGTCCTTCCCACGCTTCGCCGTTTGCCTTGCGGAACGGGGCTCCGTGTAACCTGCGAAAGTACATATAGACGGCAAGATCCAGGTGTTGTCCTCTTCGAATTGCTTCGAGCTGCTGCGAACGCAGTTCTTCAAATACTCTTGGGTTGTAATCTCGCTGGTAGGTTGTCACGTACTGCCGACGAACGTCGTCTGGGAGCCTGATGACAAACGGATTTCCTGTTAAACAAGTGTAAAGTTCTGCGACACGAACCAGCTCACGTTTCTCAAAATGCGGGAGAATCCGGCCCGTCTCGATCTGGCTCTTGATCGTTCTTCTGAGCGGCTCAGTTGTTGCTGCAACCTGATCGAGCGTGGTCGTGAGGATGTCTTCGAAAAGCAGTGGCACATGTTGCACGGTTTCGAAGAGAGCAATGCTGTCCTCGTAGAGAGCCCGTTGCTTCTCGGCAAAGTGACGCAGCATCAAAGACCGCGATACGCCGCCGACTTGACCTGCAGGTTGATCGTCTAGGTTCACGTACTCGCGGTACCTCTTCCAATCTGCCGGTAGCAGCGTGCATTCCCCATCCCGGATCCCGGTCAGAATTAGTGTTTTTGTCTGAGCAAATCGCAGTAGTCAAGGAAGCTTCTCGGCGTCTCGGTGAAAACAATCCGAACCAGTTCCCAGAATGCCCGCCGTTCAGGGAGCTTCTCGGCGCTCTTCCTCTCATCCAGGTCGGACCGAAGATCATCCATAGACTTTGCGAACTTGGATCTTCTCACTTGGATCTTCTTGTCCCGTGTCAGTGACGGAGAGAGCGGGCCGAAGTCCGTCAGATGATTGGGATCTAGGATGTTCCTAACCACACCGAAGACAAGATCAGCCAGCGTTCCGGATGCTTGCACTTTTCTGGCGGTATCAATAGCAAAGGCGACGTCGTCGACGGTTACGGCCCATGGCTCGACGGTGGCGGCGCAGGTTGCCAGGACGCGCAGAGGGCCAACCACGCTGCAGGACGCGTGCCCGCAGGTGTTGCGCCGCACCAGTAGCTGGTCGACCAAGCACGCTTTGATCAGGTCCTGCCAGTGGCGGGATAGTGGTCTCTTGCAGTACGCTCTCTGCGGCCCGGGTTGTGGGGCGGAATTGAGTACCTCGATCGTCCTCCGATCAGTGCCCAGGTCGTTCACCCAAGTAGTCGGCGGCTGTGACGCCCCAACCATCTGCGTCAGATTCCAAGCCTGGTCCGGAATGACGATTCCCTCAGCATCGAGTTGGATGTTCCAGGGAATGCCCCGCAATTCGGCGATATTGCGAGCGTCGCGGATGAATGTCTCAAGATGTAAGTTCATGCCGGTCGCCTCCGAGTTCATCAATGACTGCCTGTACATTGGTGATGGTTCTTTCCAACTGAAATGCCGGCGAGCCGCGCTCTGCGCGCGACGCCGCGTAGAAGAGCTTCAGGATTCCGCGCAAATCAGCCAGGACGTTCTGGTGCACCGTAACGTCGGCAACCGGCATAAACCGGGTGCAGCCGTAGCAGGACATGACGGGGTTAAAGGGACAACTTGGCTGGCCCCGCGAGCATCCGCCGATGCCCGAAATCGGAATCCCATGCGGCACGCCGCCGATCTGCTGGTCTCCCTTTAACTCAACCAGATCCTCGGGCGTGATGAACCGGTTGTGGGCAATCTTCGCAACACATTGATAGGTGGCTGATATTCCGAGCGCTTTGTTGACGCGCTCAGCTTGTGTCGGCGTGGACTGGAAATAGATAAGGCCAGTATCAAGATCCGAATGGCCCATAAAGCTCGCGAGCTCTTCTTCGCTCGCCCCCGCATCGACAAGTCGCTGCGCAGCCGTGTGGCGTAATTCAGTGGTCGTTCGCCGCCGTTGGCCTACTGACTCTGTCAAATCGCCAATTACTTTGCCACACTCCGCCGGAGTGCGATGGTAAACATGGTCCATCCCCGCCAAGCCCTCATGTTGTGCCCGCTGCAACAACTCAGCAAAGAGTGGGCTCCACTCACGCTTCACTCTGCGCACCATCGGAAACACTTGCTTTGGGGACCGCTGTTTGATCATCGTAAATGTAAGGTGAACAGCGGGACGGTCCTCCAAACCATCGTTCCAAATCCGGATGTTCCGCATTTCCAGCATGGCGATCTGTTTGGACCGCAAGCCAAATTGGTAAGAGCACACAAGGATTGCGGTCGTCTCAACCAGGTCATCTGATATTGACCTTGGCTCTTCCTGAATTCGAACACAAGTATCATCAATGTGCCGGATGATCGCGGTTTCTTCCAATCTGGTGAGAAACGCATCACCTACCCGGACGGAAGCGTACTTGTCGATCTTGGGATATGGCAGTTGAGAAACCAAATCGAGCCATTGAGGCCTCCATGCACCGATCGAGAATCTGCACAAGAACGCGAGGAAACTCGATAGCGGTGCGAACGCCCCGTAGAGGAGATTGCACCCGTGAAGTTCCTTCCAGTGGGATCGGATATCCTGAGGGCTGCAGGTTACCAGACCCATTGTCCTTTCGATGGGGACTGTTCTTAGGCCGTCGAGGTATTTGTAGGCGGTCACAGGGGACAAGTCAGCGAGTACGAAGGCGCACCAGCACCTGACAACCTTGCGAACTGGCGGGTCAAAGTCAATGAAATCCAGGATTCTGCTTCTGCCGTCGAAGTGTATGCGCCAGCGATAGGATTGATCCGGCTCGGTTACCTGGTCGTAGCTGTCGGAAAAGTCGTCGTAGTACCTGATGACTGCCGGCAAGGGCGGCAGGTTTGCAAGAACGCCTTGAAGCACTTCCGGCTTCGGTTGCGTCTTCATTTCAACCTCCCTGGGAGATTCCGGAGTACGTCCACCCGCTCATCGAATTTGCTGTTCCATACGGACACAAGCCGGTCCTCGAACACCGCCCGGGCATATCGCAAAGGCATATTAGAGTCCCGAGCCCAGCCAAAGAAAGCACGTATCCGCTCCAGAGCGTCGGCCATCTCAATGCCCGCGGACAAAAGCTGATTGAGCCGCACCACGGCGCAAGTGTGCCTGAGGTCATGCGGAGTGATTGAATACTTGCCGGTGTGATCGTAAAGGGTCTTCCGTAAGCTTAGGGGCAGGGAAGCAGCAATGTCCTGGAATAGTCTGTTGACCTGTCTTTCCGACATCGGCTTGCGCTTCTGTGAATTGATCAGGAAAGAGTGGTTGGCCCGACCGCGGTAATTCGAGGCATACTCCTGGACGATGAGCGCAATCGGTTGGCTTACGGGAAGTTGCCTGATGGAGTTTGCGTTCTTGATCCTTGGGGTCGAGTACCGGGGATCGTCCTCGTATTTGTTGTATCGGACGGTCATCCAGAAGCGTTCCTGCTGGAGTCTACGGTCGAAGCCACTCTTGATCACATCGGTAGAAAAGCTCAGCACCTCTCCGCGGCGCAGCCCCTGGTGCAGCATCAACATGAAGATCGTATACACGCGCCACCGCGAGGCGGCGCCTCGAAATGAATTGGCAGGTGACTCGGGGTCGAGCGTCTCGTAGAGGAATTCGACAACCTCAGAGGGGAGTGAGCGGATCCGCTCGGGGCGCCGGGCACTTCCTACATGCAGGTGTGTATTGAGAAGCTCGTGCCGCATCAGCCTGCCGTTCAGAGCGTCCAGTTGTTCCAGGGGCGTCGAGTTCCTGGTCAGGCGTTGCAATGTGCCGGTGACGAACTGAAGAGCTGCCTGCCACCTTTCCTCGCTGGCAGGCGTGATTGTGGAGCGATTCCGGATGCTGAGAAAGAAACCTTCCAACGCGCCAGTGACGGCATCCACGTCGAAGCCGGCCAGCGCATCGTCCAGGCCACCGGGGCCCAGCGATTGCTCCGCGTGTTGATAGAAGCAATCAATGTGACCCAATTTCTTGCTCAAGGTGGAGGGTGCAAGGTCGGCCGGCTGGAAGGAGGCCCAAACGGCGGCCCAGTACCTGGGGAGCCCCGCATCGTCAATGAGCATTGGACCGTTTAGGGTAGGCAACCTTAGGGTGCGGAAGTTGGCAAGCATAACGCCTCACGCTTTTGGTTCCGTTGGAGCTCTTTTCGAACCCGGTATTAAGAGCTTCAAGATGCCCCAATCTTGGAGGAAGAGCAAGAAGTTGTCAAGTACTAACCCGTGTATAATCATATAGATAAGCAGACATAATGTCCGGTTGGCGCGTGTCTAATTTGCGGCGGCGAAAAGGCTGTGGAAAAGACGTGACATGGAAAAGTCCAAAGAACGGATTTTCCCACATCATTTGGAAATCCCGCAAAGAGCGCGGGATTTCCACTTTCCCACAGCCTCGACTACTACGGGCATATCTACTTTTGTTGCGTTCTAAAAGTCCCTTTTAGACATTCCGTGGCAACATGATGAAAAGTGCCTTTGTGTCTGATAACAGATATTCTGTATAGTGCCGCTGCGCCCGCCCCTGGCTCCCTATCTTCCTCTGTATCCAGTACTTCTACCCCTCTTCTCTGTCCCCAAAGCAACATACCTAGGAAGCGACACCTGCCTCTTCAATGCTCACAGCTTTAAAGGCGGGCCGGCCGTAGCGCTGCGTCGGCGGCTCACCTACAGGGTTCAAATGAAATTCGTCCACCCCGCGGCACATGTACGCTTTGAAGTTGGGATTCACAGACAGGTCGTTCTTCACATCTGTTCCGGAATAACGGAACGTCAAACCCGCACGCCGCCGCGGAGACGGGTTTGCAGGAGAACTGTGTACGCAGCGGTCGTCGTGCAGAGAAACCTCCCCTGCCTTCAATTTGAATTGAACCGCGTCTGCCTCGTTGAACGTTCCGGTCTCCAGTTCCAAGGTCAAAATGGAATCTGTGTACGTCGAGCGCTGGTGTTTCAGTAGCCCGTGCAAATGGGAGCCAGGAACGACCTTCATGCCGCCATTCTCTTCATCCACATCGTCGAAGGCCAGCCAGACAGTCACAGCGTGATGCGGCGCCATGGGCCAATAATACGCATCCTGGTGCCAACCAACCGTTGCTTTGCTGAACGGCTCCTTGATGAAGAAGCTACTGGCCCAGCAATAGAAATTCGGGCCCAGGATTCCCTCCACCAGATCGTGAATCTTCGGATTCATGACCATCTCGTAGAGGTAGGTGCTGGTCTCATGCCACTCGCGAATGTCCTTTGAAGTCTCTCCCGGCTCCAGCAAGGCAAGCAGGTTCGGCAGTTCGATATTGATCCGCTCCATCTCCGAGGGCGAATAAATCCGGGGCAGCCCAAGGAGATATCCATTCTTCCGGTAGTACTCTTTCTGCTCTTCAGTAAGCTGCGCTTTGTCCATGCGAACGCCTCCTCCAGGGTTGGAGCATCACGGTTCGATTTGCAATTGGCCGGGCCTCAATGCCCGTTCCCGCTGCGCCGGCGATACCTGGCTAGATCTTCATAGCTCTTGGTTGGGTCGCCATACCGATTCCCTGCCAGATCCTTGCCCCTGGCGAGATAGATGTTATGCACCGCGTAGACGTCTTCGCTCAACTTCACTGACGAAGGCATATAGCGCATGGTGTAACCGCACCGGCGCAGATTGCTTGTATTCGGCGGACTGCCGTGCAACAGGCGTCCGTCGTGCAGGCTGGCATGGTTCGGCTCCAGTTCGATAAGAACCGCTTTGTCTTCGTGTATCTGGTGCTTTCTTACCTCCCAAGGCAGCACATTCTTCTCAGGATCAACGCCTTCATGAACACTGTTCCCGTCGAATGAACGAGGAATGATCAGCATGGCGCCGTTTTCCCGTGTGCTCGCGTCAATGGCCAACCATACCGTCACCACCTTCATGGGAGAGAGCATGTGATTCCAGTAAAAGCTATCTTCGTGCCAGGGGACGCGCTTCCCATTCCCCTTTGGCTTGCAGATGAAATGGCTTGAAAACAGCGCGATGTCCGGACCGATGATCGGTTCCACCAAATCCAGCACTTCATCGCTGAAGAGCCATTCGAACAACTTCGTATCTACGAAGTGGGGTACATCCATCGTCTCCGGCCGAACGTCCGGGGGCAATTGGGCCAACTCCTGATCGAAATGCGCCTTCAGCGCGTCAAACTTCTTCTTCGGGAAGACCGGGGCGTCGTAGATGATGAAACCTTCTCTACGGTACTCACTCACCTGATCAGACGTCAGGCGCAAGGTGCTCTGTTCTGACATAGTCGACCTCTCGTTGCTTTGAACGTCAAAGGCGCTTTGGCTGGCTGCCGAGGTGGTTGAAACTGGGGATGAGGAAGAAGCCCACCTCTGGGCCGGTAGCCTTTGGGTTCAACTACCTTTTGATGGGGAAACATACCTTGGGCAAGCAGGCTAACGCCACCCACAACGACAACTGGTCAATAGACTGTTTCCACTGCGATGCCGGAATCGTATCGCGCTGTGAAGAAGCATGTCAATTGGATCCCGCAACCTCCTCAGGCTGCTCAGCTACATTTTATAGCGGCCCAGATCCTCGTCGTTCAGGCCCTCAAGCCAGCCGCGCAACTGCTCTGCCGTGGGGCCTTCAGGCGGGCCGGATGTGTTCAGTTTTGCGGTTTGCATCACCTGCTCAGAGACATAAATCGGGCAATCGGCGCGCAAGGCCAGGGCGATTGCATCGGAAGGCCTGGCGTCGATAGTCACCGGCTCATCCCCTTGCCGCAGCCACAGAACAGCAAAGAAGGTATCGTCCTTGAGTTCATTGATCACCACCCGTTCCAGCTGCGCGTTCATATGCCGGAGCAGGTTTCTGGCCAGATCGTGGGTCATGGGGCGCGGCGCGGCCACTTTCTCAATCTCGATGGCAATTGCGTTCGCCTCAAAGATGCCCACCCAGATGGGCATCACGGTCTCTGAAGCCACGTCCTTGAGAACTACGATGGGCATGTTGGTAGCCGGGTCCATCATTAGCCCGCGTATCTGAACCTCAATATCCATGACTTCCCTTTCCAGCGCACGCATCCATATTAGACGGCCTCACCCACCAAACTGTTCGGATGGGTAGCCGTGATTTTCACTTGCGCGTAGCTGCCGGGTGCCGGCGTAATGGGCTGTGCTGTGGAAAAGTTGACCGGCTTGTTCTGACTACTACGTCCGATAACTTGCAAGCGAGCCGGATTATACCCCTCAACCATCACTTCCATAATCTGCCCTAAATGCTTGGCATAATTGACTCTCTGGATCTCGCGCTGCCGGTCAAGCAACACTTGAAGCCGTTGCGCCTTTTCAGCCTCGGGGATGGAGTCGATCATGGTGAGGGCCGGCGTGTTGGGTCGTGCCGAATACTTGAAGCCGAAGACGCAATCGTACTCAACCCGGGCCAGCAGGTCCATGGTCTGGATGAAGTCTTCCGCCGTTTCGCCCGGAAAGCCGACAATGATGTCAGTCGAAAGCGAGATAGGTCTGCGTGCCGCCTTGATCCAGGCGATGCGCTCCAGGTACCAGTCCACGGTGTACTCCCGGGCCATAGCCTTGAGAATCCGCGAAGAGCCCGACTGCACCGGCAGATGGACATGGTCGCAAAGCGCGGGATAGGCGTCGATGACTTCGACAATGTCCTTCGTAAAGTCCCGCGGATGGCTGGTAGTAAATCGCACACGGCGGATGCCCCCGACCTGGCCCACCGCAGCCAGCAACTCGGCGAAGCTCCGCTTCCCTTCCGGATCCCGGTAGCTGTTCACGTTCTGGCCCAGCAGTTGGATCTCGGTGTAGCCCTGGTCCGCTATCCGCCGAGCCTCCTCAAGAACGGAAGAAGAGCTGCGGCTGCGCTCTTTGCCCCTGGTATATGGCACAACGCAGTAGGCGCAGAACTTGTCGCATCCTTCAATGATGGTGATGTAGCCGCGATAAGGGTTCTGCCGGGCAGTGAACTCGGTCTCGAAGGTCTCGTCAGTCTGGCGGTCGTCCAGGCCGGTGATGCGCGTCTCGCCCGCTTCCAGGCGAGTCAGCATCTCCGGCAATTTGCGGTAGGATGCCGACCCCGACACCAGCGAGACATACGGCGCCCGCTCGAAGATCTTCTCGCCCTCCTGCTGAGCCACACACCCGAGAACGCCGAAGCGTTTCCCGGCCTTGTGCAGTTTCTTATAGTCGTTGAGGCGGTTGAAGACCTTCTGTTCCGCCTTGTCGCGGATGGAGCAGGTGTTGTAAAGGATCAGGCCGGCGTCTTCTTCACTTTCAACCTGCCTGTAGCCCTGCTGCTGCAATGTGCCAATGACCTTTTCCGAGTCATGGGCATTCATCTGGCAGCCGAACGTTTCAAGGTAGAAGGTTTTTTCGGTTGCCATGGCAAATTCAAGTATACCGTTTTGTGCATTCAGCCGAAATCCTGGCTGACCTTATCCAGAGGCGAGCTATTCGCGCTTTCGTGGGAGGACCCTTCTCGTCCAACTCCGGGCTATACAATCATGCTCGAAGGGCGAAAGCAGCTCGGCAGTTCCCTTCTGTTTAGGGAAACGGCCACCCGCCGGAGGAACTTGGGATGCAAGTTCAGCAACCAGCCGAGGACAGGCGGGCGCACTGGGATGGAGTCTACAAGAGAAATGCGCCGGATGCGGTCAGTTGGTACCGTCCCCACCTGGAGACTTCTCTCCGCCTCATACAAGATGCCGCCGGCAGTGACTCGTCGATTCTTGATGTTGGCGGTGGCCACTCTATCTTGGTGGACGACCTCCTCTCGCGAGGCTATCGGAAGATCACGGTGCTCGAGGTCTCGGAAGCCGCTCTCAATCTGGCAAAGCTCCGGCTTGGCGTAGCGGCTGAGCCCGTAACCTGGCAAGTTGACGATATCCTCACGGCTTCACTGCAGGAAGGCAGTTACGACGTGTGGCATGATCGCGCCGTCTTTCATTTCCTAACCAATCCGGAACAGCGCAGTGTCTATCGCAGGCAAGCAACTCATGCTTTGAAGCCCGGTGGGAATTTGATCATTGCGACTTTCGGTCCCCAAGGACCAATGAAGTGCAGCGGTCTTGAAGTCTGCCGGTACAGCGCCGAAACGCTCGCCGCGGTTCTCGGTTCCAGGTTTACTTTGACCGAATCTCTGATTGAGATTCACAAGACAACCTCGGGAACCGAACAGCAGTTCCTGTACTGCAGTTTCAGATTTTTGTAGCCGGCCTTTCCCCAAAGCATCACCCCAGCCCGGTATGCAGATAAGCCAGCAGTGCGGCCATCTGCGCCTCAGTAAACCGTCCTGCAAATCCGGGCATCAATCCCCTGCCTATAAGAATATTCTGCCGCACAGCAGCGTCCGTAGCAGGAACTCCGCTGGGCAGGTTCTTGTGTTCGAAGAGTCCATGCAGGTCCGGCGGGATCTTCTTGAAGCCGAGATCATTTTCCTCGTGGCAGTGGGCGCAGCGCACCTGGTAGAGATGCTTCCCTTCCGCCTGTTGCGGTGTAAACGCGGGGATAAGTTGGCAGCCGGCCAGGTGGAGACCCAGACCAGCCGCCAACCCGATGCAAAGCACTGCGCCCAGAGAACGATGCCACGATTCCCAATTTGAACCCGGCCTATGCCTTTTGTGCAAACTGGCCACTTACATAATCCCAGTTGACCACCGTGAAGAACGCTTTCACGTAGTCGGCGCGCTTGTTCTGATACTTCAGATAGTAGGCGTGCTCCCACACATCCACGGTCAGCACAGGCTTGTGGCCCAGAGTCAGTGGACTGTCCTGGTTGGGTGTGGTCTCGATTGCGACCGTCCCGTCCGGCAGCTTGACCAGCCAGGCCCACCCACTGCCGAAGACGCTCATCGCTGCGGCAGTCAACTTGTCCTGAAACGTGGAGAACGAGCCAAACTTGCCATCAATTGCTTTGGCCAGTTCGCCCGTTGGCGCGGCACCACCCTTGCCCAAAGTCGGCCACCAGAAGGAGTGGTTGGCGTGGCCGCCGCCCTGGTTGCGGACGGCTGTGCGCACGGATTCCGGCCAGGTGCTCAAGTTCGTCACAAGCTCGTCCAGAGTCTTGCCGGCCAACTCAGGATGAGCGGCTACAGCGGTGTTCAGGTTATTCACATAGGCCTGGTGGTGCTTGTCATGGTGCAGGTGCATGGTTGCGGCGTCAAAGCTCGGCTCAAGCGCGTCGTAGGCATAAAGCAAAGGCGGCAGTGTGAAGGGCCTGGCCGAGGGCGCGGCCGGACTTGCGGCAGCGGCCTGTCCGTTAGGAATTCCTCCGGCATGCAGGGTTTCAGCTAGAAGCAGCGCGCTGGCCGCGCCGCCCAGATGCTTGATTGCAGTTCGCCGATCCATCATGGTTTGAAAGTACCTCCACTGTTTCGATGCTCCAGGGCAAAGAAAGTCTGCGCGGGAGGCACATAAATTCGTCAAGATACGACGTTTAGGGACTGTAATCTGGAGTCTGATGACCAGCGAAAACCAAAACTTGACCCCGTTTGCCCATGCTGCGCAGAACCGCTGCTTTGGCTGCGGCCCCGCCAATCCGGCCGGGCTCCATCTGGAGTTCCTGCTCGCCGAGGACGGCACAGTCGTCAGCCTCGCAACAGTCTCCGGTATCTTCGACGGCCACCCCGGCTACCTGCATGGCGGAATCATCGCCACGCTCCTCGACGAAACCATGAGCAAGGCCGTCCGCTCGCGAGGAGTGAGCGCAATGACCCGCCAGTTGGAGGCCGAGTATTTGCGCCCCGTCCCATCCGACGCTCCCATCCGGCTTGAAGGCCGAATCGTCCACAGCGAAGGCCGTAAACACTGGACCGAGTCCAGGATCCGGAACGCTGACGGCAAGGAATTGGCGCGGGGCAAAGGACTATTTATCGAGGTCCGCGCCCGTTGAAGCGACCAAGGGGGGCCCAAAAGCCACCCCTGGATCGCATTAGTGAATCATGTTGATTGCCTACTATCTAATTAAATCAACACCTTAGCATCAATAAGATCCGTTTTGTAGGAAATCTGTAGGAGGACGTACAATATCGCCATGGATACTCTGGCAAGGCCAGTCACCACCATCTCCGTTTTCACGCGCCACTCTCCCGACTGCCCCAAAGCATCGGACCGAACCTGGCGGCGCTGCAAGTGCCGCAAGGCCCTCTACATTTATGAAGATGGTCACGACCACATCGTATCCGCAAAGACCCGCTCTTGGGAGCAAGCGGAAACGCTTGCCCAAGCCGAGCGCGATCGGCGCGACCCGGTGAAGCGGCGACTCATCGAGATCGAGGCGGCCGATGCTGAGAAGGCTGCGCTTGCGGCATCGAAGACTCTGTCAGTTGCAGACGCCACCGACCGCTGGCTCAAATCACTGACCAGGGAGACCCACGAAACCGAGGTCATCCGCGGTAAGGCCGCGCGGCGGATAAAGGAGTGGGCAGCCGACATGGGGATCGCCAACGTCAGTGACATTACGCCTGATGCGCTGGACCTGTGGCGGGGAACTTGGGCTCCCGACGCGGAGAAGGCGTATAGCCGAATCGGGCAAACCAGCGCATCTCATTTCCAGGGTCGTTTGAAGAGCTTCTGCCGGTGGTGTGTTGGAACCGGGAACTTGAAGCGTGACCCGGCTGCGCTCCTCAAGCCAATCCGCTTGAACAATGCGCGTACCCAGCCACTGACACCCGCCCAGTTCGAGGAGTTGCTTGCTGCAGTTGACCCCTTCGTTGCCGAGGTAAGGGGTGAGACGAGAGAGTACGCGCTGGAACTCAAGGCACTGTTCCAGCTTCAACGCTGGGCTGGACTCCGCATTCTTGACTGCCTCATGTTGCCGCGCACCGGACTGGTGGGTAACCATCTCACTCTGACCACGAAGAAGACCAAAGCGAGAATCGAGAATCGAACGGTGCCCGACTGCGTTGTGAAGGCACTCCAAGACCTATCTCCTGCCCGCCCAAGATTCCGTCCAACGCATTTCTTCTGGAACACCGGCCGGAAGTGGGAGACACTCTCCACCCAGTACGACGTCATGATTCAAAAGATGAACGCGTACTTGGACTTCAAGGACGAGGACGGGAAACCGATGCGTTTCCATTCGCATCAGTTGCGCGACACGTTCGCGGTGGAACTCCTGCTGCAAGGGTGGCATCTGGAGGATGTCAGCAAGCTGTTGACACACACGTCGATTAAGACGACTCAGGACCACTATGCACCTTGGGTTAGGGCACGTCTCCAACAGTTGGATGATAAGGCAGTCAAGGCCATGATAAGGATGGGCGCCACTTTCTCGTCGTAATAGCAAGCCCGGCCTTTGAGGGGCCGGGCAGGTTCAATGCAGGTTCCAGCAGCGTCTACTTCGACTTCGACTGTAGACGACAGTGAACACGATGAGAAACTGAGCGCGGAATCTTGATGGTCTCGTACTTCCTTTTGTGCAAAGTCTCCGGGCGACAGACCACGATTATGCCGTCTTCATTCTTGAAAAGGTCACGAATGAAGTCTGGACTCAGCGCCCAGCGTTCGGCCAACTGTGCCGGCGAATAGTGTTTTTCGTCGGCCAGGGACTCGGCCTGGGTTGTGGTTGGGTTGATGCCACCAAACTTGCCGGTGGCGGCGGTTATACTTCCGCTGTTTTTGCGTATAACGGTTGATGTTGCCATT
>OCZT010004082.1_pt1 | contig 14818 bp, 10 predicted proteins | sample 1539031 | NCBI WGS metagenome assembly OCZT01 (sample SAMEA3539308, study PRJEB22396) | soil metagenome | biome: tundra; feature: field; material: soil | place: USA | collected 2010-05 | depth 0.15 m
AGTGAAAATAGCCTATTTCGACATTTTACGGGCGCAAAAAATTCAAGAGACAGCGCGCCAATCGGTCGAAATGCTTACCGTCCATCGCGATGTTGCCCAAAATTATTTTAAAGTGGGTATGATTCCTAAAAATGATTTGCTGCATGCGGAGGTCGAGTTGGCCAACGGCAAGCAATCCCTTGTCCGGGCTCAAAATGCGGTAGAGTTTGCTAAAGCCCGCTTTAATATAATCTTGAAGCAAAAGATATTTGCTCCGCTGGAGGTAGTGGATATTCTCACCTATTATCCACTGAATCAATCGTTTGAAGAGTGTCTGACGATTGCTCAGCAAAACAGGCCCGAGTTGAAAATATCGGCTCTCAAGGCTCAGCAGGTGGGAAGGTTAGTTCGCGTAGCGCAAAGCGATTATCTGCCGACTTTAAGCGTTGTTGGCAACTATTCGAGATATGGCGATAATCCTTCGGTTTCCGGCAGTGACTATAAAGACGCGGAAAGCTGGTATGTGATGGGTGTGGCCAGTTGGAATTTCTGGGAATGGGGTAAAACAAAATTCAGGGTAGATGCCATCCGGGCTAAAGAGAATCAGGCAATAGGTACAACAAGAGAATTAAATGACCAAATTACTTTAGAAATCAAAAATGCCCACCTGATTTTGCAGGAAACGGAAAAACAGATTGCCGTTTCCCAGAAAGTAATTGAACAAGCCGAAGAAAATTTCCGCATTTCTGAAGAGAGATACAAAGAAAGGGTTGCCACGTCCACGGAAGTGCTTGATGCCCAAACGCTGTTGACGAAGGCGAAATCCGAATATGCCAATGCCTTGGGCGATTACAATATAAATTATGCCAAGCTGCAAAGGGCTATGGGAACAATTTGGCCATAGTTTTGTTGTATGTTGTTTGTGTTTGAAAGGATTTTACGGATGAAGAAAATATTGTTATACGGGATGCTCGTTACGGGCAACAATGGATATTTATATTTAAAAAACAGAGGTGTCGAATGAAAAACAATAACAGAGCCGGGCTGATGGTCACCGCGGGCGTTCTAATTGTGGGGTTGATCTTGAGTGGTTGTGGACAGAAGACCACAAAAGCTCCGCAAACTCCCGAAGTTACCGTTGTGACAATAGAGCCGAAGCAGGTGGCTATTACGACCGACTTGACCGGTAGAACGTCCGCCAATTTAGTAGCTGAAGTACGTCCTCAGGTAAGTGGCGTCATCCAGAAGCGCCTGTTCACGGAAGGCTCCGATGTCCATGCCGGCCAGGTGCTATTCCAGATAGATCCCGCCTTGTATCAGGCGGCGCTTGCCAGGTCCGAGGCCAATCTCACGGCCATCCAGTTAAAGGCCGACCGCTTGCGGGAATTGCTGGTCGAGAAAGCGGTCAGCCAGCAGGACTATGATGATGCGGCGGCCGCGTTGAAACAGACTCAGGCGGATATACAGACGGCACGCATCAATCTGAAGTATACGACCATTACCGCGCCCATTTCGGGCCGTATTGGAAAATCCAGCGTCACTGAGGGCGCCCTGGTGACGGCTCAGCAGCCAACAGCGCTGGCAACCATTCAAAAACTTAATCCCATGTATGTGGATATTGCCCAATCCACGGCCGACTTGCTGCGATTGCGACGTGGCATTAAGGAAGGCCGTCTGAATCAAAATGAAGCAAATCAGAAAAAGGTTCAACTCATTCTGGAAGACGGTACAGCGTATCCATTGGTGGGAACCCTTCAATTCCGGGACGTCACAGTCGATCCCACAACGGGGTCTGTCATTCTGCGGGCCATCTTTCCTAATCCGAATGGGGTTCTTCTGCCGGGCATGTTCATCCGGGCAGTGGTGCAGGAAGGTGTCAATAAGCAGGCCATCCTCATTCCCCAACAGGCCGTGTCACGCGATCCGAAGGGGAACCCGCTCACATTGATTGTGGACGCCGAGAGCAAGGTCCAATTACGGATGCTCACGCTCGATCGGGCCATCGGCGATCAGTGGCTTGTTTTATCAGGTCTTGTGCCTGGCGAACGGGTAATTATCGAAGGGATGCAAAAGGTGACACCCGGTGCTTCCGTAAAGGCTGTTCCTTTTGAAAGCGGCGGGGAAGCAAGCAGCGGGGAACTTAAGAAGGCGTTCCCATCGCCCGCAAAACGAACTGTCGGAGGTGCTTGATGTTATCAAGGTTCTTCCTCGATCGTCCGGTCTTTGCCTGGGTCATCGCTATGATTATTATGGTGGTGGGCGGCCTGGCGATTTACAACTTGCCCATCACGCAGTATCCCCCTATCGCTCCGCCTTCCATTAGGATTGGCTGCCTTTATCCCGGGGCCTCGGCGGAGACGGTGGAAAACAGTGTGACACAGATCATCGAACAGCAGATGACCGGGCTGGATAGAATGTTGTATATGTCCAGCAGCAGTGATTCGTCCGGCATTTCTCAGATCACGCTGACCTTCTCCCCGGGAACCGATCCGGACCTCGCCTGGGCCAAGGTGCAAAACAAGCTCCAAGGGGCAATGGCGCGACTGCCCGATGTGGTGCAGCTTCGGGGCGTCGGGGTCCGCAAATCCACCGCCAACTACCTGCTGATCGTGGGTCTTGTTTCCGAAGACGGCAGCATGACTGATATTGATTTGAGAGATTATGCTCAAACCACCGTGCAGCAGGTACTGGCGCGGGTGCCGGGCGTTGGGGAGGTGGAAGGATTCGGCGGCGAGTATGCCATGCGGATCTGGCTCAACCCCAACAAGCTGACGGTTTACGGCCTGACGGTGGACGATGTGATCAAGGCGATTAAAGACAACAACGTGGAAATCTCCGGCGGCCAGTTCGGTGGGGCGCCGGCGGTGGCGGGCCAGCGTCTTAACGCATCTATCGTTGTTCACAGCCTGCTCAGGACTCCGGAGGAATTTGCCGAGATCCCCGTCCGCATCAATCCGGACGGTTCCATCGTGCGGATCAAAAACATCGGGCGGGTGGAACTGGGGACCGATCTTGCCGATACCTTTACTTATTACAACGGCATGCCGGCGTCCGGGCTGGCCATTAGGCAGGAACCCGGTGCTAATGCGCTGGATACGGCCAACGCGATCCGGGCCAAACTGACGGAGTTGAGCCGGTACTTTCCCCACGGCATGAAAGTCGTTTATCCCTACGACACCACCCCCTTTACCAAGGTGGCGATTGAGGAGGTGGTCAAGACCCTTTTCGAGGCCATCTTGCTGGTCTTTCTGGTCATGTACCTTTTCATGGGCAACATACGGGCCACCCTTATTCCGACTATCGCCGTGCCGGTAGTGCTTCTCGGTACCTTTGCAGTGCTGGGACTGTTCGGGTTTTCCATTAACATGCTGACCATGTTCGCTATGGTGCTGGCCATCGGTTTGCTGGTGGACGATGCCATTGTAGTGGTGGAAAACGTCGAACGCATCATGAGTGAGGAAGGAATCTCACCCAAAGAGGCCACTGCCAAGTCCATGGACCAAATCACCCCCGCGCTGATCGGTATCGGGCTGGTGCTCTCGGCGGTTTTCGGACCGATGGCGTTCTTCTCCGGCTCCACCGGCGTCATCTACCGCCAGTTTTCCATTACCGTCATCGCCGCCATGCTCCTTTCGCTGTTGGTGGCCTTGATTCTGACACCGGTCCTCTGCGCCTCGCTGCTCAAGGCGGTGCCCAAGGGGCATGAACCGGCGGAAGGCGGGATATCTTTCCTTCGCCCGTTTTTCAGGTGGTTTGACAAAGTTTTTTTCCGATCCCGCGATTTGTACGTGAAAATAGTCGGACACTCGTTAAGCAATAATGTGCGCTATTTGTTTTTCTACCTCCTGATCGTGGCGGTGATGGCATTGCTGATTATGCAATTGCCAAAGAGTTATCTCCCGGATGAAGACCAGGGGACGCTGTATGTCATGGCTACTCTTCCGTCTGGTTCCACACTGGAACAGACCAGGAAAGTAATGGAGGTTGTCCAAAATCATTTTCAGGAGAAAGAAAAAGACGCGGTGGAAGGCCTTCTGACGATGAGCGGTCAAAACCAGTCCGGCCGGGGGCAGAACATCGGTATGGCCTTTGTCAAACTCAGGGACTGGAAGCTGCGCTCCCGGCGGGAGCTGAAAGCTGACGCCGTGGCCAACAGGGCCATGCGGGCGTTTGCACAGATTCGCAACGCCAGAGTGTTCGCCTTTACGCCGCCGCCAGTCATCGAACTGGGTAATGCCAAAGGTTTTGATTTCCAGTTGCAGGACCGTGGCGGCCTCGGCCATGAGGGTCTGATGGCGGCCCGCAACCAACTCCTCGCCATGGCGGCCAAGGATCCGCGATTGACCCGGGTGCGTCCCAACGGACTGGAAGATACCCCCCAATACCGGATTGATGTGGATTGGGCAAAGGCTGGCGCCTTGGGGGTTCCTATCTCTGCTATCCACAACACTATTTCGACAGAATTTGGCAGCGGCTATGTCGGCGACTTTATTAAAGGCGGACGGGTCAAACACGTGGACATTCAGGCCGACGCCCCTTACCGCATGTTGCCCAGTGATCTGGAAAGACTCTACGTGCGTAACAATACGGGCAAGATGGTCCCCTATTCCGCTTTTGCGTCCGGGCACTGGGCCGTGGGTTCTCCCAAGCTGGAGCGATACAACGCGTTTCCTTCCATAAACATCTGGGGAGAGGCGGCGCCAGGCAGGAGTTCCGGTGAGGCAATGCAGGCCATGGAGGATATCGCCGCGAAGTTGCCCAAGGAGATCGGCTTTGACTGGACCGGGCTTTCCTACCAGGAGCGGCAAGCCGGCACCCAGGCCGCACCGCTGTACGCATTTTCTATTTTGATCATCTTCCTGTGCGTAGCGGCCCTATATGAGAGCTGGACAGTTCCCATCTCGATTCTTCTGGCCCTCCCCCTGGGGGCGCTCGGCGGTGCTATCGCGATGAGCATGAGGGGGATGCCCAATGACATCTATTTCCAGATCGGCCTCTTGACCATTCTGGGTCTGACCACAAAGAACGCCATCCTGATTATCCAGTTCGCCAAGGCCAGGGTGGAAGGAGGAATGGGGCTGATCGAGGCGACTCTGGAAGGGGCCAAATTGAGGCTGCGTCCCATCATCATGACCTCGCTGGCCTTCGGATTCGGGATCTTGCCGCTGGTGCTGGCGAGTGGCGCAGGCGCGGGCGCGCAAAAGGCCATCGGCACCGGTGCGCTGGGTGGGGTGGTGACCGCCACCTTCCTGGTAACTTTGTTTGCGCCGCTCTTCTATGTGTTGATCGAGAAAACCTTTGGCAAACACAGGAAGGGTAAAGCAGCCAAGACAGATGAGACAGACGACGCAAATCCATCGGGGGATAAATGATATGAATAGAAAATGTTTTCTTCTACTGGCTATAATAGTCTTCCTTCCGGCTGGTTGCACGATGGCCCCGAAATATACGCGACCGGCCGCACCGGTGCCGGCTAAGTGGCCGACCGGTGCGGCCTACAATGAAACGAAGTCCGCGGCATCTGCTCCGGCAGCATCGGAGTTGCCGTGGCGGGAGTTCTTCACCGATGAGCGCCTGCAAAAGATCATCGGGATCGCCTTGGACAACAACCGCGATCTGCGGGTGGCGTCCTTGAATGTCGAAAGGGCGCGCGCTTTGTACGGCATTCAGCGAGCCGAGCTTTTGCCTTCGGTCAGTGCGGTCGGGATGATGAGTAAACAACTTGTTCCGGCTGATCTTTCGACCACCGGAAGCGCGATAACCGCCACTCAGTATAGTGTCAATCTCGGCATCAGTTCCTGGGAGATTGACTTCTTTGGCCGCATCCGCAGCCTGAAAGACCAGGCGTTGGAAGAATATTTAGCCACGGATCAGGCCCGCCGCAGCGCACAGATCATGCTGGTGTCCACGGTAGCACAAGCGTATCTGGCCCTGACTGCGGACCGGGAAGCCCTAAAACTGGTGGCCTCCACCCTGGAGACGCAGGAGGCCTCCTACAAATTGATTCGCAAACGTCAGGACGTCGGGCTCGCATCCGAATTGGATCTTCGTCGGGCGCAAAGCCAGGTGGATACGGCCAGGGTAGACGTTGCCCGCTACACGCAACTGGTTGCGCAGGATGAAAACGCCTTGAATCTTCTGGTCGGTTCCCCGATGCCGCAAGAGCTTTTGCCAGCGGATTTGGTCAGCGTCAGCCCGCCTAAAGAGGTTTCTCCCGGCCTGTCCTCCGAGGTGCTCTTGCGCCGGCCGGATGTACTGGCGGCGGAACATCAGCTCAAGGCGGCCAACGCCAATATCGGCGCCGCCCGTGCGGCGTTCTTTCCCCGCATCTCCCTGACGACCGCCATCGGAACCGCAAGCGCAGATCTATCCGGACTCTTCAAATTCGGCCAGGGTACATGGCTTTTCGCGCCGCAGATCATTATGCCAATTTTTGATGCCCGCACGTGGTCGGCATACGATGTAACAAAAGTAGAGAGGGAAATATCCGTGGCCCAATACGAAAAAGTGATCCAGACGGCTTTTCGGGAAGTGGCTGATGCCCTTGCCGTGCGGGGCACAGTGAACCAACAGATAGCGGCGCAGCAATCGCTGGTCGATGCTGTTGCAGAAACCTATCGCCTCTCCAATGCGCGCTATACCAAGGGAATTGACAGCTACCTGAGCGTACTCGATGCACAACGTTCCCTCTATGGCGCACAACAGGGATTAATCGTTCTTCGCCTTGCCCGGCTCGTTAATACGGTTGCACTCTACAAGGTGTTGGGCGGGGGTGAGTGAAGGAGGCCTTGAAATGTATCAGCCCATAATGACAAGTGGAATTCCCCTGCTGTTTTTCTTTCACCTTATACCAATCCTCACGGCAATGGCCGTTTAACGGTAAAAGTTATTAACCAGGTGTGGGATGATGTTTGCAAGGTTGCGGACATTAAAGGAAAGACTCCTCACAGCGTCCGTCATGCCATGGGACGTTACATTGTAGAGAAGACCGGCAACGTGGCTGCGGTTCAACGGCAGCTTGGTCATAAAAACGCTGCTTATTCTTTACAATATGCCCGGATAACGGATGAAGAGTTAAATGTGGTATTGGATGGGCGGTAAGTATCGGAAAAAATGAACCTCCCCGCAGCAAGCTGCGGGGTATCTCAAGGTTGGTAGCAGCTCTAAAAACGAAGCAAGCTTCGGGGAATATAACCCGGAGAGATTAAATAAAAAAAGGATTACAGCGGAAACAAAATTTTCGGAGCAATGTTTTCCACCGCAAGGTATCCCTCAAATGACGATAGTTTAGAAAGAGAGGTGCAAGATGAAGAAAAGAAATGGAATCATAGTGTATGAAAGCCTCAGAGAGATCGTTGAACCGGATCACTCCTGCCTTGTTGTTTGGGATGTACAGAATGGTTTGGTCGACCGGATATTTAACAAGGAAGAATTCATGACCAATCTGAAAAACTTTATAGAAAAATTACACGGCAGGAGGCCGATAGTCTATACATTGATTACTCCAATGCACAGAGATTTTACCTCTTCATGGAGCTACTTTTCGATGATGAGGCGTTTCAATGTAGATGACATAAATAAGTTACCGTCTTTTATGGCGGTTGGTTCGAAAGAACGTGAAATACCGGAAATGATTCAGCCTAAGCATACCGATATAGTCCTTGAAAAATCGACGGCAAGTATCTTTATAGGGACAAATTTTGAATTCATGATGCGAAATCATAATATAACCACCCTTATATTTACCGGTATTGCTACCGAGATAGGCATTGAATCGAGTGCACGGGATGCTTCAAACAGGGGCTTTTATCCGGTGGTGGTATCGGATTGTGTTTCTTCTTTAGATAAGGATGCACATGAGCGTTCTTTAAAAACAATGGCTAAGCTTTTTATTGTAGAGACCGCAGGCAACATTTTAAAAAATATTGACTAAGGGGTTGTTGAAAAACCACCACAAAGCAACAAGAATGGTGATTGGAGTGTTTTGAAGATTTCCGCCTGAAACGTTGTATTGGAAGCCAGGAAGCAAAATTCTCTATTTCAGGAAGAAGTGCTTGCTGAAAACACCTAAAAGATGAACATAGCTTTGTTTCCGAAAAACAATGATTATCGTTTGTAATGGCTAATATAGCGCTCTTCATACCTTTAATAATAAATAACCAACGGCACAGCATCTTCAGGTAAAGCCGCCAGAAGCCGAAATTCCTTGGTCAACGCGCGTCTATAGATCTGCACTAAGGTCTCGAAGTAGTCAGTCCTCGGCGCACAGCGGTATCATTCCCCGTCAGGATTCGATATCGGGGAACACGGGTTCCTGTTTTGAGAGAAAGGCCGTAATGCCATGGATGCATTCACCTGAGACGATAAGCGTGGCTGCCTGTTCGCGTTCCAGATCAAGGGCGGCGTTCATAGGCAGTTCCGCAGCGTTTCTGATGACCGCCAGGGCGTGGTGAACGGCGCGGGGGCCATTGCGGGCAATAGTCTCAGCCAGTACCATAGCCTCCGCCAGGGCCATGCCCGGAGAACTGATGCGGTTGACGAGACCAATACGCAGGGCCTCATCGGCGCCAACCTTACGGCAGGTAAGGATCATGTCTGCCGCCCGTGAGGCACCAACGAGCCGTGTGAGACCGGGACCGCCGCCCCAGTCGGGTATGAGCCCAAGCCTCGCCTCAGAAAAGCAGAATACCGCCGCGGGATCCATCACACGCAAGTCGCAGCGTGAGGATAATTCTGCCCCACCGCCATAGGCGTCGCCGTTGATGGCCGCGATAACTGGCACTGGCAGACTCACCAAGCCACTCACTGTATCCTGTAGGCGGCGGATCAGCGCCTCAACCGGCGCGCGCTCCTGCCGTTCTACCGCACCGATCAGACCATTTACCTGGGGATTGTCAGGATTGACGTCAAACCCCGCGCAGAAACCTTTCCCCGCCCCGGTAACCACCACGGCACGCGGGGTGTGCGCCTTCAGCTCCGCGACAATCTGCTCCAGTTCTGTCCACATGTGTTCATCGAAGGCATTCCTTCGGTTCGGCCGGGTAAAAGTGATGACAGCGATCCTGTCTTTCCGTTCGAGAAGAACACCATAATTTTGCATAATCTGTCCTCCTGCCTATCTTATATATGTTAAGTCGGCAACTAACAATTGTCGCAGTATTTCAACCGCGATTATGTTGATTCAGTCACCGATAACACTCATTTTGAACTGTTCCGGTTCCCAAAACCTCTCTAATGCTAAAAGACTGGTTTTGATGATTTATTTAACCATCATTCGGCCCAGTTCACAAGCCTCTTCCAGGATTGTTTTATCCTGCTTGGCTGGTATTTCGTGACTGTTGGCATGGATGATCTTTCCTACTACTTCCATACCAAGTCCGCTTCCTGTCATGCCGGCGAGGTAGCGGATGGATTTAGTGTACTGGTCGATTCCTGGTGCCCCCTGAGAAGTGACGAGGGCATAGGTCTTTCCCGGCGGCACCATGGAATCATAGCCGCCTTCGGGGCGATTGGCATACAGGGAATATATCCGATCCACGAACAATTTCATTTGCCCGGAGATGCGGTACATGTATATAGGACAGCCGAGAATCATGCCCGCACAACTCTTGATGGCTTCCAGGTATGGACTGAGATCATCCTTTTGTTTGCAGAATCCCGGATTCTTCCGGCAACTCAGGCATCCCATGCATCCTTTCAGATCGATGTCGTGAAGTCGTACCTCTTCCGTCTCGGCGCCTTTCGAACGCGCCCCTTCAAGGATGGCTCCGATAATGGTCGATGTGTTTCCCTCTTTGCGAGGACTTCCGTTAAAAGCCAGAATTTGCATGTTCTCTCTCCTTTTTTATTATGATGCCCGGACGCCTATCTATAGGCAACATGATGCCGACAATACCTGAGATAAAGCTGACCTGCCCCAATACTTGTACCACATGTTAAATTAGAGTTCAGCCATTTTTAATTTCTCAATTCAGGGACATCTCTGGTGTTGGAAGATGGTTATTCATTGAGCTGTGCAGCCTTAATGTGTTGTATTCCAGGCGCCATTTTTCAATCAGCAAATGAGCTTTTTTATCTGTAATGTCTTCAAGGAATACTGTTTGAAAGGAAGCATGTATGCCAACATTGCTTGATGCTTTATTGCAGGAAGACATTCAGATTTCACAGGAACAGAATCAATCATTGGAAATGTGCCGCTATTATCCCTAGAGACGGGATGTCACTAATGTGCTTCCCGTAATAGGCGTATGTTATAATCTTATCCGGGGCAACTACAAATACAGCGGGAAGCTGCGTTTCCCTTCCTTCAAATTTTCCATGCATATATCCCTTTAGGGTCGCCTTGATTACCGCAATAAAACCGGCCGGGTTTAGATATTTCAGGATTCCACCGGGTTCCACATAATACTGTTTAAAAATGTTCCCTTGGGGATCGCTTATAATTGTAAAGGGCCAGTCTTCTTTCTTTATAACAGAAGATAGATTTGATGAAGAACTTTGTAAGACGACAAAAAGCGACGCTCCTGTCTTTTCTATCAGATTGATATCGCGCTTGATATCGGCCACGGCAAGCTGGCAGACCGGACATCCGATATAGCGCAGAAAAACTAGAACAGCCGGCCTGTTGCCTGTTTTTTCATAAAACTTCCGTTCCATATCCCAGGATGACTCAAATTTGAAATCAGGTGCTCTGTCTCCGACTCTAAGTAATGATGCAGTCATATTCACACCTCTTTACAATTTAGCTGAAATAAAGACCACCATCCACATTAATCGTCTGTCCGCTCATATAGCCGTTTCCGGCCATCATAAGGGCGACCTCCGCCACTTCATCCACTGTGCCGAGCCGCCCTACGGGAATCAGGCTGGCTCTGGCCCGGGTGGCTTCGTTCACCATATCCGTGATGATCAATGCCGGCGCGATAGCGTTGACGGTGATGCCTTCCTTGACCAGGAGTGAAGCGTAGGAATGGGTCAATCCCAGGATGCCCGCCTTGGAAGCGGCGTAATGGGGGCCGACGATGCCTCCCGTATGAGCTGCTACGGAGGAGATGTTGATGACCCTCCCCCACTGCTGGGCCCGCATCCCCGGAAGCACTGCCTGCGTCACAAGGAAACAGGATTTCAGATTGACAGCAATAGTCTCATCCCACAGCACCTCGTCAATCTCATCCAGACGCCGGGCCTTGGCCATCCCGGCATTGTTAACCAGGATCGATATTGTTCCCAAGCGTTCTTCAATGGTGCTGACCATTAATGAAACCGCCGCTGCCACACTGACATCGGCCTGAACAGCAACAGCCCGGCAACCATGGGCATTGACGATCTCGCAGACCTCTTGAGCCTCTTTTTCATGTGATAGATAATTCACCGCCACATCCGCCCCCGCTTTGGCCAATCCGACGGCAATGGCCCGGCCGATACCGCGACTGCCACCGGTGACAAGGGCAATTCGTCCCTTTATTTCCAATGTCGGCATAGATCAACCTCCTTGGATCATATCGATGAACTCAGGCAGCATCAGGATCTTGACCTGCCTGTCCTTCGGCATGTTGAAAACCGCCTGAAAGTAACATCCGGTACAGATGTGAACCATGCAATCCGTTTTGACATGACTGATCATATGGGCCAGGCCTTCCGGCTTGTAGCAACAGGCGGGCGCGCCGATCCGATTAATGGAAAGCCCCTCAATCTTGTGAAAAACCGCATTGGTCGATTTCAGATCCATGGGGACTTTGGCAAAATTTTGGTGGAGCTTGTAGCAGCCGGCGTAATAGTCGATTTCATGCGGCCATTGCAGATCGCTGACCAATTCGGCCAAGGCCTGGGGATAAAAGACGATGTCTTCCTCGGGGAAGGCATATTTGTAGATAGGATAGCATGGGGAGCAGAAGAGGATCAGTCTCCGGCCCCCCAGTTTTTTCATCTGCTCGATATTCAATCCGGCAAATTCTTTTGAATAAGACCGACATTCCGCCATCGCCTCCTCGTCTTTGGCCTTGATGGCCGGGCGATAGAGGTAGTTTCCGCAGCAGTATTCTTTTGGTAGAAAGGTAAAATCCATGCCGCCCCGTTCCAGAACGCGGGCAAATTTCCGGATCCCTGAAGGCATAAGTTTGAGATTCTGGCAACCCATGATGACAACATTCTCCGCTGGTCGATCATAAGGAAGACCCAGGGAATCCATGAGCTCTACCCTGTTCGGCTGATCCTCAAGGGCATGGCCGGTGGAACGTATACGTTCAACCATCTGTTCATTGATCAAGGGGTGCATGGGTTATCCTCCCTAAAACAAGAGCGCTACAGGCTTTTCAATTTGATGTTTGATAAGACATTGCTCCTGTGATGCGGAAGTATAAGAAGAACGGTCTTGTATGTCAATTAAATATTGGCCACCGAATTGAGCAAAATGTGAGATGTGGTGCCTATGTTGTCGGGCGTGAATTATGTTTATTACGCCTTGAAATCATGAATCTTTGCAGAGGTTGTATATTTGTGTAGTACAGGAAGAAGTGCTTGCTGACTTCATCTACGAGTCAAGGGTTTTCGATTTGGAATTTAAGTGAGGATTACCACTCAAATTATGCAATCTGATGTTGCTGAAGAGGACGCATTAGCAAGAGACTTGCGTCTCTTTATCCCTCTTATTGAGGTTTTAACGATCTTCTCAGGCTCGATGAGCAACAGAGATGCAGGCTTCTTGGCTTTTCCGCTCGAGAAATTGGAAATTCACTTCAGTTTAGGGGCTGCACCGAAAAGGGGCAGCAGATTTCTCTCCTTGAGGATGGAGATCATTTTCAGAACCTCGTCTGTGCTGTCGAATTTCCCGACGACAACGCGATACCATGTCTCCTTCGGGGTCGCTTTTCTGGTGATAACCTCTATCTCTTTTCCTTTCAATGACGGTTCGGCTCTGTAAAGCTTGGCGAATTCAGGACTCCAAAACGTTCCGACATTGATTTTATACGTACGATCGGAGGATGGGACGATCAGACTTCCTTCCGTAATTTTCGGCATCCGGATTTTTTGGTTTACCGCAATGCGATGGGCATTGGTAATCTCAGGGTTGGAATCCAAGATGAGGTCGGCGAGGGTTATATTCGACATTCCGTAGTGCTTTTTCGCCAAGCGGGTAATGCTCTGCCCTTTTTTCACGATGACGGCTTCCGTCGGTCGTGTTTCCTCGCTCATTCGCAGCGAAGCTACGGACGGCGGCACAGCGGGCTGGGGGGATTCAACGGGCAGCGCCCTTGTCTCAACAGGCGGATACTGCACGTCAACTTTATAAGTCTTGGTGGTTGCTGTTTGAGGAGCTGCGATTAGAGGTCGTTCGGTATGGAAAAGAGAAGTCCACATGGATGCGATACTCCGTCGATCTGAAGGCCCGTATCGAAGGAATCCATACGCTACAAAAACTATTCCTCCCATACCAAGCAGGAACAGGAGGATAACGGCGATCTGCCTGGAAGTAAGAATTCTTTCACGCCGGATTGGATGGGGTCTTTTAATAAACCCTAAGATTCTCATGGGCTTGAACTGCCGGCGTGACGGACCTTCCAGATTCTTTATGACTTCACGAATGATCTTCGCATCTATTTTTTTCTTGGATTCGCTGAAGCCGCCGAGGAAGGCGTTGTCGCACACGATATTGATGACGCGCGGAATACCTTTCGCATAGGTCGTGATTACGGAGACCGCCCGGGGGGTGAATGTGGCGGAAGTGCTGCTCCCAACGAGTTTAAGGCGGTGCTCAATATATTCTCGCGACTCTTCAGCGGTCAGGGTTTTTATTTCGCGTCTGATCCCTATCCGTTGATTGAGGATTTTCAGGTTCGGTGAATTGAGGATATTTTTAAATTCCGGTTGTCCCACGAAAACAATCTGAAGCCGCTCAGATGCCAGGGGGCCCAGACGCGGTAATTCCCCCAGTTCTTGCAGTGTTTCTGTTGAAAGATGCTGTGCCTCATCGATGATCACCGCCACCGTCTCATCGCTGCCGATATGCGACAGATATTCAACAAGCTGATGCAATAGGGTTCTTTTGTCTTTCCCGGTAACCTCAAGGTATAGCTCCCTGAGGATGCTTCCCAGTAATTCTTCAAAGGTGATTAATGTATGAAAAATGAAGGCTGTTTTTACTCTCTCATCGAGTCTCGTCAAGAGAGAGTGAATAAGGGTCGTCTTGCCTGTTCCCACTTCCCCTGTAATGCTAATGAAGCCCTGCCGCGTTTTTATGCCCGTCGTCATCGCATCGAGGGCTCCCCAGTGGCTCGATGTAAAATAGAGAAATTTTGGATCCGGCGCAACTTCAAAGGGCTTTTGAGAAAATCCGTAAAATTCATTATACATTTATCGCCTCGTTAACTTCATGTCGCGGTGTCAGTGAGTTTGCACATGCGTGCAGGATCCAGTTTTTGATAAGAACTTCCTTTTTGTGGGGGGAAGTATAGGAAACGCGGTCTTGTATGTCAAGAACATCTTGACCACAAAATGTGTTGTGCGGTGTCGATGTTTGTCGTCGGGTATGGATTGTGTTTATTACGGATTGAAATCCTGCATTTGCGGCAAGGTGGACGATTTGTTGAGTACAGGAAGTAGTGCAGGCGCTGTCGTTGCCACCCACAAGCTCATAGATATTGCGAGTAAAATATTTTAATTTGGAAATTCCGGTGTTCTTTTTATTCTTTCTTTTCTTCGATCTTTTTTGTTTCTGCGATATTTCCTGATTTCTCGTCCGGTTCAGCCATGGCCTTTTTAAAACCCCGTATAGCCTTGCCGATAGAGCTTCCCAATTCCGGCAGCTTACCGGGACCAAAAATAATCAAAACGATAACCAGAA